>Ga0209607_1001668_pt1 | contig 18522 bp, 23 predicted proteins | sample AD_UKC117_MetaG_FD_184413 | JGI IMG/M metagenome (GOLD analysis project Ga0209607, IMG submission 184413) | Active sludge microbial communities of municipal wastewater-treating anaerobic digesters from Hong Kong - AD_UKC117_MetaG (SPAdes)... | ecosystem: Engineered > Bioreactor > Anaerobic >... | reverse complement strand
CCGACGAGGTTGCCGAGCACCAGCTGGGGAGCCATGGACAGCGGAATGTCCCACACGGTGTCGACGCCCGCGATGGTGGAACCGGCCACGTTGCCGATGGCGCCCACCACGGCGGCGATGGCCATGGAGCCCACCCCCACCAGCAGGGCCGCGATCGCCTTGGCGCCGATCACGCGTCCACGGTTTGGCACCAGCGTGAATGTCGTGAGTCCACTGCGCTGGCTCCACTCACTGGTGACGGCCAGGATCGCGATCAGCGGCAAGATCACCGACATCGGGAACCCGATCGCGCTCGCGAAGCCCAAGTAGGTGACCGCGCTGTCGGGAGCGAAGATGATGACTGCCCCGGTCGCGATGACCGACAGGACGCCGATGCTGACGAGCATCCAGAACCCCGAGCGGGTGTTGAACATCTTGCGCAGCTCGACCTTGACGAGTCGGGTGATGGGGATGGGCTGGGCGGTCCGGCGGGCCAGGGTGTAGGCCAGGGGGTCAATCGTGGCGGTCATGCTGCAACTCCTTCGCGTTGGGTGTCGGCGGTGAGCGACAAGAACATGTCTTCGAGGCCCGCGCTCTCGGCCGATCGAAGCTCGGTGAGGGCGATGCCGGCGTTCAGGGCCACGGTCCCCACATGCGCGGGATCGGCATCGGTGCGGACCGAGCCGTCGTTGGCGAGCGTGCTGGGGATGCCGGCCTGTTCCAGTGCGTGCGCGAGATCGCGCGGTGACGGCGATCTGGCGAGCGTTCCGGCGGCAGCCAGCAGCTCTTCCTTGGTACCGGCCGCGACGATCTTGCCGTTGCCGATCACGACCAGATCATCAGCGATGACCTCGATCTCGTGGAGCAGGTGTGAGCTCAGCAACACGGTGCCGCCCTGACTGGCGAAGGCCGTCAGCAGGTCGCGCATCCAGCGGATACCCGCAGGGTCGAGCCCATTGGCGGGTTCGTCGAGAATCAGCACCCGCGGGTCGCCAAGCAGTGCCGTGGCGATGCCAAGGCGTTGACGCATCCCGAGGGAGTAGTTGCGCACCCGGCGCTTGGCCTCAGTGGGGGTCAGACTCACCAGCTCGATCATCTCGTCGACCCGGGTGCGTGGCAGGCCCATCGTGTCGCAGGCAATGGTGAGGATCTCGCGTCCGGTGCGGCCGACGTGCTGGGCCGAGGCGTCGAGCAGGACGCCCACCTCCATGCAGGGGTTGGGGAGGTCGGCAAAACGAACACCACCGATAGTGGCCGAGCCTGAGGACGGTGCAGTCAGACCCACCATGACGCGCATCGTGGTGGACTTGCCCGCACCGTTCGGACCGAGGAAGCCGGTCACGCGACCGGGCTGGGCAGTGAAGGAGACGTTGTCGACGGCGGTGAAGCCGGCGTATCTGCGGGTCAGGGACTCAACTGTGATCATGGGCTCAACCCTCGCGGCATCGCGCCGTGCGCGCATCAGTCCGCGGGCGGGTCTTTGGGCGGCCGGAAGTACGGCGCCGAGGTCATACTCGCGGCCGATGGCCGGAACCTGACGTACCCCTACGTGCGCTGCCGTGACCAAGAGGCGGGCTGTACTCAGCGCGTCTGACCGTGACACCTCGTGATGCGCACTCTTCACCGACTCGCTCTCCTACGGGCTGGTGTCCACGATCATCTACGCTGTCGGATTCGGTCTCGTGGCATTGAGGCACCGCCCATCCGCCGGACGTCGTGCGCGGACATCTACCCACACCGTTGAACTCGAGCCAACCATCTGAGAGCGTTCACCCGTACCGGGTTACCCGAGAACGGATCTCGGGCGTCCCTCCTGTCTAGAGAGCTCTTGGCGCGAGTGCTGCACGGTTGTCGGTTATCGGGGCCATGAACCGACAACCGTGCAACATTCGCCGGCACCCGCCGCCACGCGCCAGTCGCAAGAACCCCGCCTGTAAAACAACGGTCCTCCGAGATCCGCCTGGCATACGCTGTCCCCAGACGAGGAGCCGCATCATGCGCAAACGAATCATTCCTTCCGCCGACGAAGCAAACCCGACCTCGGACGACAAATGGCTGGATCTCGAAGAACTGGTGGAGGTCGAGGTCACCTCCGAGGACCCGGAATATCCCATCGAGTCCGCCCTACTGCCCGGTGGCACCTCGGGGTGGCGCGCATCGGGACCTGGCGAGCAGACCATCCGCCTTCTTTTCACACAACCGCAAGCCGTGCGCCGGATCCTCCTGGAGTTCGTCGAACCTGCCGTTGAGCGCACACAAGAGTTCGTCCTGCGCTGGTCTTTGGACGGGCGGACCCTCCACGACGTCGTGCGGCAGCAATGGAACTTCAGCCCCCAAGGCGCCACCGAGCAGACCGAGGACCACCGAGTCGAACTCAACGACGTCACCATGATCGAGCTGACCATCGTCCCCGACATCAGCGGCGGCAGCGCGCGGGCATCACTGGCCACCTGGCGTCTAGCCTGACCGACCGCTGGCCCGAGCTGTTACACGCTCACTTCGCCACGAGTACATCGGTGGCCGAGAAGTCCTGACCAACGAACAACAGCGGCTGGTTCTCCGACACTGCCAACGCGTAGGCGAACGTGTCCCCGAAATTCAGCCCTGCTGGGTGACCCGAACCGCGCCCGTAGACCCGGTATGCCTCGCCAGCGAGTCGCGACTGCTCAACCGATACCGGAATCACCTCGATTCCCAGCGTCTGCAGGAGGCGGTCGGCGCGGCGGGTGGCTGCCGGATCCTGCGATCGGGCGAGCACACACATCAATTCCACGTAACTGCCCGCCGACATCCAGGCGCGGTGGGCAAGAATCCGGCGAGCCAGGGCCTCGGAATCGTCCTCTCCCCTAAGAATCGCGACCACCGCTGACGTGTCGACTATCACCGGGGCAGACCCGCTTCGTCATAGAGGTCCTCGGCGTCCAGCGTCACTCCCGCCGGAAGGGACTGCTGAATGGCGTGCACCAACTCCATGGCATCGGCCAGACGTCGCTCCACGGTGGACTGGGACACTTGCTCGGACAACGCGTCGACGGCTTGTTCCACAGCACTCACCTGATCCGTTTCCAGTGCACCTGCTAAGCCCCGAATCTTCGCCAGAACTCGCGCATTCTTGATGGTCATCGCCATGCAGCCATGGTACCTCGCTAGTGCAACCCGGGTACCCGATGGCGCATTTCATTCGTCGTACCCCCCGGTTTCACTGTTCTCGGGGAAGGAGTATCGGATGTTTGAGAATCACGAGTCAGTACGGCAGAACGGCACCTGGGATCCGAACTTGGATGCCTACCGGGTGGTTGATCCGAAGGACGGCAGCACGAGGTACTACGTGTGGAAGAAGCCAGCGCTGTTCTGGGAAGCCCTCGCCGCGCTCGCGGCATTCCTGTTCTGGTTCTGCGTTGCGGTCTTCGTGTACTCGCTGTTCTTCCAGTGGCCGGATGGCGTGGCCGGAGATCGCCGTGCCCAACTCGCCGAGGCCTTGGGCGATCGATACCGCGTCAACGTCAACTACCTGCCACAGACCTGGTCCGGCGGACAAGTGTTCACCGTCGACGTCACACAGGACTGGGACGATCCGCACTACGACGAACCTGCTGAGACCACCAAAGCCTGCAGACTGCAGCCCGGGGAGACCGCCGACGACCTCAGCCTTCAATGCCCGGACACGTTCGGGGGTTTCGAGGAGGTCAGAGAAGGCGGCCTCGACGCCGACCAACACCGCCGGAACAAGGCTCTGCTGGAGGAAACCATTCCGCGAGTGCCGGGTCCGGGAAGTGACGATCCCAGCGACCAGTACGCAACTGATCCCTACGAACAGTACGAGCCCGATCCGTATGACTACTACGAGCCAGAGCAGATGTTCCCGTGAACGAGCCGGAAGCCATACGCCGCGCCACTCCACAAATCCGCTGGATTGCCCTCTCGACGGTGGCTGTCTGGATCGTCACGATGACGGTCACATGGGAATTCACGCGCGGCGACTACTACCGCACATACACCTCTGCTTGGTGGGTCTGGGCCTTCGTGCTGGCCGGTGGCTGGACTGCCAGTGCCTTCTCCAGCGTCAACGCCCACATCGACGGGCCCGAGCTGGAGGAGGTACCAGTGCATTCCCTCAGGTTGAGCCGGAAGGAACCGCGCAGCGAACCAATCGAAGACTCGCCGACGATCGAGGAGATCGACACTCGCCGTCACACAGTGCTGGGGGCGTACGGAGCATTTCTCAGTGACATCGTCGCGATCGCTGGCGCACCGCTGCTCGCCGACCCCACCTGTCCCACGACAGACCGGTTCCGCGAATGCCTTGTCGCGGCCGAGGACGCGCACATCGATGCGGTCCGTGATCCTGCGCGTCTGCGGGTGTACGCACAGGCTGTGAGCGATCTTGAGAAGTCATGGCAGCAGGCGTTGTCCTATGCGAAACGCAAGGGCGCATCTACGTTCGACGAGACTGATCAGGACGCCTTACGTCGCGCCCGCGGCCTGCTCGACATCGCGCTGGACGAGAACGCCTTCGCCGCCGAACGCCGCGCCGCCATGCACAAAGCTGTGGCACTTCTGGGGACCGTGATCGACGTGCCTCATCAAGCCAGCACAGCGATCGAACACCGCGTGGAGCGTCTGGAGATCGAGGGGTGAGATAGCGGATACCGAGCACGACCCGTGAAAGCAGACAAGCACCTGACCGGTGAGTGTCGCGCGGTTGTCGCTCTTCACCACCGACAACGGCGCAACACTCGCCGCGCCACCCCTGTCGTTCACAACCATGAAGCCCAGATCCGCCTGACATGCGCTGCCCCAGGGGCTCCTGAGATCAGTATCTCAGCCGATGTCGCGGCGCCGTATCCCAACCAGTCCAATCCCGGCCAGAAACGCTCCGATCGCGGTCAGCACCACGATCGGCAGCCACTGCATCGGCTCGGCGGGAAGCAAAGGAATGTGGTCGAACGGCGAGATGCTGCGCACCCAATGCGGGATCTGCAGTAGATCGCCCAACAGACCGACGATGACGACGAATGCCAAAGCAGCCCAGGCGATCGCCGACCATCGTGGCACCCACCCCATCAGCGCGACGGTCACACCGATCAGGACGAACACCGCGGGCAACTGCGCCAGGAATGCCCCGGTGACCGGAAGGACCTCGCTGATGTCGTTGAGCGACACAGCGGTTCCCAATCCGGTGAGGAGCCCGGCCACCACGAGGATCACCGCACTCCCGCCGACCGCCACAAGCACGTAGCCAGCGGCCCACCGAACTCGGCCGATGGGTCCGGCCAGGACTGGGTCGGCCCGCACCGCCGACTCCTCCGACCTCAACCGCAGAGCGGCCGAAACCGCGAACCCCCCAGCAGCCAGCGCGAGCATGACGGCCATGGTGGCCAAGTACGCATCAGTGAGCGACCCTGTCGCTGCTGGCGTCAGGAGTTCTGCTACCGAATCGTTCTCGGCCAGCGTCTGGGCCTCGTCGGCAATGAGACCCATGACCAGGCCCATGATCGCGATCCCGACGGTCCAGCCGATCAGCGAGGCTCGCTGGAGGCGGAAGACGAGTCCCAGGGGGGTCGACAGCAGGCCCGAGGCGCGGGCTGGACCGGGTCGTTGTGGCAGGATGCCGGCGTCGAAGTCGCGACGGGCTGACAGGGCCACCGCCAGCGCACCCATGGCCAGCGCGAGGGCCAACAACGGCAGTACGACCCACCACCGTTCGTCGGCATACGCGCGGATCCCGATCGCCCATCCCAAAGGAGACAGCCAACTGAGCCATCCCCATCCAACGTCTCCCACCGCCCGGATCAGGTAGGAGATTCCGAGGGCCGCCCCGGCGATGGCTGTCGCGGCCCGGCCACCGGAGGCAAGTTGGGCTGCGACGGCAGCGACCCCCATGAAGACCAGTCCGACCCCCAACCCGGCCACACCAAAAGCCAACGAGCCTTCGGCCGGAAGTCCGAGAGCGACCATCGAAACCGCGTTCCCGACGGCAACCAGCACGTTGAGCACGGTCAGCCAGATGCTGGCGGCCACGAGCATCGCGAGGCGACCAACCGGCGCAGCCCGGACGAGTTCGGCGCGGCCGGACTCCTCATCCGCACGGGTGTGCCGGACCATCAAGAAGATCGACATCAAGGCGATCACAATAAACGTGATGAGGGCCATCTCGTCCATCACGACTGCACCCTGCGTCGGATTCTCCAGGCCGTAGCCAGGCCCCAGAATCGCCTTGATCGCCGCTTGCCCGCTGGTCAGGTCAGCGTAGTTCTGCAGTTGCTCGGCAGTGTTGTAGAGCCCGATCGTGCTCGCCGCCCCGACCAGTACGAGCAGCACGATCCCCAAAACCCACGCCGGTCCATGGACACGGTCACGTCGGATGATGAGCCGGATCAGCGTGCCCAGTCCGGCCACAGGCTGCGGTTGCGCGGAGGGGCCGTTGCGAGCCTCCAGTGTTGTCCGGGTGCTCATGCCGGTGAGGCCGCCGCGTCGTCCGGAACAACATCATCCCCATACTCCCGCAGGAACAGCTCTTCCAACGTCGGTGGCTGACTCACGAGGCTGCGGACGCCGAATCCACCCAGGTGAGTGATCACCGCTTCGAGGTTGTCGCCGTCCACCTCGAAATGCAGTCGCTGATCCTCGGTACGGATCCCGTGCACACCCGCGAGCGCGTCCAGCCCCTCGACTGGGCGGGCGGTCGCCACGGAGATGGACGTCCGGGTCTTCACGCGCAGGTCATCGAGGGTCCCTGTCTGAACCGCTCTGCCCTGCCGGATGATCGTGACCCGGTCGCAGAGTTTCTCCACCTCCGCGAGGATGTGGCTGGATAACAACACCGTGCGGCCCTGCTCTTTCACCTCGAAGATGAGCTGCTGAAAGACCGTCTCCATCAACGGGTCCAGTCCAGATGTCGGTTCGTCCAGGATCAGCAGTTCAGCGTCCGAGGCAAGCCCGGCCACGAGCGCGACTTTCTGCCGATTGCCCTTGGAGTAGGTGCGGCTCTTCTTGCGCGGATCGAGTTCGAGTCGGTCCATGAGCTCGTCGCGTCTGCGCGGGTCGATCCCACCCCGAAAGCGCCCGAGCATGTCGATGATCTCGCCACCGGACAGGCTCGGCCAGAGGTTCACATCGCCTGGGACATAGGCGATTCGGCGGTGCAGTTCGACCGCGTCCCGCCACGGATCACCGTCCAGAAGTCGTGCCTCGCCGCTGTCTGGACGCAGTAGTCCCAGCAGCGTACGGATCGTGACGGTCTTGCCCGCTCCATTCGGTCCGAGGTAGGCATGCACCTCGCCAGTGGCCACCTCGAGGTCGAGGCCGTCGAGCGCGCGGGACGAGCCGAAGGTCTTGACCACGTTGCGAAGACTGATCGCCACCGACATCAGCGCTCACCTGCCCACGAGACTGGGAGACCGCGGGAACAGACGCTGTATGCCAAAACTTCGTGGACGGACATCAACACTCCAGACGGTCGGACACCATTAGTATGCACTTATAGTACACACCTCAGATACAGAGTCCGTTCCACGCTTTTGCTAGGATCAGCGTGTGCCGCTGCCACGATTTAGCCGGTTGCCCGCCGACGAGCAACGGCGCATCCTCGATGCCGCCCGCGCCGCATTCGCCGCCATCGGTCCCGACCGGGCCACCTACGCCGACGTGATCGCGAGCACGGGAATATCCAAGTCCTCCGCCTACAACTATTTCGACGGTCGCGACGACCTGGTCGATGCGGTTCTCGACGACGTCGCTGACCGGCTCCGGTCCGCGCTTGGAACCTGGGATCCGCAGTCGGATGCTGCGAGCTTCTGGGCCCAGTTCGCCGCTATCACCGCGCGACTGGAGCAACATCTGGCAACTCAACCCGACGACCTGGCTCTCATCGATCCCGCCTTCCTACTACGGGTTCAGGCGGGGTTCCGCGACTGGATCGCCGCGGTGATCGACAACGGGATCGAGATCGGCGTCATCACCGTCGACTGCGACCGGGACCTGCTGGTCACCGCCACGGGCGCCTTGCTACGCGGCATCGACGCCTGGTGGCTGGACCGGACAAAGTCCGGAAGCACACCCGACCCTCATCAAGCTTGGCTTCTGCTGGGCAATCTGTGGGGTGCCGAGCAGCCGGGCGCGCATTAGTGGCTAGCCGCCCCCGCAGTAGAACCCCAAGCCAGGGCTGCGCCTATGGGGCCGGGATTCAGACAGACACCAACCCCTTGTCTTCTGCCTGAGACGACATCCGCCGGTAGGCGATGAGCAGCCCGATCGCAAGAAGTGGACCGAAGATGTCACTGGGGATGGCCCACACATTGTTCGGCGCGGTGTTGTCATGCACCGTCAACTGCATGATGTGGCCGATGGCATCACCGAGATAGCAGATGGCAAGCACGACGACCGCGGCTGTGAGCCAGCCATCACGACGCCAAGCACAGCCGATCCCCAGCACTCCGATGGCAGCGTCTGCCCAGCCGAGTTCCCACTGGAACATCGATGGCGCGTACCCGATGTCTGCAGCATGTTCGGCGGAATTTGGTCCGAGATGCCCAAACGCCGCAAGCAGAACCCACGCGCCGCCAAAGACCATGACCCACAGGAGCAGCAATTCCACGACCCTGCGGGAGGTCCGGGCCTGGTCACTGCGGTCGACTGCGACATGGATTCCCCAGCCCAGGAATGTGATGACCCACGGAGTGACGAAGAAGATCATGGGCGGAAGGTACCAAAAATCTCCGCAAGAAGTCACTTTACGTAATTGAATGACTACATAAAGTAACTTCTCATCATTTGGCTGCCGACTCGCTGGCGCTGGCCATCAGGTTCCTAGTCTTGGCTCATGGCCGACACTTGCGTTTCACGTGTCCCCGTATTCTCTGACCTCTCGCCGCGGGATCAGAAACGGGTCGAGGCGTTGGCGCGTCCGACCCATCGGAAGGCGGGCGAGATGGCTCATTCCGCTGACGACGACCGGTCTGATCTCATGGTGCTGCACACGGGACGGCTGAAGATCTTCCGGCTCGCACCCGACGGGTCCGAGCAGCTCATCCGGGTGCTGGGACCGGGCGACTTCACCGGCGAGACCTCCGTTTTCAGCGGCCGGCGGCCCGATGACTACGCCATCGCGCTGGACGAATGTCGGCTCTGCGTGTTCCGTCACGATGATCTCGAGGCCTTGATCAAGGAGCACCCCGAGATCGGCTTGCGGATGCTGGCGGCGGTGAGTCAGCGACTGTCCAACGCCGAACGCCGACTCAACTCGCTGACCTCGCGTGACGTCGAGAGTCGCGTGGCCGACTACCTACTGCACCTGCCCGGCACTTGGCAGGACGGCGCCGTCACGGTGACCCTGCCGCTTGCCAAGCGGGATGTCGCCTCCCTACTTGACACCACCCCCGAGAGCTTCAGCCGGGCACTCAAGAGCCTCGCCAGGCAGGCTCTGATTGTGATTCTCGCGGGACGTTCAGTGTCGATCACCCAACCCGATCAGCTGCAGCAACTGGTCGACGAAACCTGAAACCCCTGGCCAGGCGTGGCCACGCCAACCGTCGAATGACCACCGCTTCGACATTCTCGATCGGCACGAACGGCTCGTCCCAGACGCGGGAGTCATCAGAGACCGACGGGTTGTCACCGGCCACGAAGTAGCTCGCTGCGGGCACCGGCCAGATCTGGTTGTGGGCGCCCTTCACCCGGGGGCGCCCATCAACGGACTGCCCGTTGACGAACAGCCGTCCGGCCTCCAGCTCAACGAGGTCGCCCGCGAGCCCCACCACGCGCTTGACCATCCGCAGCCTTTCGTGCGTCAGCACGACCACATCTCCTCGCCGCGGACGCATCCCAACCCGTCCGGCCGGCTGTGTGAACAGCAGGTCGGACGGGCGATAGGTGGGGGCCATGGATTCGCCGACCACCCTGACGAGGCGATTCATCCAGCGATCCTCGTGCTAGTGGGAGCAACCGGGCGCGCTGTGAGCCAGGGCGTCATGCCCGTGGTGTTCATGACCCTCGCCCTCGGCGTACTTGAAGAAGTTGACGTAGGCAGCCAGGTAGCGTCGACCGGCTGCTACATCGTCTACATCGAAGTCCTTGCTGGCCAGTGCGGCCTGGAAGCGCCTATCGAGCTCTTCGCGGCGATCTTCGGTCACCATCGGCAGCAGGTCCGCGTCCGAGCCCAGGTCGATAGCCTGGTCGGCGGTGGTAATGAGCGGGTCGATCGCGGTGCCGAAGGGCTGGATACCGGTGAAGCCCACACCCTCGCCCATACGGTGAATGCGGACCAGCGTTTCGAGGAAGAGACGGTCGGCCAGTTCGGCGGCTTCGGCCCCAAGAGTACGCACCTTCAGGACCTTCTCGAAGACGTCACGCAACTCCTGCTCACCTTCAGCGGGGATCCACTTGAGCGCGTAGTTGATGTTGCCCGTCTCCAACGCTCTTCTTCCGTCTTTGGCGGTCGGGCCATCTGCAGTGTCGCAGTGGGCCTGCACAAGGCTGGGCTTCAGCGCTGCCAGCAGCGTGATGACGCGGTTGATGAACATGAGGTTTCTCCTTCGCTCGTATGCCCTGACGGTACGAAGAAATCGCGTACACCTCCTTGACGCAGATCAAGTCCCGACGCCTGACCGATGGGGCTCCGGGCAACCCGGGCGACGAATCAGGCATTCCTACACGTGCGCGCCGATAAGGTCACGCACATGATCGACTGGCCAGAGTTCGAGGATGCGCCTGAGTTCGGCAAGATCGCGCTGAGCGGCCATTGGGAATCCGCTGTGACCTTCCGCGGTGGGGAGTTCGTGACACAGGCCGAGGCTCTTTCCTATCTCGGTGACAGCCGGGAGGTCGCATGTGAGGCGTTCTTCGGACTGCCATTCTTCGGGATCCGACTCCATGGGGCCCCGACTGAACTGGCCAAAGATGTCGCACACTTCGCCCAGGCACTGCAAACCGCCGACAGCGGACGACAACTACTCGCGACCGTCGCCGACACTTTGCGCGTGTCATTGGGACGGGACTTCCGTTACGCCGAGATCGGCGCCGAAGGAGCCTGGAACAGCGTAGGAGCCTTCCGAATCGACGTACTCAAGGAGTTCGACCAGCTGTGGCGCGAAGTCTCGGAATCCTCAGTCGGCTGTGACACAACGCGCCAGAAAGCCCTGGAATTCAGCTACGACAACGGTCGCGGCGACGGCACCTCCCACTGGTTCGCGCTGCCCGTCTCGATAGGAGAAACGCTGGATCGGTCGATGGTCGAGTCCGCTCTGCGGCGATTCTCGGCGTAGCGGCCCGACCCCGGGGGTCAGCCGAAGAAGACTCCGGGCCGCGTCACCCGCACGGTGACATCGTCGCCCGCCGCGACGGCCTGCCTGCCCAACACCCGGATGAGCAACTCCTGCTCCCCCGCCCGCGCCGCCAGCAACGTGTCGTGCCCGTGGTAGCTCACCGAGGACACTGCCGCGTGCGCGAGTACGGGGCCGTCCCCGGTGATCTGCAGGTCCTCCGGACGGAACACGAGCACGCCCGACGCTCCACTGCTGGTTGGGTCCTGTGCGGGGAGCTCACCCAGGGCGGTCTTCGCCCGGCATGCCCCGGTGCCGTGCGCGGGCACCAGCACCGTATCGCCGACGAACCGAGCAACGTCCAGAGAGACTGGTGTGAGATACACCTCTGCCGGGGGCGCCTGCTGGGCGATGGTGTTGTCCATCATGACTGCCACTTGGTCGGCCACAGCGAAGGCCTCCTCCTGGTCGTGCGTCACCAGGATCGCGGTGGCGCCTGTTGCGCGGATCGCCGCGAAGACGTCTTGCCGCACGTCGTCTCGCAGAGCCGCATCCAGCGCGGAGAACGGTTCATCGAGAAGCACCACGTGCGGCGAGGGCGCCAGCGCCCGGGCCACCGCCACCCGCTGCTGCATGCCCCCTGACAGTTCGTGGGGGCGCATCGCCGACGTGCCGGGCAGACCGACCAGATCGAGCAAATGTGCGATGCGGCCGCCGGAGTTCCGGCCACGCAGGCCGTAGCCCACGTTGTCGCCGACACTCAGGTGAGGGAACAACGACCCCTCCTGCGGGACCAGGCCGATCCCGCGGCGTTCGGGCGGCACCCAGATCCCTTTGCCGAAGACCACAGTCGATCCGATCTGGATGACACCTTGCTCTGGGCGCAGCAGGCCGGCCAGGCAGCGAAGCAGTGTGCTCTTGCCGGAACCGCTGCTGCCCAGAATCGCGGTGACGGTGGAGGTCCGAACTTGCAGATCCAGGTCCTTCAGCACCGGCGTCTGGGCGAATCGCATGGTCAGCCCGGTGATCTCGATGCTGCTCATGAACGCCTTCCGGTCAGGCGGGCCAGGGCAAACGCAGGGATCGCTGCCAGCAGCACCAGGACGAATGCATACGGCGCGGCCTGACTGAACGATCCAATCGTCGTGAAGGTCCACATCTCTGTTGCCAGTGTCTCGAATCCGGTCGGGCGCAGCATCAAGGTGGCCGGGAGTTCTTTCATCGCAGTCACGAGGACGAGCAGCGCACCGGCAATGATCCCAGGTGCGGACAGTCGCGCGGTGACCCGCCACCAGGTGCGGGTCGGGCGGTCCCCCAGTGTGCGAGCCACCTCCTCGACATTGCGGGATACCTGCGCCGTTGCCGAGCGGATCGAACCGATCGCATTCGACAAGAAGAGCACGGCGTAGGCGAAACCCAGCATGGCCAGCGTCTGGTAGAGGGCCGGTGCCACGGTCAGGCCGAGATACACAAGGGACAGCCCGACCACAACCCCCGGCAGAGCGTGGGAGACGAACGCCGCAGATTCCACGCCCTTCGCCACGCGATCGGTGTGCCGGGCGGCCAACACGCCGATCGGCAGCGCGAGCAGCATTGCGAAGACCGCACCGATGCCCGCGGCCTGCACGGTGTTTCCGGTCGCGGCCAGCCATGACCCGGGGTCAGCCTCGAACCGCTGTGACTGCACCATGAGTCGCACGAGCACGACCATGGGAAAGCCCACAGCCAGTCCGAACAGGCCGACAACCCCCAGCAGTGCCGGCCAGCGCCACGGTCCCAGCGGAACGCGCTCGGCGCGCCTGGCAGCACCGGAGCCGACCCGCCACTGTTGATGGCGGCTGCGCATCGCCCGCTCAAGGACGACGAACAGCAGTGCGAGCAGCACCAGCACCAGGGACAGCACGGCGGCGCTGGTCCGGTCGAATGCCGCTCGGTAGGAGGTGTAGATCACCCGCGTGAACGTGTCGAACCGCAGCAGCGAGACCGCCCCGAAGTCGCTGAGCGTGTACAAGGCGGAAAGCAGCCCACCGGCCGCGGCAGCCGGCCACAGCAGGGGGGCGGTCGTGCGACGGAAGGACCGCAACGGTCCGTCGCCAAGGGTGCGGGCCACCTCATCGAATGCGGGGTCGACCTGGGACAGCACGGCAGCCACCGGAAGGACCACATACGGAAGGCTCACCAGACTCAGCACCGCCCACGCCGGGGCAAAGCCCTGCAGCCACGGGAAGGCGGCCAACCACGTGTAGGCCGCCACGTAGGACGGAACCGCAAGCGGAAGTGCGGCCACGATCAGCCACAGCCGCCCACCCGGTATCGCCGTACGGGTGAGCAACCACGCCAGCGGAACACCCAGCGCGATGCAGGTGCCGGCCACTGCGGCGGCCAGCCCGAGACTGGCCACGGACAACTCCAGCGTGCGCGGCCGGGCCAGGATCTGCCAGATGTCCGCCCACCCCGCCGAGCCGGTCCGCACGAACAGGTAGAGCAAAGGTGTCACCGACACCAGGGCGGCGCAAGCCGCCAGCAGGTGCAGCGGGGTCAGCCGAGTACGCACCCGTACTCAGAGCAGCCCGACCTGGATCAGTAGGTCGTGGGTTCCGCGCAGGTCGGCAAGCTGGTCGAGGGTCAGATCAGGGCCGTCGATCTGGGACAAGGGCGGCAGATCTTCGCGGGCGGCGATCCCCTCGACCAACGGGTATTCGGAGGTCTCTTCCGCGAAATACTCCTGGGCTTCGTCGCTGAGCAGGAAATCGACAAACTGCTCGGACGCGGCATTGTCGGCACCGGATGTCAGCACCGCGGCACCAGCGACATTCACAAGATTGCCAGGATCGCCGGACTGGAACGCGGCGTTGCGCACCGCGAGGTTCTCCGCGCCGACCTCCGCGGCCTTCTCGAACAAGTAGTAGTGATTCGCGAGGCCCAGTTCGACAGTGCCTGCGTTCACCGCATCCAGGATGGCGAGGTTGTTCTCAAAGGTCTGCACGTCGTTGGCGATGAGCTCCTCAAGCCATTGCTTGGTCCGCTCCTCGCCGACGCTCACCCGCATCGCCGTCACGAAGGCCTGGAAGGAGGCGTTCGTCGGGGCGATGCCCACTTGCCCCTTCCAGCGGGGATCGACCAGCTCGAACACGGTGTCAGGAACCTCTTCGGCGGGTACGAGATCGGTGTTGTAGACGATCACCCGTGCACGGCCGCTGGTACCGACCCACTGATCGTCGGCGCTACGGAAATTGGCGGGCACCTTCTTTACGACATCTGCGGGCAAGGAAGTTGCCAGGCCCTCATCCTCGATGACCTGCAGGGCACCCGCGTCCTGGGCGAAGAAGATGTCGGCCGGTGAGTTGTCGCCCTCTTCAAGCAACTGCGCGGCCAGTTCGGCGGTGTCGCCGTAGCGCACCTCGGCCTGCACACCGCTGGCCGCCTCGAACTGCTCGATCAGCGGACCGACAAGTTCCTCGCTGCGACCGGAGTACACCACCAGTTCGGCCGCCTCCGCCGACTGATCGGTCGCCGGCTCGCCTGAACCGCAGGCCGACAATCCAAGGACCGCGACCGCCAACACGGCGACTGCCCCACCCACCTTGTTCACTGACTCTCCTCGTTGTTAGGTAAGCCTAACTTTATTGGAGGGGCGTGTGGTGGATGCAGGTGACCCCCGCTACGAGCACCCCAGCCACCGCGGGAATCAGATCGATTCCCAGCGCATTCAGCAGTCGATCGGTCCACCGCCTGAGTGTGGAAACCCCTTGCAGTTGTCCACAGATCGGCTTTCGCCGTGTCGCCCACAGCCATCGCCGACATACCTTCGGTTCCCGAGGAGGACGAATGGGTTTCTACAGAGCATGGCTGTTCGGCGAGCAGGCGATCGACCACATGGATGCGATGACCGCGCCGGACGGGTACCCGAGAGCGGAAGTGTGGCTGCCTCTCGATGTCGTGGGCACGCTCGACGATGGCCTCAAGCAGTGGCGGTCGGCGTGGGTGCAGTGCCCGCCGGAGAATGGGCAGGTGTGGATCGAGTTCGGTCTGCCTACACCTCTGATCACTGAATACCTGGGGCCGCGCGCGCTGATCTCGGACTTCGGAATGGGCCACGGGAAAGCGTTGCGCTCAAACGTGCGGAAGCGCGAGGGCACGTGGATGGTCAAAGTGCCGCGCTTCTTCGAAACCGTGACGAAGTTCTGGACGACCGAGCCGCAAGACGACGCTCTGCTGAGCACCACCAACGGTCAGAAAACGGCCGCCACCACGGTCGGAACGCTGGACGTCGAAGTCTCCCGAGACAGATTCCGCAACGAGCCGGAACTGATCGTGGGCCCCGACGGACCGATGGTCTTCGGACCCTTGGACTACCGGTATCGCAGCACGCTCGACTGGGAGAAGCGACTCGACGCCGCCCTCCACAGCTTGCTGCAGATGCCGTCCACAACGCCAGTCACCACGGCCTGGTGCCGATTCTGAGACAGGAGTTCAACGTGCACTACAACGGATGGGTCTTCGGGCACGAGGTCGACCGACTCATGGATTCACTCACGCACCCGTTCGGCTATTCCCAGCCCGAGGTCATGATCCCGATGGAGATCATCAGCGATGAAAGCGTGGAACTGCCCATGTGGCGCTCCGGCTGGGCACTGGTTCATCCCGACCCGTCAGTGCCGATCTGGAGTCCTGATGAGCAGGACTTCCTGACCATCACGTGGCCCACGGCCGTGCTACGCGATTTGTTGGGGCCGTGCGCACTACTGGGGAAAGGTCACACCGAGTCTGCCGGAGTCGCCCGCAAACACGTCGTTGAGATCGACGGACAGTGGTACGCCGCAGTCCCGCGGTTCTTCCACACCGTCGGCGACCATTGGTCGCGCATCATCGCATCCGATCGTCCGGCCCTGGTCACCATCTCCGGCCAAGAGGTCGCAACGACGACCGTGGCCGATATGGACCTCGACGCGAGTTTCAAGGTCGGCGGCCCCAGTTTGATCGTTGGGCCGGAAGGACCGGTCTATCACGACATCAGCTGGGGCTTCGGCGACAAGGAGGACAGCATCGCCCGCCGGCGTGCCGTCACGGAGGTGTTGATGACACTTCCCGGCGACACTCCGGTAACAGCGATCGACTTTCACACCTGAGGTAATTCAGGCCGCCCGCGGTCCGCCGACCCGAATCAGGCGCCCGGCGATCGGATCACGCACATGAACGCTTGGCCAGAGTTCAAGGGTTCAGCCGAGTTCGGCAACATCGCGCTGAGCGGCCATTGGGAATCTGCCGTGACCTCCCGCGGCCGGGAGTTCGACCTCGGCGACAGCCCAGAGGTCACATGTGGGGCCTTCTTCGGACTGCCCTTACTCGGAATCCGACTGCACGGGGATCCGACGGAATTGACCAGGGATGTCACGCACTTCGCGACGGCACTGCCCACTGGTTCGCGCTGCCGGTGTCGATATGGCAGAGCGGGATCGGTCGCTGGTCGAGTCGGCCATGTTCCGATTCACACCACGGCGTAGTGGCACACTATGCAAACTCGTGCCACACTAGTGCGATGGATGCCACCGTAGTTCTGGGCCCCCAGGGCCGCATTGTCATTCCGGCAGAGGTGCGAGCGACTATGGGGTTGGCACCCGGCGATCGACTGCATCTACGTGTGACCGGCTCCCAACTCGTGCTGGAGCGACCGCAGGACGCAATCGTCGAACTCCGCTCATTGGCACGTCAGATCCCGAAATCGCGCTCTCTTGTCGACGAGCTTCTCGCGGAACGCCGGCTCGCGGCGACGGCTGAATGACCGTCCTGGACGCCTCCGCAGTCCTCGCACTGATACACGACGAGCCGGGCAGCGAACTGGTCGCTAAACACATCGAGGGCGCTCTGCTCAGCACAGCGAATCTGGCAGAGGTGGTGGGCAAACTCGTTGACGCCGGCCTCGATGTGGTGCGCTTTCAGAGGCTAATCGCGGCGGCCGGAGTGAGTCTGATTCCCCTGAGCCCTGCGGATGCCGAACTTGCTGGCGCGATGCGCGGACTCAAGGGAGGCAAAACGCTTTCCCTGGGTGACCGCTGTTGTCTTGCCCTGACCGTCCGCAGCGAGCCGGCTGAGGCGCTGACCGCCGACCGAGCCTGGGCAAACCTCGACCTCCCGATCCGCGTCCGACTATTGCGCTGAGCGGGCGGGTAACTGATCGAGCAGGCCCTCATGATCAGATCCGGCCAAACGCTCCGCCAACAGCGCGTGCCACTCGCCGAGGTCCTTGGGGACGCGTCGGGAACTCTTGCTCGACGCGCTCTTGTTCAGCGCCTCCACGTAGGCCTGCGCGAACTGATCCCACATATCGGGGGTGATCAGCAACTCAGCGAGCACGTGCGCAAGCGACGTCTCGCGTTCAGCAACCCAACCATCCCCACGTCGGGTCCATCCGTAGCGCGACTCCCACTTCAGCAACTGCGCCGAGCCTTGTTGCGCGAAGACTTCCATCCCGTACACCGTTCGCGTTCTCAGCCAGATCGCGCGGACAACGTCCGACACGACGAACCGGGCAGCCTCGACGGGATCCTCGGACCGGAAGTAGTCGACGCGTTTCATTTCCTGCGCCAGGTCGACCATGATGCCCAAGGCAGTTGCGCCTGCCCGCACCGACTCCTCATCATCACTGGTGAGGGCGGCACGGGCCTCCTTGACCAGGTCACGGAAAATGAACCGCCACCGAGTGCGCTCCCGGGGCGAGACGCGTCGATCCCCGCCGAGATACGCCCCGGAACGGACGAGGGCCGCGAAGTACTTGACGTCCCGCAGCACGAATTGAGGGTCGATCGGTGGGGCTTCGGGTGGCACAACGCCCAGCAGGCCCTCGATGCGTTCGCGCACCGGCCGCGCGCCTTTCCAGTAGAGCGTCCAGAGCGTCTTTTTCAGCGCCGCTTCATCCTTGCCCGCGAGCAGGGCGTAGAACTCGTCGCGGTCCATCCGTTCCTGTGCCATTTCACAACACTAGGAAGGAGCGGACGCCAGAACTCCACGGCCCCGCAGGACCTCGTTCATCGACTGATCATTGATCGGGCCAGGCGACAGCGACCCGATGCCAGCACTAAGACACAACCTGGGCCTTCAGGGCTGAAGGGTGGACTGGCCAGAGCCCGCATCCCGGACCGGCCGCAGTTAAGCCGGTGCTATTCGTCTTGTTTGTAGCGGTGGGCGCTGGTGCGGTGGGTTCGGCCCAGGGGGCTGGTCCAGATGAGGTCGTGGGTGGGGGTGTTGGGGTCGCGTCGGGTTTTCCAGGCGGTGAAGGTTTTGGTGC
>Ga0209607_1001667_pt1 | contig 18536 bp, 15 predicted proteins | sample AD_UKC117_MetaG_FD_184413 | JGI IMG/M metagenome (GOLD analysis project Ga0209607, IMG submission 184413) | Active sludge microbial communities of municipal wastewater-treating anaerobic digesters from Hong Kong - AD_UKC117_MetaG (SPAdes)... | ecosystem: Engineered > Bioreactor > Anaerobic >... | reverse complement strand
CAAAGATTCACGTATTCGTTATGTCCGAAATGAGCAAAACCTGGGCGCTGCCCCCAATTTCAACCGGACGTTTGAGCTGGCGCGCGGCGAATATTTTCAATGGCTAGCTTCCGATGACATGCTGGCTCCGGATTTTCTCAAGCGCTGCGTTCCCGTTTTAGACAATGATCCGGCAACTGTTTTATGTTTTTGCTGGGCAAAATATGTCGATGAGCACGATCAACCCTTTTTGACCTGCGAATTAGAGCTGCGGATTGACGACGTTCATCCCCGAACTCGCTTCCACGAAATTTTGCTTGGCTGGCATAACAGCTTTTATGTATTTGGCCTCATCCGGGTGGCCGCCCTGAAAAAAACAAAACTCATTTTGCCCCATACCCACGGAGACACTATCCTTATTGCCCGTCTCAGCCTTTTAGGCCGCTTCCAACAAGTCTCTGAGTATCTGTTCCTGTCCCGGCGTCATTCCGCGCAATCCAATGAATATTACAAGGCAGAAGTCCCTTGTGGCCTGGACACCGACGCCTATGCTGCCTGGTATGATACGCAAGGCATGTCACGGCCAAAGTATCCGAACTGGCGCATCCTATCCGAGTTTAATCAGACCTTGGAGGGCGTCAATGCTTCCCTGCTGGACCGGGTCTTTTGTCGAGTTTACATTGCCAGATTTGGCCTGAGGCACATCCATTGCCTGCTTTGGGATCTGGGAGGGTTGCCCAGACGTTTTGTGGCGGTGACGGCCGCGCTTTTCCTGAAAAAAGAATATAAAACAAACCACGAGGCGGCCTGAATGGTGAAGGCCGGTATTGAAACACCTATGCTAAATGTACTCTTCATGCAATCACAGACTTACTTCGGCGCTGATTCGTATATTCATTCTCTGGTGATTAAAGAGCTTGACCGGAGCTGGATCAACGTGCATGTTGCCTGTAACTATGGCCATAATGGCGCCAAATCTGCAGCAGCAATAGCCTTGGAAAAATTACCAGACCTGCATATTCGGCCCACAAATTTTGGGACGTCGGTTAATTTTCGCAGCAAGAGCGCTATTGTTCGTGATGCTGTTACTCAGGGTGTACCCGCCTTTTTTAGCCTGGCCGGTCTAGCCAAGTACATACGTGATAACCAAATTCAGATTATCCACTGCACGGAGAAGCCGCGTGATGCGTTTTACGGGCAGCTTTTGGCGAAATTAACCGGGGCTAAATGTGTGATTGAGCTGCACGTGAAGGCCGAAGACTGGATCAGCAAAAATGTGCAGTGGGCGATGGGCCAGGCGGATGCGTTGGTGGGGGTGTCTGAGTTTGTGGCCGAGTCGATCGTGGCTATGGGGTATCCGGCGGAGAAAACCTTTTATTCGTTGAATGCGATTGAATGTGATCGTTGGGATCCGGACACAAACGGCCGTCCTATTCGTCAAGAATTTAACATTGAGGCTGACACACCGCTCTTGCTGACAGTTTCCCGGCTCAGTTACTGGAAAGGGCATACAGAATTGCTCAAAGCTCTGGCCGAAGTTAAAAAACAAACCGCTAACTTTAAATTGCTCATCGTAGGTGAAGATGACCCACGCGCCCATCCTGGGCATGGCAGCTATACAGCTGAGTTGAAAGAATTGGTGGATCAGTTGGACCTGACTAAAGAGGTTATTTTCACCGGCTATCGCCGTGACGTGCAAGCGTTGATGGCAGCGTGCGACATGTACACGATGCCCAGCTTTGAGGAACCTTTTGGTATGGTTTTCCTGGAAGCGATGTGTATGAAAAAACCTGTTATCGCTTTAGATAATGGGGGCTCACGTGAGGTAGTAGAGCATAACAAATCCGGTTTGTTATCTGCTCCACAAGATATTCAACAACTGGCCGAAAATATCCTTACTTTGATCCACGATCCGGAATTGCGGTGTAATATGGGGGAATACGGCCGTGCCCGCGCCGAAAAATATTTCACGCCGCGCCGGATGGCCGAGGATATCGAAGATATTTACCGTCAGATACTCAGCATTTGATAGGAGAGGAGGTGGTATAAAAGCCTATTCTGGAAACGTTTCTCATATATTTTGCCAAGCCAGTTAAAAATTTGGGAGGTCCATGTGAACACGTTTGTGCCAAGAAAAGATTATCTCGTTTTTGGGGCGCCTAAAATAGAAGACGAGGAAATACAAGAAGTTGTCGACTCGCTGCAAAGCGGATGGTTGGGGACCGGGCCTAAGGTGGCTCGGTTTCAAGACATGTTTAGTGAATATGTCGGTGCAGACCATGCAATTGCCCTGAATTCTTGCACCGCCGGGCTGCACCTATCTTTTTTGGTGTCCGGTCTTAAACCGGGTGATGAGGTGATTACCACACCCATGACTTTTTGCGCCACAGTCAACACGATCATTCATGCCGGGGCAGTCCCGGTGTTGGTCGACTGCGAAAAAGATTCCATGCTGATCGATCCCCAGCGAATTGAAGACGCCATCACCCCCCGTACCAGGGCTATTGTTCCCATTCATTTGTGCGGACGGCCGTGTGACATGGACGCCATCGAAACCATTGCCCGAAAACATGACCTGATCGTCATCGAAGACGCGGCCCACGCCATCGAAAGCGTCTACAAAGGCCGCAAAATTGGCAGCATCAGTACCTTAACCTGCTTCTCGTTCTACGTGACTAAAAATATCATCACCGGAGAGGGTGGCATGGTCACCACGAACAACCCCGACCTGGCCGATAAAATAAAAATGTATGGTCTGCACGGTATGAGTCGGGATGCCTGGAAACGCTTCTCTGACGATGGTTACAAGCACTATCAGGTAGTTTTCCCAGGGTTCAAATACAACATGATGGACATCCAGGCGGCGATTGGTATCCATCAGCTGGCCAAAATCGACAAATACCTCCAGAGGCGCAACGAAATCTGGTCCCGTTACGACGAGGCTTTTGCCGATTTGCCCGTTGGCACGCCGCTTCCGGCGCGACCGGAAAATGTGCATGCCCGCCATCTGTACACCTTGATGATTGACGAGGCACGGTGTGGCCTGAACCGCGATGCATTTTTACAGCGCATGCATGAGCTAAAAATAGGCACAGGCGTTCATTACCTGGCAGTCCACCTGCATCCCTATTATCGGCAAAGATTTGGCTTTCAGGCGTCCGACTTTCCCAATGCCGCCTGGATCAGCGAACGCACCGCCTCCCTACCACTCTCGCCCAAGATGACGGACGAGGATGTAGAAGACGTTATTAGGACAGTAAGGCATGTTCTGCATGCCTAAACTCGTAATCTGATGAATAAGTCACACGGTTGTCCTCCTCGAATCGTTTGGGAAATTTTGCTATGAAACGCGTACTTTTTTTACATGCAAGCTGGCATCACACCAGTGAATATAATGTTCATGTGTTACTGGCGCGTCATGCCAACCCGAAAAAAATTGCTAACTATTTTGTCTGGCAAAAACAAGCTTCAAATCCTGGTTCTTATTCCCATTTGGAGAAACACCTGGGGAACGACAATCTGTTCCGTTGGGATTTTGGCCGGGATATGAGTATAAAGCCCAAACCGTCAAAATATCGTCGGGCTGTAATGATGGCTTCTCGGTTACCAGCCTCTATAAACTTTTTACGGGGAAAGATACAATCGATCCGGCCGGATTTTATTTATACTTCACAGCAGCATTTTGAGGTGATGTTGGCGCGATGGCTTTCTGCTTGGTATAAAATCCCGCACATCATTCATATATCCTACCCGGTAGGGCCATGGCTGGGAAGGGGCACCTATCAGACGATTCGCAATCATTCTTACTTGATCGCCTGTTCCGACTTTGTGCGGGATACGGCCGTAGCCGCTGGCGTTCAAGAGGAAAACATCATTACCCTCCACCACGGCGCCAATCTGAGCAAATATAATATCCCCAAAGATAAACTCTCTCTGCGGCATGAATTCAATTGGCCTGAAAACGCCCGTGTCATAACCACCGCCGCCAGACTGGATCCCCATAAAGGGCATATGGCTTTGCTGCACGCTTTTTCAGAGGTTCACCAACAAGTTCCAGAAGCCAGATTGTTGATTTGTGGGGTTTCTACAACCGGAACTGGATATGGAGAGGTCATCAAACAGGAGGCTGCAAGCTTAAATCTGGGCGATGCCATTGTGTTTGCCGGGTTCCGGGCGGATTTGCCATATATTCTTTCTGGAACAGACATATTCTGTCTGCCGACTGAGAATGATGCCTTACCTTTAGTATTCCTGGCGGCAATGGCGGCAGGCTTACCCACGGTTGGCAGTTTGTCTGGTGGTGTACCGGAAATGGTTATTGACAAGGAAACGGGGTTTCTCTCAGAAGTCGGAGATGTAGATACACTCACCAACGATCTTCTCAAATTGGTTCAGGACAGAAAGCTCGCTGAGGAAATGGGCAATAAAGGACGTGAACGTGCCTTGTCTCAATTTAATCCTAAGATAATAGCCGATCAGTGGACCGAGATCTTGTACAAAAAATTTTAAATTTAATTGTCACGGTAAGCTAAAGCTTCGTTAATAAGTGTTGTTACGCATTTAGAAACATCAGGGTTAGGGGTTTCACAGTAGAACTGTACACAATGTGTTGATAATAATTGGGAATATCACTTGATTAAAATCGGATTCATCATCGAACAGGCCCTGGGCCACATCACCCACGGGCAAAATTTGCAGCAAAACGTAGCCCAAGACCCCACCATCGAAGCGTATTGGGGCCTGCCCTCCTGGGAGGCTGGCGGTTTGGCCGGCCTTGTGCCTAACTGGACCTTCAAAGCGGGTTTGCAGGCGCGCCAGCAAATCGCCGCTATGCAGCGGCAGACGCCGTTGGACGTGCTGTTTTTCCATACGCAGGTGACGGCCGTTCTGGCCCAAAACTGGCTCAAGCGCATCCCCGGCATCGTCTCCCTGGACGCCACCCCGCGCCAATACGATTCCCTGGGCGAGTTTTACGCCCACAGTTCCGGCCCGGCCTGGCTGGAAAACTGGAAGTGGCGGCTCAACCGCGACTGCCTGGCGGCGGCGCAGCACGTCGTCACCTGGTCGGCCTGGGCCAAAGAAGGCGTGGTCGGCGAATACGAGGTCCCGCCCGACAAAGTGACGGTCATCCCGCCCGGCGTGAACGTGGATGCCTGGACGCGCCCGGAGCCGCGCCGTCGCCACGACGGCCCGGTGAAAATTTTGTTTGTGGGTGGCAACCTGGAGCGCAAAGGCGGCTTGCTGCTGTTGGAAGCGTGGCGCAGTTTGCGGCAAACGGCCGTTCCCATCCTCGAACTCCACCTGGTCACCCGCGACCCGGTCCCCGCTGAACCCGGCCTCTTCGTCTACAACGACATGCAGCCTAACTCCGACTCGCTCAAGCAGCTTTATTTCGCTGCCGACATCTTCTGCCTGCCTACCTACGGCGACTGTTTGCCGATGGTGTTGTCGGAGGCGGGTGCGGCGGGGCTGCCGGTGGTCTCCACGGCCGTGGCCGCCATCCCCGAAATTGTGCTTGAGGGGGAAACGGGCTTTCTGGTGCCCACCGGCGATGTGGCCGCGCTGACCCATGCGCTGCAGCAACTGGTGGAGAACCCGGAGCTGCGTTTAAGGCAGGGGGAAACGGCCGTTTCCCAAATCCGCCGCACCTTCGATGCCGCCGCCAACGCCTGCCAGTTGCTCGATTTGCTCAAGGAAACCAGCCGCGCTCGCAAGGTGATTGCATGAACGACGTCCTCCTCACCGTCTCCGGCACAATCGATCCAGAAGTGGAAGCCAAAATCGCCCGCGGTGAACGCCCCGAAACCGACTACGTCGCCATGGCCCGCGAATTTCCCGCCGATCTGCTGGATTATACCCAGGCGCGCCGGCTCACCGGCGCTTTTGGCCGCCTGCTAGAGAAAATCGGCGGGCCGAATCTGGTGTTAGCCTGGGCCTGCTTCACGCTGCGCCGCCGGTATCGCGTCATCTTCACCGACGGCGAGCAGGTGGGGCTGCCCCTGGCACTGCTGGTCAAATTCCTCAATTTTGGCCCGCGCCCGCGTCACCTCATGATTGTCCACATCCTGTCCGTGGGCAAAAAGATGATTTTTCTCGATTGGTTCCGGCTGCAAAGCCATATCGACCTCTTTTTCGTCTACGCCGCCTGGCAAAAACAGTTCATCGAGCAGCGCTGGCGCGTTCCCGGCGGCCGGGTGGTCCTGACACCCTTCATGGTCGACGATACCTTTTTCGCCCCCGCAGAAGCAGGCAAAATCGATGATTTGCTGGGCCTGAATGGGCAGAATAAGCCGATCATTTGCGCCGTCGGCCTGGAATTCCGCGATTATCCGACGTTGATGCAGGCTGTGAGGGGATTGGACGTTCAGGTGGTCATTGCCGCCGCCAGCCCCTGGTCCAAACGCGAAGATACAACTGCCGACCAGGAGATACCGGACAACGTTCTGGTGCGCCGCTTCACGCAGTACGAGCTGCGCGAGCTGTACGCCCAAAGCGCCTTTCTGGTGATGCCGCTCTACAACGTCAACTTTCAGGCGGGCGTGACGGCGCTGCTGGAAGCGATGGCCATGGAAAAAGCGGTCATCTGCTCGCGCACGCCGGGGCAGACGGACGTGGTGGTAGAAGGGGAAACGGGCATTTACGTGCCGCCGGAAGAGCCGGCGGCCCTGCGAACCGCCATCGAAGATCTGCTGGGGCGCCCTGATGAGGCGCGGCGGTTGGGCGTGAACGGCCGTGCCCGCATCGCCGCCATGATGAATCTCATCCATTACGCCAACCGTTTGGCAGCTTATGTAAAGAATTAACTTCGGACGTGAATACTCACAGCGGCACGACGATGGCTAATCTGAACAATCCGCGTTTATCCGCGTCCCATTTAAAACAAGGAAAAGTATGCACCTGCAAGAATTAGACATTCCCTGCCCTGGGAGCGGCGTGCCCGGTATGAACGTTTTCTACCGGGTGGAAGGCGCGCCCACCAACAGCGTCCTGCTGCTGAACAGCCAGCAGGAGGCGCTCAATTTCCCGCGCGGAACCATCACCCTGGCGGTGAGTCCGACCAGCGGTTTTATCTCTAATGTGAGTTTTGATCCGGCGTTGACGCAGTACAACGCCCGGTATGAGGCCACCCAGGGCTATTCGCCCACCTTCAACCGCTTTCACCAGCGGCTGGCCCAGGACTTGATCGACCGGTTTGATTTACATAACAAGACGATTATCGAGATCGGCTGCGACAAGGGCGACTTTATCACCATGCTGTGCGAGATGGGGCCGAACACGGGCATCGGCTTCGACCCGGCTTATGTGCCTGGCCGCCATCCCAGCGAAGCCGCCGACCGCCTGACCTTTATCGCCGATTTTTACTCAGAGAAATACACCGCTTACGACGCTGACTTTTTCGTCTGCAAGATGACGCTGGAGCATATCCCGAACACGGGTGCATTTATGCGCACCGTGCGCCGGGCGATTGGCGACCGCGAGGAGACCATTGTCTTCTTCCAGATTCCCAATGCCTGTTACGTGCTGGAAGACCTGGCCTTTTGGGACGTGTATTACGAGCACTGCTCTTACTTCACCAAAGGCTCGCTGGCCCATCTGTTCCGGCATACGGGTTTTACCGTGTTGGATTTGTGGACCGATTATGACGATCAATACCTGATGATTGCGGCACAGCCCACGGCCGTTCCCGACCCCAGCGCTCCCATCCCCTTGGGCGATGACCTGGACGGTGTGCTGACGGCCGTTGAACGTTTTGCCACGGCCGTGCCGCAAAAAATCGCCGCCTGGCAGGAAAAAATCGCCGCCTTCCGCGCCCAGGGGCAAAAAATCACCTTGTGGGGCGGCGGTTCTAAAGCCGTCGCCTTCCTGACGACGCTGGGGCTGGGCGTCGACGAGATTCCCTACGTGGTCGACATTAACCCGCACAAAACCGGCACCTTTCTGGCTGGCAGCGGCCAGGAAATCGTCGCGCCGGATTATCTGCCTACCGATCCGCCCGACGTGGTCATCATCATGAACCCGATTTATCGCGCCGAAATTAGCCGCGATTTGCAGGCTCTGGGCCTGAATCCCACCATCATGACTGTCGAGGACTTGTAACGATGAACCAAAACCCGCTTGCTATCTGCGCCGGCGCTCCGACGCCGGTGCTCAACATGGACCGGCTGCCGGTGCATTGCAACGTGCTCTGGCCCACCCGTGCGGGGGCGCTGGCTGCCCCGCGCGGCGACATCCACCTGGCCTATCTGCCGGGCTGCGGCCACATCTACAACAGCGCCTTCGACCCGGATTTGATGACCTACACGGAGGCTTACGAAAACTCGCTGCACTTTTCAGCGCGTTTTCAAGAGTACGCCACTGCGTTGGCCGAGCGCCTGATCGCTGCGTATGATTTGCACGACAAGGATATTGTGGAAATTGGCTCCGGGCAGGGGGATTTTTTGAAGATGCTGTGCCGCCTGGGCGGGAATCGCGGCGCGGGCTTTGACCCAAGCTACGTGGCGAAAGAAGAGGCGTCGGACACGGCCGTTTCCTTCGTCCAGGCCTTTTATTCCGAGGAATTTGCCGATTACCCGGCCGATTTTATCTGCTGCCGCCACTTGCTGGAGCACATCCACGAGCCGGTTCCATTTTTGCAGACGGTGAAGCGGGCGATTAACGGCCGTATGGACACCATCGTCTTTTTTGAAGTGCCCAACGTCCTGTGGACGGTACGCCAGATGGGCATCTGGGACATCATCTACGAGCATTGTTCCTATTACAGCCCGGTTTCGCTGGCCCACCTGTTTACGCAGGCCGGGTTTGAGGTGTTGGCGGTGAACGAGACCTTTGGCGGGCAGTTCCTGACGATTGAGGCGAGGTTGGCGGCGGCAACGGCCGTACCCACTCCCCCCAACGCCGCTGAACTGGCCGCCCTGACGGCTGACGTGGCCCGCTTTGCCGACAACTATCGGCAGAAGGTGGCTTACTGGCAAGGTGTGTTACAGGAATTGGGGCGCAACGGCCGTCGCGCTGTCGTCTGGGGGTCTGGTTCCAAAGGCGTCATGTTCATGAACAAGTTCGACCAGGAAGGGCTCATCCGATATGCTGTGGACATTAATCCGCGCAAGCAAGGCATGTTTGTGGCCGGCAGCGGCCAGGAAATTGTGCCGCCGGAATTCCTGCGCGCGTACCAACCCGACGTGGTCATCATCATGAATCGCAACTACGAGGATGAAATCGCCGGCCAGCTGGCCCAACTCGGTCTCCAAGCCGAAATTCTGATAGCCTGACAAGGCATCTCGCTGCTGCCTGTCTGGTCCGCGCTCTGCTTATCGGGGCGCGGACTTTTGTTTTTACGGCTGAAAACCGGCATCGCTGTACTCTGGTCCTGTGTAAGCGTTACTGTAAGTTTGCCAGCCTAGCATAAACAGCACACCGCAAAATTAGCCGGACAATATGCCTGGAATTTTCAGGGTGACCGTGCGTCTGGAACGGTGATTGACAGGGTCGAAGTTGGCATCCACTCCCGCCCGATAGGTTAGCGGAAATGCCGTCGACCATAACTTTATTGGAATCCTTCTTCGTGGCAAATTGGCCGATTCCCTCATCAAGTATGTTGTTTCATCTGCTTCAAGACGCAGTGGTCCGACAAAACAATTTCCATCATTATCCTGAAAAGATCGTGTTATATGTCTGAATTCCGGGCTATTCGTCGAAGTGAGACATTGACGGTTAATAAGCGCTCATGAAGTTTTTAGAATGATCTGGTTGCTTTCAATATTGCCGATAATTTTGTTGCTCTTGGGGCTGCTGCTGGCGTTTTTAGTCGGCTATTTGCTCCTGTTGACGTTGGTTGCCTGGCGGCAAGCCGGCCGTCTGCAGTCGTCATCCGGCGGAGCCGGCAGCCGTTTTATGATCTTGGTGCCGGCGCACAATGAGGAGCGCTTGCTGCCCGATCTGCTGCGCAATCTGGCGCAGATGACCTATCCCCAAGAGCTTTATGCCGTCCACGTGGTGGCCGATAACTGCACAGACCAGACGGCCGTTATCGGCCGGCAGTACGGCGCGGTGGTGCATGAACGCTTCAACACGGCGCAGCCGGGCAAAGGGTATGCCCTGCAGTGGCTGCTGCAAGAGTTGTGGGCTTCTGGCGAACCCCACGACGCGGTGGTTATCCTTGACGCCGACACAGTGGTTTCGCCCAATTTCCTACAGGCGATGTCGGCTAGGCTGGCGCAGGGCGAACGAGTGATTCAGGCTTATTATGCGGTGCGTGATCCGGGCCGGAGCTGGAGTGTAGGGCTGCGGTACGCGGCGCTGGCGGTGCTGCATTATTTACGGCCGTTAGGCCGCACGACCTTGGGCGGTTCCGCCGGCCTGAAAGGTAACGGCATGGTCTTTGCCGCCGACGTGATGCGCCAGAATGAATGGTCGGCTTCGATTACCGAAGACATAGAATTTCACATGACGCTCATCCTCAATGGCGAGCGTGTGACTTTTGCCCCGGAGGCGGTGATTCAGGCGGAGATGCCGGAAACGCTGGCCGGGGCGGCCACGCAAAATGTGCGCTGGGAACGCGGCCGGATGCAGATGCTGCGTTTGTACGTGCCGCAGCTTTTGCGGGCCGCCGGGCGGCAATTGCGGCAAAGAGAGTACGGCCGTGCCTATCTGTTCTTTGATGCCGCCATGGAACACCTCATTCCGCCGTTTTCGGTGTTGGCCGCGTTGAGTGGCTTGTATCTGGCTGCCGCTGTGGTGTCTGTCGTTCTGGCCAGCCTGTTGTTGCCGGAGGGAACGGCCGTTACCCTGGCCTGGACTAACTTCTGGTTGGCCATCGGCTTGATTGTAGGGCAGGCGGTTTATCTGTTATCCGGGCTTCGCCTGGTCCACGCCCCCCGCTCGGTCTACCTGGCGCTGGTCAATATTCCGGTGTTTGTCACCTGGAAAGTATGGCACTATGGGCGCGTTTTGTTCGGTCTGGATTCCCACGACTGGGTGCGGACAGCGCGCAATGACGAGGCGTAACGTGCAGCTAAGCCAGGAAAAGTCCCATGTTAATTCTGGTGCACAGACTGCCCGTGCGCAGAAGCAGACGAAGATGGTTATGAGTGAAGAAAATACAGTTCCTGCCTATCAGGCAACGGCCGTGATGCCTACCGCTCCGGATGAACAAAAGCAGGCCGAAAAAGCGGCGCGCATGTTGGAAAAGTATGCGAACCAGAGCTTCAAAAGCACCCGCACCATCCAGCGCATGCGCTTTCGCCTGATTACCTGGGTAATCCGCAACAAGATCAACAGCAACCTCAAGCGCGTGTTTGACGTGATTCTGGTTTGCCTGGCAATGCCCTTTGCCTTGCCGGTGATTGGCGTCATGGCCCTGGCGATTAAACTCGATTCGCCTGGCCCTGTCTTTTTTAAGCAGGTTCGCGTAGGCAAGTGGGGCAAACCTTTCTACTGCTACAAGTTCCGCTCCATGTACGTGGATGCCGAAGCGCGCAAAGCCGAGCTGATGGCCCAAAATGATGCGGACGAAGTGATCTTCAAAATGAAAAACGACCCCCGCGTGACGCGAGTGGGCCGCGTCATCCGCAAGGCCAGCATTGATGAGATACCACAGTTATTTAACGTCTTGAAAGGGGAAATGAGCTTGGTTGGGCCGCGGCCGCCGGTGCCTTATGAGGTCGCCCAATATCAATTTGATCAGCTGCGCCGCTTGGACGCCGTGCCGGGAATTACCGGCTTGCAGCAGGTGTCTGGCCGCAGCGAATTGAGCTTCAAGCGGTGGGTGGAGTTGGATTTGCAGTACATCTCCGAGCAGAGCCTCTTGAAAGATATTGAAATTTTACTGAAGACAATCCCGGCAGTTCTGACAGGCCGAGGTGCTTACTAAATCCCCAAGGGAGATTGGTCTATGCGCAGGCTCATCGTTATTCTCGGCGTGCCTATCGACGATTTAAACATGGCAGAGACCCTCGACCGCCTGGATGAGTTTGTCCGTGTAGGTCGGGAAACCGGCAAAGGCCATCAGGTGGCCACGGTGAACGCCGATTTTGTCGTCAAAGCGATGGCTGACCCGGAGTTGCGTTATCTGCTGCAAGAGGCAGACCTGGCGACGGCCGATGGGATGCCGTTGGTTTGGGGTGCGCGCCTGCTGGGCGTGAATCTGGAAGGGCGCGTCGCCGGCGCGGATATGATTCCGGCGCTGGCGGAGCGGGCGGCCGAGAAGGGGTATTCGATCTACTTTTTGGGCGCAGCGCCGGGCATTGCGGCCCGTGCGGCAGAAATTTTAAAAGAGCAATATCCGGGCCTGATTGTCGCCGGGGTGCATTCGCCGCCTTACAGTTCGGTTATCGACATGGATCCGGCCATCATTGAAGAAATCAAAGCCGCCCGCCCGGATATTTTGTTGGTGGCGTTTGGCAATCCGAAGCAGGAAAAGTGGATTGGCATGTACGGCCGTGATCTGGCCATTCCGGTAATGATCGGGGTGGGCGGCACGCTGGATTTCATTACCGGCAACACGAAACGCGCCCCGGAATGGATGCAGCGCGCCGGACTGGAATGGCTGCACCGGCTGCTGATGGAACCGCGCCGCCTGTGGCGGCGGTACGCCGTCGACATGGTGGGCTTTGGCACATTTTTCTTGCGGCAGTGGTGGGTGATGCGCCGCGGGAACGCGCCGACGACGATCTTGCCGAAGACAGACCTGGTGATTGTGAACGACACGGCCGTTCTCCACGTTGAAGGGCATCTCACAGTGGCCAACTATGACGATTTCAACAAAAAGGCCCAGGAGGCGCTGGCCATCACGCCCTACGTTCTGGTCGATCTGGCCGATGCTGTATTTCTGGATAGTTCGGTCATCGGCTCCCTGGTGGGGCTGACGAAACAAGCCCGAGATGCTGGCGGCGAACTTTGGCTGGCGGCGGCGCCGCCAACGATCCAGCAGACGCTGGCTTTGCTGCGGCTAGATCGCTTTTTTGTGATGGTCGAGGACAGCAGCCGCGGCCTGGCGCTGAAGCAATCGCTGGCGCAGCAGCCTCAGGGTGGGGCGCTGGCCGATTTGCAAGTCTTGCCGGCCTACCTGGAGCAAGATGACACGGCCGTTCAGGTTGCCGAAGCGGCGTGGACGGTGCTCAAGGCGCCGCGCCGAATGGACGCGACGACGGCTCCGGAAATGGCGGAAACCTGCGCAACGCTCTTGGAAAGCAATCCGCGCGTGGTGCTGGATTTATCTGAGACGGTTTTATTAGCCAGCGCCGGGTTGGCCGTTTTAGCCCAAATGAACCGGATCGCCCATGAGCGGAGCGGCGAACTGCGCGTGGCGAATTGTTCCAAAGACGTCTTGCGGGTCATTGAAATGGTGCGCTTTGACAAAATATTGGCGCTTTATAACGACGTCCCTGCGGCGATGGCCTGACGTTGAAGAGAAATAGAAGTAACTAAATGGAAACTGCACAGGCAATATTATTGGCCACCGGCGAAGCGGACAAATTGCAGCCGCTGACCGCCACCGTCCCTTCGCCCATGCTGCCGATTACGGATCGGCCGGTGATGCTGTACGCGATTGAGCTGCTGGCGCGCCAGGGCTTTAAAGAGATGCTGGTCAGTTTGTATCATCTGGCCGGCAACATTGAAACGTACATGGGCAATGGCCAGCGTTGGGGCGTGACGTTGAATTATTTGCTGCAGCGCGACGCTTTGGGGACGGCGGGCGCTTTGAAGTGGGCCCAGCCGGCAGTGCGCCAGACGATTGTGGTGATGCCGGCCGACGCTCTGGTGGATGTGGATCTGGAAGCAGCTTTGGCGCAGCACCGGCAGCGGCAAAGTAAAGCAACGATGGTGGTCCATCATTTTGGCATGGACGACGCGGCGCGTATTGGCTTGAATGGCGACGGCCGTTTGGCGTCCATAGCGGCCAACGGCTCGGCACAGGCGGCGTATCCCACCGGCGTTTATATTTTTGAACCAGAAATTTTGGACATGATTCCGGCGCGCAAGCCGTTCGACATTTTGGCGCAGCTGATGCCGGCGCTGCTGGCTGCGGGCATACCGGTGGACGTGTACCAGATGTCGGGCTACTGGAACCGGCTGGCGACGTTTCAGGATTATCACGCGGCGCAGCGCCATGTGTTGTACAGTGCCTGGGGTAATTCGGATGGTCTCGATGGTTTACCACCTCTCAATTACCCTTCGTTGGAAGGCCGGCAAATCGCTCAGGGGATCTGGGTAGGGCGTAATCACATGATTCACCCCAGCGTGCGCCTGTCGCCACCGGTTTTTATCGGCCATGACTGCCAGATTGGGTCGGAAGTAGAATTGGGGCCGGAGGTGGTGGTTGGCTCTAATGTAGTGATCGACGAGGATGCAACGGTCAGCCGCAGCACGATCCTGGATCATACCTACGTGGGCCAGTTGGTGAATATTGACGGCCGTTTCGTCAATAAAAACCTGGTCATCGACAAAGTGACGGCCGAAAGCACCCAGGTTGTCGACCAGTTTTTGCTAGGCCAGGTGAATACGCTGGTTGATAGCCGGCTGCAGCGGCTTTGGGACGTGGTAGCAGCCTCCCTGCTGCTCCTGATCACGCTCGTTTTTACTGCGCCCATCAGCCTGCTGCTGCTGCTGACAAACGGCCGTGTCTTTGAGCGCGTGGAACGGGTCGGCGGGTGGCCCGACCTGCCGGTTGCCGGCAGCCCGGCCAACTTGCAACGCTTCACCCTATGGCGATTTTGCGTGCAGAAAAAAGACGGCCGGGCTACAACCCTGGGCCAAGCGTTAGCCCATTGGGAGCTGCACCGTCTGCCCGAACTATGGAACGTCCTCAAAGGCGACATGCGGCTGGTCGGTGTAAAACCATTAACCGAAGCCGACATACCGCAAATTAGTGAAGTCTGGCAGCAAAAAAGGCACGAATATCTGGCAGGTTTCACCGGATTATGGTACATCCAAACCCGACCGGATAGCAATTTGGACGAAATCCTGATCACCGATGCCTACTATGTAGCCACACGGTCCTGGCGTGAAGACTTAAAACTATTAGCCAGGACGCCTATCACCTGGTGGCGTCGGCGGCAGCGCCAATCGGTACCAATAAGCGCGTAACAACCACATCATCGCAATGTTCGTGCGTAAAAGGAGTTAGGACCCTATGGACATCCAGACACGTTCTGCCGAAAATGTAAAAATTCTGGAATTTGCAGGACGTTTTGATACGTATACCGCCGAAACGGCCCGCCAATCGTTGGAGCTGGCCATTTCAGACGATTCCGCCAACGTCGTCGTCAACCTCGAAAAAGTAGATTTTGTGGATTCGACCGCGTTAGCCACCCTCGTGCACAGCCTCAAGCGCTGCCGCGAGCTAGACGGCGATCTGCGCCTGTGTCATTTGCAGCAATCTGTGCGCATGGTCTTTGAATTAACTCGGCTGGACAGATTCTTTGAAATATTTTCTCAGGAAGACGAAGCCGTTCAGGCATTTGCTCGTTGAATTGTCCAGAAGGAAATTTTTTAACCGATGATCTTGCCTGCAATTTTGGCTTCGCAGCAAACACACCTCAATACATTGGCCAAAGATTGGCTGGATGCGGGAGCTTCCTCATTTTCGATTTGGGCCAACGACCTGCCACTGGCCACCTGGCCGGATGATCGCACGGCCGTTCCCGCTTCTATCGTTGCGCCGATTCAAGTCAATTCTGTGCAAATTGGCGAGTTTCGCCTTTCGGGTTTGTGCTCTCCCCAGGATCGTCACCGGCTCCAGGCGCAGGCCGGGCTGATTGCCCACATCGCCCGCCTGGAACGAGACCTGAACAGCATGGGAGCAGACCTGATCGACACCCAGGATCAACTCCTGGCGCTTTATGGTCTTACCCAGGCCACACGCAACTATATCGACACGGAAGAAACCTTGGCCCGGCTGGCTTTTGAAACGGCCCGTCTGGTCAAGGCGGAGGCCGCTTTTTTCCTCATTCAGATGAAGGGGCGCGACCCTATTATCCAGCACTACCCCCAGCCACTGTTGAGTGAGGACTCTTTGCAGCGGTATATTGGCGCCATGAAGGAATCCCGTCATGAGTTCTTGTTCAGCCGTGGCAGCAGCGACGATCAGGCGCAGGGAATCCGCAATATGCTTATGGTGCCCATTAAAGTCCGGGATGCGGAAACGGCCGTCTTAGGCATGCTCAACAAACTAGACGGCGACTTCAACTCCCCAGATATCAAACTCGCCGGCGCCATCGCCGAATTCACCGGCGCCCAGATCGAAAACGTCATCATGCACCAGATGAACACCGAACAGGCCCGGCTGCAAACCGAAATGGAACTGGCCCAACGCATCCAGGTCCATCTGCTGCCGCAGGAACCCCCCGGTGTCATGGGCCTGGACCTGTGGGCCGCTTCCTGGCCCGCCTCTCGCGTCGGCGGCGACTTTTACGATTTCATCATCGGCGCTAACCAACCCTTTACTTTCACCGTCGGCGATATTTCCGGCAAAGGCATCCCCGCCGCCCTGCTGATGGCCATGACCCGCACCGTCATTCGCACCAAAACCAAGGTCATGCCCATGCCCACTCCCCAGGTCGTCATGGGCCGCTCCAATCAGGAATTGTACGAAGACTTTACAAAACTAAGCATGTTTGCTACTGTTTTCGTAGGCCAATACGATCCGGTCAACCGCCGCTTACTCTACGCCAACGCCGGCCACTCCCCTGTGATTTACTGTCCAGCAGGTGGAGAGGCGCAACTCCTACGGGCAGATGGCACACCGATGGGCATCTTGCCCACAAGCTTATCGAAAGATCAGTGGATTGATTTTCAACCTGGCGACGTTCTCGTTGTGGCCACCGATGGTTTTAGCGAAGCAAGAAACGCCCAGGATAAAGAATTCGGTTACGATCATTTAACTTCATTGGTGCAGTCCCTGGCCAATCAGCCCGCTCGCGCCATAGCAGAAAATATTTACAAGACGGTTTCAAGTTTTAGCAATGGCATCTCCCAATCGGATGACCAGACCCTTGTCGTCTTAAAAGGAGTTGGGGCTTGAAATCGATTGCTAACCAACAAGAGGCGTTTGTGAATTCGTTACCCCTCATGAATACAGTGCGCTTGGAATTACCGGCCATTCACAAATATCTAAACGTAATCGGCGCATGCATCCATGCCATGCTAGACAGAGAACAGGGCTTGAAAGAGAAGGATTCTTTGTTTTATAACATTGAGCTTGCTGTACATGAAGCCTGTACCAACATCGTTGAGCACGCTTATGCCGGTGTAACTGGCCGGATCGAGATAATCTTTACGCTGTTGGAGGAGCCGCGGCGCTTCGTCATCGAATTGCGCGATCGCGGGCAATCTTTCAATCTGGCCGACGCCGCCGCGCCCGATTTAGATCAACCACAAACCAGCGGTTACGGCTTGTTTCTGGTGCATCAGCTGATGGATGAAGTGGCCTACTATCCGGAACCGGGCAATAATCTTTGGCGATTAGTCAAGTATTTTGAGTAAATTTTATCACGGCCACCGGCGGTTTGAAGAATAGGAATTAGCCTGTAGGACCAGGCTGGCGCGCCAGGCTGTCACTTTTTGGCCTCTCTGCTATCGCTCCCCGTAAGTTTAAACGACAGAAAAAAATGCTATTTTTAGGGTAGTTTATTTAACAGGTAACGGGGTCTGCCTGGTGCGTAGCGTGCCCGGCAACGGCAAATGTTACTAGAGGCAAGGATTTATTAATGGCCAAAATTCTTATAGTAGACGATGCGCCCCATACACACCGCCTTCTTACGCTCATGTTGGAGAGAATCAACCACACCACAATCACCGCCGAGAGTGGTCCGCAGGCTTTGGAGCAGTTGGAAAAGTCGCCCGTTGATTTGATGATCACGGACCTGAACATGCCCAATATGAATGGCTTTGCTTTGATGGAGCAGGTTCGAGCCAATGAAAAGTACAAGAACTTGCCCATCATTATGTTAACGGCCAGCGGCCAACAGCAAGCGCCGATGGTGGCGGCGGAAAAGGGGGCCAACCGGTTCTTGACGCAGCCAATTAGTTCCTGGGAGTTGAACCGGGTTGTAACGGAATGTTTGTCACTTGCCGAGGGGCAGTCGATTTGATTGCGCCAGGCGTCACATTGTTTGGATTTGGATACCCGTAGAAAACTCTACGGGTATTTTTTTCTCAGGCGACAGCGTTTTTTGCTGAATGGTTTGCCAGCACATGAAAAAATGGATATATTGACACCGTCAACATCATGAGGCGCATGGCCTACAGGAATATGCTTGATGACCGAACGAGATCAATACCATCATGGCGATTTGCGAAATGCATTGTTAGCTGCTGCCGGTGACATGCTGGCGGAAGAGGGTATACAGGGGCTCAGTTTGCGCAAGTTGGCGCGGCAGCTCGGCGTGAGCCACAATGCGCCGTATCAACATTTTGCGGATAAGGAGGCGCTGTTGGCGGCGATAGCCGCAGAGGGTTTCCGGCAGTTGGGGGAAGCGTTGGACACGGCCGTTTCCCCCATCCCCCCCGCCGATCCCCTCCAACGTCTTACTGTCGCCGGTCGCAGCTATGTCCAGTTC
>Ga0209607_1001666_pt1 | contig 18541 bp, 15 predicted proteins | sample AD_UKC117_MetaG_FD_184413 | JGI IMG/M metagenome (GOLD analysis project Ga0209607, IMG submission 184413) | Active sludge microbial communities of municipal wastewater-treating anaerobic digesters from Hong Kong - AD_UKC117_MetaG (SPAdes)... | ecosystem: Engineered > Bioreactor > Anaerobic >... | reverse complement strand
GAGCGGTTGGGGATCCTGCAACAGCGCTGCAACGCCGTGTTCGCCCACATTTTCTAAAACTTTTCCTACCACTTCGGAGACTATTTGTAGTATACTATCTTTCACAGGGAACTCCTTTCGGCTTCTGGTTGTTCGCACTTACAGAATACCACAGATCGGGGCTCCCTGTGCTTATTTTTTTGCGAACCGAGCCGCCGCGCCGCCGCGCGCTCCTGCCCCCGCGGGGGCAGGAGCCAAAGCTCCGCTTTCCCCGTCATTCCCCCCTCCAGCACTTCTTCCGTCTCTCCCAACCCGCTCAAGAGTTTACCCAGTATTATTTTACACTAACGTAAAGCGCATTACTTGGCGCTGACTCTTTTAGCATACACAAGTGGAATAATTGGACTAATAATACACTTCAATATATGGAAGCTCAAACGCCAAGAAGTCCAATGCGCCAACTTCCGCCGTCAAATTCCAATGGCGCATTGGCCACACGAATGCTATATGTCCGCAGCTCATCTTGATAACGAGAGCGAAGCTTGTTTCGCTATTCCTCGTTTTCGTCCTCGGCAAGGGCGGTGGCTTCTTTACCGTGTGTCTCTCTGTAATGTGAGGGCGATATTCCTGTATTTTTCTTGAAGAAGTGTGAGAAATAGAACGGATCCTTTATTCCCACCGCGGCGGCTATTTCGGCCACAGACAGTTCGGTCGTCAAAAGCAGCTGCTTTGAGTGTGACATGCGCAGGTTCGTCAGATACTGCATCGGCGTCAACCCCATCTCTCCTCCAAATTTCGATGTTAGGTAAGGGCGGCTCACGTTGAGATCCTTTGCAACCTGTTCGACCGTTATCTCCTGCGAGAAGTTCCGATTCATGTACTGCACCGTTCTGCGCACCAATCCCGACACATAGCCCTGCCTCAGCGTCAAGTTGTCCTCCTGCGGAGCAAGATATTGAAAGCTCTCTATAACTACATCGCAGTTTACAGCCCTGTAATTGGATTCGCCGGTGCAAAAGACCTTTACTATATGCCTTCCCGCCGAAAGGTGCGTGTTGGAATACAGCAGTTGCTTCGGCAATCTGCTTGGGTTATATGTATCGACGGTAGTCTGATATACGCCATCGATTATGACGTCCGCCTTGCCGCAGTCAAAGTTTACTGTGCCGTACCACTTTACGCCCGTCCCGTAAAAATTCAATTCCGCGTATGACCTTGCCGACGCGGTATAGACCTCATTATGCTGCCCCTCCGAGGGCGAGGGCCACTTGCTCCATATGCCTGTATAAAGTATTTCCTTGGAGTCATACGGCACCACCGTCCAAGCGCTGTTCATGCATTCATCGACAAGTATGGCAAGGATTCGGTACAGGCTGCCAATAGCATTCAGAGCATCGCTTGCCGTCATATCAGAACAATACAGCACTTGGTTTTTCATCTCGCGCAGAAAGCCTTGATTGGAAACCCCCTGCATCATGCAGTTGCTCTCGCTTATACCTATGTAGTTGGTGAAATTCAACACTCCCCTGCCGTTAATATCCAACCACCAAAGCTCGGCTACGCTTCCCGCATCGGTATGAATGTTTACGGAGTAATCCCTAAACAGAAACATCAAGTCATTCTGCCGCATGACATATTCTCGCCCGTCTATATCCACAGTACAGTTACCATCAGCCAGGGTCAATAGGCGAACCTGGTTCTTTATCTTCCATGCTATATCAGCGCCAGTAGTCGTATTGTGGTGTCCGCTCTCACAAGGGACACTATCCATATACGGCTTAATAAGGTCATAATCGCTTATGTTTGTTGTGACTTTGGATGACATTGTGCCCTCCCCGCTTCGCGCTGGCTGCTTGTTTGGCTTTGTATCCATACGGTAAATTGAGCCGATACTCCACCAAATAGAGCATAACATTTAGAATGGACGAAAGCAATACTTTACGTCATTATTACATTTCTTTTTTCAATAACAAGAACTAAAAATCTATGTACATATGTGTAAAAACTGAGTAATATTTAGTCGAAGGGCAAGGCCTGCTCCTCGAGCAATCCAAAGCGGTTGCACGACGAAACCTGAAAAACTTAGAAAGGAACTGGAAAATGCTGGATACTATCATAAAGGACGCCAACATTATCGATGGTTCCGGCGCACCTGCATACAAAGGCAGCGTCGGCATTGATAATGGGAAGATTACCCTCGATACAAATGGACAAAAGGCACAGGTATACATCGATGGAAAAGACAAATACCTGACGCCAGGCCTCTTTGACGTACATTCGCACGGCGACTTGGTATTGGGTGAAGAATACGCGAGGTACTGTAAAACAGTCCAGGGCGTAACTACCGAAATCACCGGTCAATGCGGCATGAGCATGTTCCCTGTCAATCCTGAACGTATGGATATGCTCAAGGCGTCTCTGTCCGTGGGAGCGCTGACTTTTCCCGAAGCGATGACTAATTGGACGGACTTTAATAACTATCTCGAATACGCTGATCGAGTTCCCAAGACCGCCAACACGAAGATATTCATGGGACACGGAACCTTGCGTATCGCTGTGATGGGCTTTGACAATCGCAAACCAACCACCGAGGAGTTAGACAGGATGAAGGCTCTGCTTGAGCAAGCGATGCAGCTTGGGGCAATGGGTCTTTCATCCGCGCTTGCGCTTTCTCCCAGCGGCTATGCCGACACGGACGAACTCGTTGCGTTGTGCGAGGTCATTCGTCCCTACGGCGGCATATACACAACCCATATCAGGAACGAGTCGTTTGACGTGGTAAACGCCGTCGCCGAGGCTTTGGAGGTCGGCAAGAGGGCGCATGTGCCTGTCAACATCTCGCACCACAAGTGCATGGGGCGCAAAAACTGGGGTAAGCAAAAGCAGACTATGGCTCTCATAGAGCAAGCACAGGCGGAAGGCGTTCAGGTAACCTGCGATCAATACCCCTACACTTGCAGCATGGTCCATTTGAATCTCTGTATGCCCTCATGGTACTTTAAGAACGGAATCACGGCCATGGCGGAAATGCTGCGCGACCCCGCAGTCCGTGTTAAGGCGCATCAAGAAATTGAGGATCCTAACAGTCCATTCGAGAACCTATACCTCAATTCCGGTGGATGGGACGGCGTCTTTGTTTGCTCTGCGGCGAATACCCCGCTTGCCGTGGGAAAGACCATCAGTGAATACGCAAAGCTTGTTGACAAGGATCCCTTCGATGCCTTCTTTGATATCATGGTTGAGAACAAGGGAATAAGCAGCGCGGTTTACAGCACCATAGGCGAGGATGATATCTTCGACATTATCCGCGCCCCGTATACGATGGTTGGCTCGGATGGTCTTGTCAGAGCTGCGGGAGAAAAGGGACATCCTCGCGGCTATGCAAGCTGTACCCACGCCATCTGTTACTTCGTCAAGGACAATCACCTATTCACCTTGGAAGAGATGATACACAAGCTGACCGCATTACCCGCGAAGATATACGGCTGCGACAGCAAGGGACTCATCCGTGAGGGCTACGATGCTGATCTCATACTGTTTGACTATGACGAACTGAGGGATCTTGCCACATATACCGATCCCTGCGGAATAACTAAGGGCCTTGAGTATGTGATAGTGAATGGGCAAATCGTCTACAAGGATTATCAGCTTACAGGCGCAACACCCGGCAAGGTGATTCGCCATAAGGTAAACTGAGACACTCACCAATACATAGGAGGAGAATATGAACATCATCATCGTTTTCGCAATAGTCTTCATTTTGATGCTCGTTGCGATCATCAAATTCAAGGTAAACTGTGGAGTAGCCCTGTTTGGCGCCGCAATCCTTGCGGGCTTGCTGAGCGGCATGGCGGTAGGAGATCTGACGACAAACTTAGCATCCGGCTTCGGCAACACCATGACAAGCATAGGCTTGATCCTACTCTTCGGGGGCGGCATAGGTTCACTGCTCGCATACTCCGGCGCCATGGAAGAGATGGCGAAGGGGCTGCTGCGCAAGGTTGGCAAAAAGCATGACCTGCTCGCACTAAATATCGCAGGTATGCTTATCTCCATCCCCATACTGTTTGGACCCGGCTACATTATGCTGTCGCCCCTGCTCAACTCCATTCAGAAGATAACCAAGAAGCGTATGACGTCTTACGCTACCGCGACCTATGTAGGTCTTATCGTGACCCACAGCCTCGTGGCCCCAACTCCCGGTCCCGTCGCCGTAGCGGGCGCTACCGGTGCTAACCTCGGTTGGTTTATGCTCTACGCCCTTATTGTCGCCATACCCACAAGCTTGATCGCGGGCTGGCTCTTTGGTAATTTCCAAAACAGGAAATCCGCCCTTGCGAAAGAAGCGGCAAAGGCCGAGCAGAAAGCCGCCGCGCAGGAGCTTGTCAACGACAGCGAACTGCTCAAGCCCGATCCCACTAAGCCCTCCGCGGGTAAAGCGCTTGTGCTCCTGCTGCTCCCCGTTGTTATGCTGATACTCGGCTCCGTTATCCCCATGATCGCCGGCGACACTTGGTTCGGCAACGTATTCAAGTTCATCGGCAACAGCAACGTTGCCCTGTTCATCTCCATGCTTATAGTCGGTCTCGTCCTGCGCAAGTCTTTGGTCAGCGCGATGGGGCAGCCCGTCATGAAGCTCATCGACAAGAGTGCCGACAGTATCGGCAGTATACTTTTCCTGCTCGGCGCAGCCGGCTCCTTTGCGCTCGTTTTAAGTAAAGCAGGTCTCGGTGACGCGCTGCTGGCAGCTCTTCAAAGCTGGAATCTCCCGATTCTGCTCATGGGCTTCCTGCTCGCATTCGCCATCCGCTTGGGCGTTGGCTCAGCAATGGTCGCCATGATCACTACGGTTTCCATCGTGTGGCCACTCGCTTCCTCACTCGGCTATTCGCCTATCATTGTAAGCCTTGCCATCTGCTCCGGCGCCATGGCTCCGTTGATCCCCACGGACGTGACCTTCTGGTTCCCCGAAAAATACAATGGCTTAACCACCAAGGAAACCTTCAGCACAGTCGTTGTTGGCAACCTGTTGGCGGGCGTTGTAGCTTTTGGCTTGACCTTGGTTTTGAACGTGCTTGACGGCGTACTGCCCGGACTGCACTAAAGTTCCCCCTTCCCCTAAATACAGCAATGGGTTGGGCCGCATTCGGAATCCGCATATTTCGGAAGCGGCCCTGCTCATGGGCTGAACATGAACCGATTTCAACACTTATACTACATAAGGAGAACATATATATGACTGAACTGAATATTGCGGTCGTCGGCGCGCTTGGCGCGGTAGGCCGTGAGATGCTCAAGACACTCGCGCAGAGGCGCTTTCCTGCAAAAACCGTAAAAGCTCTGGATATAGCTGAAAACGTCGGAAAGACAATCCCTTTCAATGATGGCAACATATCGGTAGAGCTTTGCTGCAAGGATGCGTTTTCGGATGTTGATGTGGCCTTCTTCGCGGTAGGAGACGGTGTAAGCCGCAAGCTTGCTCCGGAAGCCGTCGAGATGGGAGCAATCGTTATCGACAACTCCAGTGCATGGAGGATGGATCCCGAAGTACCCCTCATCGTGCCTGAATGTAACGCGGAAGATTTAAGAAATCACAAGGGAATTATCGCCAATCCGAACTGCTCAACAATAATCGCTATGGTCCCATTGAAGCCCTTGAGCGATTCTGCAGGTCTTAAACGCATCGTAGCGTCAACCTATCAGGCGGTAAGCGGAGCGGGAATTGCGGGTTTAGATGAGCTGTCGCTGCAAACCCGCGAAGTCCTTGACGGCAAGGCCGCGCACCCAGAGGTCTTCGCGCACCAGATAGCTTTCAACCTCATTCCGCACATAGACTATTTTGAGGAAAACGCTTATACTCATGAGGAGATGAAAATGACCCGTGAGGGCAGAAAGATACTCAACCTTCCCAACCTCATGGTAAGCTGTACCTGTGTGCGAGTTCCTGTCTATCGCAGTCACAGCGAAGCTATCACGATTGAGACCGAACGCAAGCTCACTGCCGATGAAGCAAGGCATATACTCACTAACGCTCCGGGAGTCAAGCTGTATGACGACCCCGGCAAGAATGAGTATCCAATGCCGCTTGATACCTCAAACGGCGATGACATCTGGGTTGGACGCATACGCGAGGATATTTCGGCCGATAACAGCCTCGTATTCTGGTGCTGCGGCGATCAGATTCGAAAAGGTGCAGCGCTCAATGCCGTCCAGATAGGCGAGAAACTTATCGAATTCGGTTTGGTATAAAGTAAGGAGATAGCTTATGAAGATAGCAATAATCGGACTTGGAATTGTCGGACGCGGTGTCTATGACATTATTCAAAGTGAACCGTCTTCCTCCGTTTCCGTGAAATATGTAATGGACATACGTCGTGTTGAAGGCGTAACTTGCGAGTATGCAAGCAGCATCGAGCAAATAGTCAAGGACAAGGAAATCGAGCTTGTTGTAGAGGCTATGGGTGGGCTGCATCCCGCGTATGAATACGTTTCAGCGGCTCTTAAAGCGGGCAAGCACTGCGTTACTCCGAACAAGCAGCTTATAAGCAGTATGTACTCTGAACTTACCGAACTTGCGCGAAAGAACGGCGTGAGTCTCCGCTTTACAGCGGCGGCGGGCGGCGGTATTCCGTGGCTGTATAATCTCAAAAGGACAAAGCGATGCAGCTCCATCAGCTCCCTCTGTGGTATTATTAACGGCACTACCAACTTCATTTTGGATTCTATGGCAAAGACCGGCGGTGCTTTCGATGATATATTGAAACAAGCTCAACAGCTTGGCTATGCCGAGGCCAATCCATCCGCCGATATCGACGGGATCGATCTTCAGCGGAAATGCGCAATCTCCGCAAACATCGCGTTTAACGCTCAAATAGCTCCCGAGCAGGTGGACACAATGGGTATTCGCTATATCACTGCGGAGAGCATACAATGCTTTGCGGCTATGGGGCGCGTCTGCAAACTCATGTGCCAAGCAAAGCGCGGCAGCGATAACAGGATTGCCGCATATGTGGAACCCGAATTGTTCTCACTTGACGACCTTGAAGCCAACGTTGTGGGTAACAATAACTTTGTCTCGCTTGAGGGCGAGTATGTAGGCAGACTCAGCTTCTACGGGCAGGGCGCGGGAAGATACCCAACCGCTCATTCTCTTGTCGAGGATATACTTGACGTTCAACGCGGCAATATTGATAATGCTGAATCCGTCAGCGACATTGAGGTTGACAACAACAGCGTTGCCGAGCGTTACTTCGTCGACGCTTCCGATTACGATTTCCTGAACGGCATCACCCTTGAGCGCTTGGGCAACGGGGTCGTTACCGAGGAGATCACCGTCAGTCAAATGCATCAACGGGCCGCAAAACAGCTTTCCGAAGGCAAGCGAGTATTCTTTGCGGCGATTAGACTATAAAAGCAATAGGGAGTTAGAAGCCTTATGGAGGACTATTTACTTCGGGCAAGAGCTGAAATCGATCTTGGAGCCATACGCTGCAATTACAATATTGCGAAGGCGTCAGGCAAGAAGGTCATGTGTGTCATAAAAGGCGACGCACACGGACATGGTGCGGTAAAGTGCGGAAGATTCTTGGAAAGTTTGGGCGCGGATGCTTTTGCAGTTGCCTGTCTTGAGGAAGCGTTGCAGCTCAGAGACGGCGGGATAACAAAGCCAATACTCATCTTAGGGTATACTCCGCCCACTCCCGATGCCGTGGCCGTCATAGCAAGGGCAGGTCTTATGCAGACGCTGCTTGACGAGGAGTATGCCCAATGTCTCGATAAGTCCGCAAGGAGCGCAGGAGTTCGAGTGGAGTGCCATATCAAGCTTGATACGGGAATGTCGCGTCTTGGGGTATACGCTCAGGGTGCAAAGGCCGCAAAAGAGGCGGGAGTTTGTGCAAGGCGCATGTTTGACTTGGAGGGCCTTAAGGTAAGCGGGATTTATACGCATTTCTCAGCGGCGGACATGCCCGACAGGGCTTGGTATGTGCGCTGTCAGATAGATAATTTCCTTACCGCCCTTGACGCCCTTGGGCTGGATACTCTGCCCGAGAGACCTCTAATACACATGAGTAACAGCGCAGCGATAATGGGCTGCCCTGAAGCACGTTTCGACATGGTCAGAGCGGGCGTCATGCTGTATGGCCTGTATCCGGACAATCTTCCTCACCCTGATGGTCCGCTCATGCCGGCGCTCTGTCTAAAGGCTCCCGTAGTTCAAATCAAGGAGCTTTCGGAAGGCGCTTATGTCAGCTATGGAATGACATATCGAATTCCACAAAGGACACGGGTCGCCATCGTTGCGGCCGGTTATGCCGACTCTTATCCCCGCGCCCTCAGCAACACAGGCGCATGGGCGCTGATAGGGGGTATGCGTTGCCGTCAGATAGGCAGAGTATGTATGGATCTTACCTTGTTTGACGTTGGCAGCGCCAAAGTTGAGGTCGGCGATGATGTGATCCTCTACGGCGCCGGCGGAATGTCATTGGAGGAAGCGGCTCAGCTTTCCGATACGATAAACTGCGCTATTACAAGTACGCTCACCAACAGGGTGAAGCGCATCTATCGTGGCGGAAACTCCTACATTCAAGACGATTGAACGGAGAGTGTCACAATGAGATTAATTATTGCGAAATTCGGTGGAACCTCGGTTGCGAACGAGGACGCAAGAAACTGCGCCGTTTCGCGCATAAGGCAGCTGCGGGATGAGGGCAATACTGTTGTGGCCGTCGTTAGCGCGATGGGCAGGAAGGGCGCTCCTTATGCCACCGATACTCTTTTGGGACTTGTAGACGATGGTGCCTCCGCCCGTACACGCGACCTTCTGATGAGTTGCGGCGAGACAATATCCGCATGTGTGTTTTCGCAGGCGCTCATCAGAGCCGGCATAGCTTCCAAGCCAATGTGTGCGTTGACTGCAGGTATTCAAAGCGACGGTAATTACGGCTCTGCAGAATTGGTCTCGATGAATTATTGCAAGGTGACGCAAGCGATAGCGGAAGGCTTTGTACCAGTGATTACCGGCTTTCAGGGTGTGGCCGACGGGGAGATTAACACCCTTGGCAGAGGAGGCAGCGATAGCAGCGCTGCATGCATCGGAGCTTTTATGCACGCCGATGAAGTGCAGATATACACCGATGTTGACGGGGTTTATACGGATGACCCGCGAAGTAACCCTAACGCTGTTCGAATTCCAAGAATAAGCTGTGACGATATGACCGCTATGGCGCTGAACGGGGCAAAGGTTATACACCCAAGAGCCGTCATCGCCGCGAAAGCCTCAAAGATACCGCTCAGAGTACTGTCTGTTTTCACGCCCGATGAAGGGACGCTGATTGCCGATTGATGAGCGCTCCCGTTTGTCGGTGCATCGCTTCGCTTTGCACACAGATGACAATGCGGTTATGAAAAGATGACACGACCTCCACAGGAGCTCCGCATCTTTTCAAGTACACCTTCTGCTCCGCATGTTGACATTAAAGAGGCGCCTTCAAAGCGCCTCTTACGTATATAGGCAGGAATCGAACCTGACCAATGTCCATCAGCTTTTGCGGTCACCACATTGCTGTTTAACACGGCTGCTTATACCATGCTATATTCACGCTGAGAAAGCTTTGCCGCTCTCAAGCTTGTTCTGGGTTGATATTACAAACGCCATAATTATTCAGAGCTAAGGCGAAGGATGGCGAGTTGGCTTGCTGCCCTAAAATGAATGAGCTTTGCTTTCTCGTTAAGTGCAGGCTTGAACTCGCCTATCCGTTTGTTGCTTTTTTCCCTAAGCGAAGCTATTCTAATGCTGAAAGGGGGCGATACGCTATGCTCTTTACACCCATTGACCTTAATGCCTGGCCCAGGGGACAGGTCTTTTACTACTTCTCCACGATGGCTCCGACGGGCTATTCGCTCACGGTGAATATTGACGTTACCGAGCTTAGGCAAATGGTGCGCAGCGCTAACCTCAAGTTCTTCCCTGCCTATCTTTGGCTTTTGACACGCAGCCTTAACCGACAGATTGAGTTCAAGGTCGCGAAGGTTGACGGGGTACTCGGTTACTACGACGCCTTGACCCCACTTTACGCCGCCTTTCATGAGGACGACCATACCTTTTCACTTATGTGGACGGAGTACAGTGAGAGCTTTAGCGAGTTCTATAAAGCCTATCTTGAAAACGCAAGGCTTTACGGCTCCGTTCACGGCATACTTTCGCAGCCTTCTCCCCCGCCCGCGAACGCTTACACCGTCTCCTGCGTCCCTTGGGTCAGCTTCGAACACTTCGCCGTACACAGCTTTGATAAGCCCTACTACTTCCCCTCGGTGGAAGCGGGCAAGTTCCGCAAGGAGAACGGCAGGGTCATCATGCCGCTATCTTTGACCTGTCATCACGCCACGACCGACGGCTATCATGTTAAGCTGTTTCTTGACAGTCTAAAAGAGGATATGGAAAGCTTTGACGAGCTGTGCAGAAGGTGATTGCAGCAGCGTATGAAGCTCTTTTGTTCATGCGAGTTGTTGTCAGGTTCAAAATGAACTCGAGTTTTGCCGATAAATCATCTTTACAACTAATGCTTGATTCTGTATAATAATGTCATATTGGTTTGGGCGTGCGCGATTCTCTTTCGCGTTGTATGCTTTTTTTATTAAAAGCACTATGAACAGGTTTGTGCCGTATCCCAAGCCCGTAAAGCATGAATCGGAGGGGATCACGTTTTTATGTTAACCGCTTTAATCGTTGTTCTATGTATCGCAGGCTTTCTGATTATTGTCGCGGTCTGCTGCTATGTCGCTATGCGCTATACGACCAACGCCTTCTTCAAGATGGACAAGCACCCCAACGAGCGTGGGCCTGACAAACCTGAGTTCGACAGCTACGAGCCCTTCGTCAAGGCCATCATGATAAAGTTTGCCGAATGCGAAAGATGGTATTTCGACACCCCACATGAGGACATCTCGATAAAGACGCAGGACGGGCTTACCCTGCACGGCTCGATAATGCGCCCGCAAACACCCTCCAAAAAGGTTTTAGTCATGATTCCAGGCTTCAACCCTGATTATCGTCTGTCGCGGGAGGGCGCGTATTCGCTGACGAATATAAAGTACATCGACGCTAACTTAGTTTGTGTTGAAACCCGCGCGGTCAACAAGGTCGAGGGCAAGTACATGACCTTCGGCTGGCTTGAGCGCTTTGATATGAAGTGTTGGATAGAGCTTTTGGTAAAGATGTTCGGCGATGACTGCGAGATTTTTATCACGGGCGTGTCCTCCGGCGCAACCGTCGCTATGATGACCGCCGCGCTCCCAAACCTTCCCCCGCAGTTTAAGGGCTGTATTCCGGAAAGCTTCTTCGCTTCCATGCGCGCCCTTATCCATGACGCAGCAAAGGCGCGTATGGGGAAGGATCTGCCGAAATCCGTAATTGACTTCGTAGCGCTCTCATCCAAGGTCGTCTTGGGCATAGATATCGATTACATGGACGTGTACAAACGCTACGCCGACATCAAGGTACCCATGCTTTTCCTCCAAGGCGGCATGGACGATCAGATACCCGCGGAGTGCTTTGAACCTATGGTCGCGGCCTGCCCCGTTCCCCATAAGGCCGTCGTCTTTCCCAAATCGATGCACGGCACCATACCCATAGACTATCCCAAGGAGTACGCCAAGGCCTTTGCCGACTTCATGGACGTACGCTTTCTCGGATAAGAATAAGAACGCAATACTATGACATTTGACCGAGTGCGGGAATTGCCCACGCACTCGGTTTTAATATTGTTAGTGTTATAAACAGTTTGTGGTTATGAACAACAGCCTGTAATGATAGGGAGCGGTACTTTACTGACAAGCCTGTTTCAAGATCCTTCGTCGCGGCGGCTCCTCAGTATGACAGTGGGGGTGATTTGGGGGTGCGTACCCCTATTGATAAGCTTGTTTCAAGATCCTTCGTCGCGGTGGCTCCTCAGGATGACAAAGGGGGAATTGGGGGAAGCGGGAGTTTCACTACAAGCTTGTTTCAAGATCCTTCGGAGCTTTGCTCCTCAGGATGACAATGGGGGGGACCGCTTGCAATCTATTACACATTCGTATTGCAATCCGCTCCATTCCTTATTCGTAATGAAAGCTCTCGTTTATCAGCTGCCCCGTTTTGCCGATTGGGTGTTGACAAAGCTTATGCCTATTAGTATAATTGACTTGTCGTTATTCTTAATCGAGAATAACGTAGGGAGGGCTTGTGGATAGAAAGGGAGCTTCAACCAAGGGGGCGCGGGTTTATATACCTGTGCTTTCGGCTGTTTTGCTTTTTGTGTTCCTGCTCTCCTTTTCGATCGGTCGTTACGGCGTTCCCATATGGCAGGTCGTAAAGATACTCATAGACGCCATAATCCCCGACTTTATCGGAAAGCTCACTCAAACATGGACGAGTGAGATGGCGATAGTCGTTATCAATATCCGTCTTCCCCGCGTCCTCATGGCCTGTCTTGTAGGCTGCTGTCTGTCGGCCGCGGGCGCGGCGTATCAGGGCATTTTCAAGAACCCTATGGCTTCCCCCGATATATTGGGTGCGTCCTCGGGCGCGGCTTTCGGCGCGGCCTTGGCCATACTCCTTGGCGCGTCGTCACAGGGGATTACGTTCTTGGCTTTCTGCTTTAGCCTGGTTACGGTTTTGCTTGTGCTGCTTATTGCAAAGCGTGCACCCGGTATGCGCACCGTCAACCTTATACTTGCGGGCATCATGATAAGCTCGCTCTTTTCGGCCGGTACCTCCTGCATTAAGCTTGTCGCTGACCCGACGAACCAGCTTCCCGCTATAACCTTTTGGTTGATGGGAAGTCTTTCGGGGGTGAAGCTTTCGGATCTCTTTACAGCGTTTTTGCCCATGGCGATAGGGCTTATGCCGTTGCTGCTCTTGAGTTGGCAGATAAACCTATTGACGCTCGGTGATGATGAGGCGCGGGCGCTCGGTGTGAATATAAACCTCGTTCGCCTAATAGTAATACTCTCGGCGACGCTCATCACCGCCTCAAGCATTTCCACAGCTGGCATGATAGGTTGGGTCGGACTTGTTATTCCTCACCTTTGCCGTAAGCTTGTAGGGGGCAATTACCGCGTCCTCATGCCCTCCTCCATGATAGCGGGAGCGGCGTTCCTGCTCGTCACCGACAACATCTCGCGCTGTCTTTTGACAAGCGAGATACCCATAGGCATACTCACGGCTTTCATCGGCGCGCCCTTCTTCATCTATCTAATTACGAGAAAGGAGAAGGCGCTTTGAGCATCGTTGTTGACAACCTCAGCTTCTCCTATGGTTCACACGCGGTGCTGTCCGATGTGTCGTTCACGCTTGAAAGCGGTGAGCTTATGGCCGTTTTAGGGCCTAACGGGGTTGGTAAAACCACGCTGCTGCGCTGCATAATGCGGCTTTTGAACGGTTTTAGCGGGCGTGTCACGGTGGACGGCAAAGACGTCTCTACATTGAATAACCGCCGGCTTGCGCAGCTTGTCGCCTACATTCCGCAGCAGCATGAACCCGCATTCAGCTATTCGGTATCACAGATGGTGCTGATGGGTTCATCGCACATGGTGTCCATGTTCTCGGCTCCCGGAAGGAAGGAGCGTGAGCTTGCAGAAGCCGCGATGGACAGGGTCGGCATATCAAGACTTGCCGATCGCTCATACTCAAAGCTGTCCGGAGGCGAACAGCAGCTTGTGCTGATTGCCCGCGCCCTTGCACAACAATCCAAAACCCTGCTCATGGACGAGCCTACCGCCAACTTGGATTACGGCAATCAGGCGAAAATACTTGAGCTTGTGCGTTCGCTCGTTTCAGAGGGTTATGCTGTGCTGCTCAACACGCACAATCCTCAGCACGCGCTTTGGTACGCGAACAAGGCGCTGGCCCTACATTGCGGCAAGGCCGCAGCCTGCGGAAAACCCGCCGATATACTGAACACCGAGCTTATTGGCAGGCTGTACGGCATAAAGGCGGATCTTATCTCGACGGATCTCGGCGACGTCATAGTACCCGCCGGTCTTGGAATAAATCAAAATGAGAAGAGGAAAAACCATGAAAACTCGTAAACTTCTGCCGCTGCTTCTTGCGGCAATCATGCTCCTGTCAGTGCTTACGGGCTGCTCCGAAGTGACCGAAACCCCCGTCGTCACCGATGCACCCGTCGTCACTGACGCGCCCGTCGTCACCGATGCACCCGTGATTACGGATGAACCTCTGGTCACAGATGAACCTCTGCCCGCCACCTTCAGCTTCACAGATTCTGTCGGACGCGAGGTAGAGCTTCCCACCAACATCGAAAAGATTGCTATCAGCGGCCCCTTAGCACAGATAGTCGTGTTCGCGCTCGCCCCTGACAAGCTTGTCGGCATAGCGTCAAATTGGAGTGAGGAAGCCTCCGCATTCCTTGACACCGATTATTATGAGCTTCCCCTCTTGGGTCAGCTCTACGGCGGCAAGGGCGAACTCAACCTTGAGACCCTGCTTGCAAGCGGTGCGCAGGTCGTAATAGACGTCGGCGAACCCAAGGACACCATAGTTGAGGATTTGGACGCTTTGCAGGAGCAAACAGGTTTGCCCTTCGTACATATCACCGCCACAACCGCAGGCATGGCCGAAGCCTACACGAAGCTCGGCGAACTGCTGCATATGCCCGAAGAAGCCGCAAAGCTTGCCGAGTACTGCGACAAGGTCTATGCAAGAACGGTCGAGATCGCGGGCAGCGTTGAGAAGGTTAGAGTGCTTTACTGTCTGGGTGATGCGGGTCTGAATGTTATCGCGCAAGGCTCCTACCACTCCGAGGTCATAGACCTTCTTTGCGACAACCTTGCCGTAGTCGATAACCCCTCGTCAAAGGGCAGCGGCAACGAGGTCGATATGGAACAAATCCTGCTCTGGAACCCCGATGTTATCCTGTTCGCCCCCGACAGCATATACGATACTGTGGCCGACGACGCCGCTTGGCAGCAGATCAACGCCATCAAGAACGGTACTTACTACGAAGTACCCTTCGGCCCGTACAACTGGATGGGCTTCCCGCCCTCCGTGCAGCGTTACCTTGGTATGATGTGGCTTTCGCAGCTGCTCTACCCCGATGTGGCGGGTTACGACCTCTTTTCCGAGGTGACCGAGTACTTCGAACTGTTTTATCACTGTGAGATTACCGAGGAGCAGTACAACGCGCTCGTCGCAAACTCGATAGGCAAGTGAAATCCGATAAGAACATCATAATCTGCGGTGCGCGGGGCGTTGGCAAGAGTACGCTTATAAGGCGGCTCACGGACGCTTTCGCCCTCGCGCCCTATGGATTCTACACTAAACGCTTTGAGGAAGTGAACGGGGTCAGTCCTGTGTATATGTTCGACGCTTCGGAGAAACAAAGAACGCCCACAGCCGGCAATATGGTCGGAAGCTGCGGGCGCGGAAGGCTTATCGAGGCAAGGCCGTCGGTGTTCGACAGCTTGGGTGTAAAGCTTATCAAGTCCGCAAAGCCTGACGGCGTACTCATAATGGACGAATTGGGCTTTATGGAAAGGGACGCGACGCTGTTTCTGTCCGCTGTACTGGACGCGCTTAGCGGAAGCATCCCGGTGATAGCGGCCGTAAAGGACAAACCCGATGTGGAATTTTTGAGCGCCGTTCGTCAGCACCCAAAATCCACAGTCTATATGATAAGTCCGAATAACCGTGATGAGCTGTACAGGCTCATTCTCCGCGAACACTCATAACAAGGATTCTATCGCATACCGTACCCTCCATTAATACGAAAGCCGCCCCAAACGGGACGGCTTTTGTATTTATCATACTATGGTACTTATCCGAGCTTGTCCAGCAGACCCACAAGGTAGCGCAGTATCGCCATCGCAGTCGGTACGGCTTCGCGAAACGCGAACATCGTTTGAAGTTACAACACCTCCGTTCTTGGTAAAACACGCAGCATCGCCATTTACCGCAGTCCATTCCACCGCTCCCCAGGATGACAGTGGGGTGCTTCCGCTGTCATTCGCATCCTGTATGTCGTCAATAACCCCGTCATCATATATGGGAAAATGGGTGATAAAAGCTGTGTTCGGGTGCTGCATTATTGGCCTAATGAGGGGTAATTGCTCCGTCTGTGGCCTGTTTTACTTGACAATTTTCTGTACATTTCCGCCCGACTGTGGTATATTGTCCATATAGCAAAGCCCTGAGGGGGTTCTTTTGTGTACTGTGAAGGGCGGGATAGTATGGAAGCCGGCAAGCAGGTTAAGTCAAAACAGCGTGTAGCCGACCACGGCGAGGTGTTCACCGCCGAGCGCGAGGTCAAGGCCATGTGCGACCTTGTCAAGCAGGAGACCGAACGCATCGATTCTCGGTTTTTGGAGCCTGCCTGCGGAGACGGGAATTTTTTGGCCGAGATATTGCGGCGCAAGTTGGCTGTTGTAAAAAAGAAATACTCCAAGAGCGCCGCCGACTATGCGCAAAATGCCATCCTCGCAGCAAGCAGCATATACGGTGTGGATATATTGCAGGACAATGTGGAGGCGTGTCGAGAGCGGCTCTTTGCAATATGGGATAAAGAGTATCAGGCGGTGTGCAAAAAAGAGACAAGCGAGGACGTTCGCAAGGCCGCGCAGTTCATCTTACGCCGCAATATACTCTGCGGCAACGCGCTTTCGCTCAAGACGGTGGATGAATACGGGCATGACCTTGATACCCCGATAATCTTCTCGGAATGGACGTTCGTTACCGGCGCGCTCATTAACAGGCGCGATTTCCGATTGGATGTGCTGCTGTTGGAAAATCCGGACAAGGAAAACTATGCCATGCAGATGAGCCTGTTTGCCGATGAACCAACAGGGATGGATAACTGGACGACCGACCCTGTCACGCAGCAGAGACTGCCAAAGCCCCTGCGGGTCTTCCCGCCGACAGATTACAGGAGGATATGGGAATATGGAGCCTGATTTCTACAGCAGGATTTACAACCCGGACGTATTAAGCTGCCTTGCCAATCTCTCCAACGACGAGGTGTTTACCCCGCCGCAGATTGCAAACGCCATGCTGGACATGCTGCCGCAGGAGCTTTTTGAAAGCCCGAACACGAAGTTTTTGGATCCGGCGACAAAAAGCGGCGTCTTCCTGCGGGAGATTGCAAAGCGGCTCATAAAGGGGCTGGAACCGACTATCCCGGACTTGCAGGAGCGCATAGACCATATCTTTCGCAACCAGATTTACGGCATAGCAATCACGGAGCTGACGTCCCTTCTGGCGCGGCGCAGCGCCTACTGTTCCAAATACCCCAACGGTATCTACTCGATCTCCCATTTTGACGACGCCGAGGGTAACATCCGTTTCAAGGCGATACAGCACCAATGGAAGAATGGCCACTGCGTCTTCTGCGGCGCATCCCAAAGCCAATATGAGCGTGATGAGTCCCGCGAAACCCACGCCTATGAGTTTATCCATACCACGCACCCGGAGGAGATATTCAAGATGAAGTTTGATGTGATAATTGGAAATCCGCCCTATCAACTTAGCACTGGCGGCGGTTCTGCACAGGCAACCCCACTCTATGATAAATTTGTTGAACAAGCAAAAAAGCTCAAGTCCAGATATCTTTCAATGATAATTCCCTCGCGCTGGTTTGCTGGTGGTATGAGCCTCGATAATTTTAGAGCTAATATGCTTACGGATAACAGGATTCGCGTTTTGGTTGATTTTCCCAATGCAAAAGATTGTTTTCCGCAATCAAGCATAGGCGGTGGAGTTTGCTATTTCCTTTGGGATCGCGATAACTCTGGCCTATGTAAAATCACCAATGTCTCCGCAAATAAAAAGAACACGATGACGAGAAAGCTTGATGAATATGAGGTGTTCGTAAGGTATAACGATGCAGTCTCGATTCTTCAGAAAGTTTCTGCAAAAAAGGAAAGGAAATTCTCAGAATTATGCAGTTCATTGAGCCCGTTTGGAATAGGCTCAAGTGAACGCGGAGATGAAGTTGAATTTTCAGGATCTCTGAAACTGTATTCAAGCAAAGGTATTGGCTATGTGACCGCAGATATGGTAAAGGCCAGCAATGAATGGATATATGCCCACAAAGTACTAATCAGTAAAACGAGCGCTGAACATGCTGGCGAACCTGACAAGAACGGAACGTTCAAAGTCCTTTCAAAGGTGTTACCATTAGCACCTGGCGATGTATGTACTTTTTCATATTTCCTTGCTGGACCATTTAGTGACGAGAAAGAAACACAAAATGCAATATCCTTCTTGAGAACAAAATTTGTAAGATTTCTTGTGCTTCAAGCAGTTTCGTCAATCAATTTAACTAAAGATAAATTTCAATTTGTACCTGTTCAAGATTTTTCCAAGCCGTGGACAGATGAAGAACTCTATGCCAAATACGGCCTGACCGATGAAGAAATCGCTTTTATCGAATCTATGATAAGACCGATGGACTTGAACGGCGGTGATAAGTGATGCCCAAGGACTTCTTCCCACTCCGTCCGTCCTCTACCCCGACGATATACGCCTACGCCGACAGCAACCCGCAGTACAAGGGCTTGCTGAAGGTGGGCT
>Ga0209607_1001662_pt1 | contig 18563 bp, 21 predicted proteins | sample AD_UKC117_MetaG_FD_184413 | JGI IMG/M metagenome (GOLD analysis project Ga0209607, IMG submission 184413) | Active sludge microbial communities of municipal wastewater-treating anaerobic digesters from Hong Kong - AD_UKC117_MetaG (SPAdes)... | ecosystem: Engineered > Bioreactor > Anaerobic >... | reverse complement strand
GACTCCGGCGTCGAGCATGGCCTGGATGCCGCGTGCTCGTTGGGCCTCGGTGAGGTCGGCCTTCTGGTCGTTGAGGACGATCTGTTGGGCGATGCGTTCGACCTCGAATTCCCGGAAACTCCGTGCGGCGCTGGGCAGGACGTAGGCCGGGACGCTGGGATGGCCGGCTTCACGGGCGGCGAGGGTACGGCGCTGCCCGTCGCGGACCAGCACGTTGCCGTCCTCATCGCGCACAGCGGTGATGGGCATCAGCACCCCGTGCTGCTTGATGCTGGCGATGAAGTCCTTGTCCAGGGCGGCGTCGGTGCGGACGTTGTCGCCGATGATGAGCGTGTGCGGGTCGAGGTGTTCCAGTTCTCCGATGGGCTGGGGGTTGGCGTCCTCGGTGGTGTCGATCGCGGTCGGGATGGTGTCGGTCATGGTGACCCTCTCGTCGGGGGCTTGAACGCCCGCTCTTCTTGCCTTTTTGGCAATGACGAAGTGGGCCGGCATGAGGACCGCGTAAGCGTCAAGGCTCGACAGGGAAAAGCTTTCCGCGAGCGCAGCGAGCGTTGGGGAAGGTTTTCCCGGCCCGAAGGGCTCGGGCCTTTCGCGTGCGGGCCGCCGGCCACACTCGGAAGCCAGAAAGGGCAAGCAAAAAGGCGCCGCCGGGCCCGCAGGGGTCGGCGGCGCTGCTGCTGGGCAACGCCGAAGGCGTTTCCGTTTGCCGCAAAGGAATTCCCGGCCGGTTCCACGCGGTGCTGCGGGAACCGGCCGGGAAGCCGCGCCCTTGGGGGTCAGATCTCGATCACGCCGTAGGTGACGGTGTGCTTGCCGCCCTTCCTGAAGTGGTGCTGGGCGTTGGAGGCAACCGACTCCAACGCCAGCGCGATGAGGCCGGGCAGTTCTGCGGCAAGCGCCGTCTCATGCTGTGCGCTGGCCAGGATGGCGTTGTCGGGAGAGCCGTCCTCTGCGGCCCGGTAGATCGAGACGTTCCACCCCACCGGGATGCCTCGTCCTTCCATCACCAGGCGCTCCGGGCGGGGCGTAATGCCCGCGTCGTAGTCCGAAACCCAGATCACGGCGTTGCCCTCCAGCCGGGCCTCGTAGACCATGCACCAGCCGCCGGTGTTGTAGAGCTCGAGCTGAAAGCCGAAGCGGTCCTTGATTTCTGCGACCATCTGGTCGTATCCGCGGTCCCACATTGCAGTGCGCCTCCTGGGGGTTCATTGGTGTTGTGCCGGTCGGCACGTCGGGCCGTGCGACCGGCCCTGGGTGGTGGCGTCAAGAACCCAGCCGCGGGCCTGGAGGCGGATCTCGGGTGCCCGCCCCGTAGGGGTGGGCCGAGATGTCCGCCGTCGCCGCGCGGCCGCGCAGGCGAGACGCGCGAGGCACAACGGCGGCTGGGCTTGAGGCCTCCGGGTCCCCGGGTCGGTCACAATGCGCCCGCTGCTGGCCGAAGGACAGGGGAGTGGGCAATTGCGCGGCCGCCGGCCACGCGGTGGTGGCGGCAAGAACCTCACGGTGGGCCCTACGCTGAGGGGGTGAGTGTGGAGTCGGCGCTGCTCGCCCTGGTTGTCGGCGCCGGTCCCCTTGGTGATCGGTGGCTGGCTTGGCTTGTTCTGGGCGGCGAGGCGCCGATGGCGCCGAGCTTCGATGCGGCGTGGCCGCGGGGGCCGGTGCCGTTTTAGGCGCCGGGCCCCGCGGCCACGCCGAGTTCTCAGAACAGTTGCTGGGAGTCGGTCGCTTCGCGCCAGGCCGCATCGAAGCCGGGTCGCGCCTTGTCCTCGACTACGGCCGGCGCCACGACGTAGTAGTGCTCGAGCTGCGGGAAGCCGGGATGGTCGTCGCGGCTGCGCAGCGTCATGCGGGTGATTCCCGACGAGCCGGTGACGGGCCGGCCGGGCATCAGTCCCAGGGAGTCGGTCATTTCCGCGCGATCCCCGGTCGCGCGGCGCACGATGCTGCGCCACACCGGCCCGGCCTTGGTCGGGTCCCCGGCACGTGCCGGCACGATTCGACGGACTTCGTAGATGGCGTGCGGCATCGCATCGAGTCGGGCTTGCGCTGCGGCCAGGACCTCGGTCATTCCCGCGGCGGCGATGACGTCGATGAGGCGGCGCTCACCGAGTAGGCCTTGGCGCTCGTTGACCGCCAGGCTGGTCGCTTCGATCACCAGGGCATCGACAGCCGCGTCGGGCTCCTCGCTATAGCGGTTCAGCGTTGCCGCCCTTCCCTTTTCCGTGGCCAGTGAAAACGGACAAAAGGTGCAGGCTGAGCGGGCCCAGTCACGGCCTGTCACGGTTTTGATGTACTCCAGGGCTTTTCGCCTGTCCACGGACCAATCCTGCATGGGGTACCAGCCGCGGCGAGTTGCAGTGTTGTAGAGCTCGTCCTTGCGGGAGCGGCTGGTCTCGCTGGCTTCGAAGCCCAGGACATGCAGGTAGGGCTGGCCGGCGGTGATGCGTTCGATCACGGGGGTCAGCACGGCGGCTTTACTGTGCAGGCTGCACTTCCGGACTCCGCCGAGTTGGGGAACGGTTGCCGCGGAGAGCAATTCGGTGGACAGTTTGTAGTCGCCCTCGACATGCAGTCGTTGCGGGGACCGCGAGTCGTCGAGGATCACCGCACCGTCGCCGTCCTTGGTGACGTTGCGCCGGCTGCGGCCGACCTGGATGTAGCGGATTCCGTGCTGGGCGAGCAACGGCAGGATGACCTCTTCGGCGTCACGAGCGGTCTTGCTCCATTCGTCGCCGACCTGGGCGGTCAGCACCACCAGTTCGTCGAGATCGAAAGTGCGAGAACTGGGTTCGGTCAGCCAGCGCAAAATGATGAAGGTCGAATCCACCCCCAAACCCCAGCTCATCACAACGCGGGGAGTCTTCGGTGCATCGTTGACGAACAGCGCAAGCTGACCACTCATGGCTCTCTCCTGACTCGCATCGGCCGACCGTTCCGGTGGCCTTTCTGGCAGGGGAGAAGTGGGGCCCGGCAGGAGGGCCGTGCAGCGGCAAGGCTCGGCAGGAAAAGCTTTCAGTGAGCGAAGCGAGCGTCGCGGAAAGTTTTTCCGGCCCGCAGGGACCGGGCCTTGCGCGAGCGGGCCGCCGGCCCACACTCGGAGGGCCAGAAAGGCCACCCGCCAGGGCAGCAAGAGGGGTCGGCCCGATAGTGCCGTCCCTACGGCTGGTTAGGTGAGTCCGAGGGCGGTGAAGCCGTCGGCCAGGACAGCGAAGCGGCCAAGGTCGGTACCGTCGGGCATCCTCACCCCGCCCAGCCAGACACCGATGATTTGGGCGCCGTTGTCTCTTGTGGCCCACACCGCGCCGCCGGAATCGCCCCCGGCGCACGGCGTCATGCCGGGGGCGGTCACGTATTGCATTGCGCCCCTGGCGGCCTGGACGATTCCGCAGTGGGTGCCGGTGGTGGCCCCGCTGCGGCAGACCGTCTCCCCGGGCTCAGGCCGGTCCAGTCCGTAGAGCAGTGGTCGGCCGCCGACGTATCGGCCGGGAGCTGCCGAGGGTCCGAAGTCGAGCAGGGCAAAGTCGGTGCCGCCGATGCCGGCGGGGTCCAGGGCGCTCCGGACGAAGGTTCCGACGGCCCCGCTGTCGGTGCGGGCGGTTGCCGATCTGTCCTGCTGGCAATGCGCGGCGGTGATCGCGTAGGTGTGGCCGTTGGTGGTGCTGCGGTAGGTGTAGGCCAGGCTGCAGACGGCGTCGCCGATGTGGATGCGGTCGCCGGCACTGACGGCGCGGTCGGCGGCGTGGGCCACGGCGGGGGACAGCAGCGCCAGGGCGGCGACGCCGACGGTGGCGGTTGCTCGTGCCGCCCGTTTCATGAGCGGCACAGGGCCCGTTCGGCTTTGAGCAGATTGCGCTGCCGCAGATCGTCGATCAGTCGGGCCGCGGCCGCCGGTGCGCTGCCCGGGCGGCTGAATCGCAGACCCGCGAGGTGTCGTGCGGCGAGGCCGATGATGGCCTCGTCGCGGGGGTCGAGCCCGCTCATCGGTCTGCCCAGCCTGGTTGTGCGGCCGATTCCGCGCGCCGCCACCAGTCGAGGAGTTCCTCGCGCACCGCTGCGAACTGTTCGGTCAGGTCGGCGCGGTCGGCACCGCTTTCGCCGAGGGTGTGCATGCGCTGGCCCGCGGCGGTGAAGGCGCGCCGGTAGGCGTTGTCGAGGACCTCTCGGCCGTAACTGCCGGCGTTGTCCGGCGAGACGGTCTCGGTGTAGGCCCGGGCCAGGTAGATCGAGAGTTGGTGGTGGCGTGTCGGGCTGGGGACCGCGGCCGGGTCCGCCGCGATGCTGCACGGCCGGCGCCTGGCAGCGGCGAGCACGAGTACCGGGTCCGGCTTCTGCCCGTCGTTGGCGACCGCGGCGATGATCTCGTAGGCCCACCGGGCGATAGGGCGCTCGATGGCGGCCACCGGCACCACGGCCGCGATGCGACGCACGGTGTCGGCCGGCAGCCACATCAGCGAGCCCACCAGTTGGTGTTCGGGGTCCCAGGGGGAGGTCGGCGAGCTGTCGGCGCTGGTTGGTGCGGCGTCTAGCCAGCTAGTGTCGCCGTCGCTCTCTTGCGCGGCTCGGCCGCCGGGAAGGACCTCGAATCGTGCTGCGGCCGCGGTCATTACGGTTGTTCCTTTTCGAAGACGACGTGAAGGACCGCGTAGGCGGCCCGGGCGGTGCGCACGGCGGCGTCCAGGTGCGCGGCGCAGTCTCGGCCATCGCGCCCGTCGACGAGTTCGACGTCCTCTGCAGCTCCGCTGCGGAGATCATCGAGGAGTTCGGCGGCGTGTTCCATCACGCGGATGCCGTAGGTCAGGTGGGTGATCAGTTCGGCGCGCTTTTCGGTGACGGCGTCATCGTGGTCGGCGTAGGGGTCGTGCAGCTGATCGAAGAGGTTGGTGACGTTCATGGTTGTTCGTGCCTTTCTCGGTGTGGCTGATTCAGGCGGCGAGCCGGCTGATGCGGTCGGGACGGAACCCCGACCAGGAATCGGTGGGGGTGACGACGACGGGGGCCTGGAGGTGCCCGAGGGACATGACGTAGTCGCGGGCTTGTTCGTCGAGGCTGATGTCGATCGTGGCGAATTCGACACCCAATTTCGTGAGCGCCCGCGTAGTTGCTTCGCATTGCACGCACGCCGGCTTTGTATAAACCGTGATGGTGGTCATGAAATATTCCCCTAAAATGGTGGGCGGTGAGCCGTATACATCAATTCTAAAGCGGCTTAGGACTTATAGCGACACCTATATCAAACTTTTTTCCATACTCTTACTTTCGAATTCAGAAACGCCCCTGATTGCGCTCTGCGCTGCCCGTATGCGCTGCTCGATACCGCACCATCCGTTAAATCGATATTTGTCGATGGGTGCGATTGAGCATTCGCTTTCATGGCGCGTGCGGAGACTTGTGAAACGGCGCGGGGAATGTGTATCCATAAAGCCATTTGAACGGTAGTGGGCAGTTTGCACTGTCGGAAATGGGCCATTAGTCAGGCGACCGCATAGAGTCGCTTGAGTTCCCATCCGGGGGCATTGGCAAGAACCCGTTCGCGCCACAGCAGGGCGAAGTCGAGGCAATTCGAGCAGCTGCTGTGGGTGTGCCCCGGCAGCGGCGGACGCCGCCTCGCCTGGTAGCTCCACGCGAGCGAATCAGCGGAACAGATTTTGTGTCCGTAGCGGGCAATACCGCCGCCTTTGGCCCCAAAAGTGTGGAGGGGGAGGCCCGGGTCGAGGCGCAGCAGTGCAGAGACCACGGCGTCGATCTCGGACGTGGCCTGCCGGCGGCAGACCGATCCGACGCCGACGAGCGGGAAGTTCTTCAGGTCGATGCCGGCTTTGCCGTACATCTCCCAGCACCGCCGGTACTGGTCCACGGTATTGCCCTGGATCACTGGGGCCCAGGGCTGGTCGTCATCTCCCCAGCACTGTTGCAGCTCGAGAAAGTTCTCGACCGTGCGGCGCTGATGGTCCTCGACCGTAAGCCCAGTTGCAGCAAGGACATTGGACTCCACGCACCAGTCTTGCGGCGCTGCCCATGCCACGCGGCCGATCTCCTCGTCGTAACGGCGGATCGCCGCGCAGTACTGCTGGGGCGTCACGGTCCAGCGCCCATGAAGAAGCAGCTCGGTGTAGGCCCCGGAATCCACGGCGTACTCGGCGATCGCCCGCGGCAGACTCTTGCGGCCCGCAAGCCGGCGGTGACTGACGAACAACGGCACCCCTGCTTCAGCAAGGTGTGACACCTGGTGGGTGCCGAGATAAAAGATGTCCACAGCGCTCTACGCCTTCCCTGTTCCTGGCGACTTCTTCTGGCCGCCTGCTTTTCTGGCCTTTCTGGCGATGACGAAGTGGGCCGGCATGAGGGCACGTCGCAGCGCAAGGTTCGGCAGGGAGAACCGTTCAGCGAGCGAAGCGAGCGTCTCGGAACGGTTCTCCCGGCCCGCAGGGACCGGGCCTTGCGTGGAGCGGCCCGCCGGCCACACTCGGAAGCCAGAAAGGCCTCCGACACCCAAGCCGCCAGTCCCGCAGGGGAATGGCGGCCAGAAGCTGGCAACGCCGCAGGCGTTCCCGCTTAACTACCCGGACGATCCGCATCCGGCGGGTGTCGCCACCACTGCGGACAGCCGTCCAGCGTGCGCGACCCTGGATGCTCACTCTGGCAAAACTCACAGTGGAACGACGCGGCGTGCTCGTAAGTGGGGCCCTTACGCAGACCGTAGGCACACTTGCAGCAGTAGCGTCGCGGCTCTTCGCCGTGAATCAGGCCGGCGTTGCCGTGCTGACAGCACAGATGGTGGGCGTTGGTCTCACGACCGACAAGTGCCCGAAGGCGACCTGAATGCAGGGAGGCCGCCGCGGAAACGATTTCCAGGGTCACAGGCCACGGGGCGACGATTGCGTGGCCCTGCCGAAAACTGGCCGGCGCCTGGACCCAGGTGGCCGGGACCAAACCGGTGGCAGCGCTGAGAAGCGCGGAGTCAGTGACCCGGCAGGCACCCAACGTGCCGGTAACCATGCGCGCCCCGTGGGCACCCAACAACGCCGCAAAGACGATTCGTGCCATACGGAAGTGGGGATCGTCCGCATCTGGCCGAAGTGCAACCACCCGATCCCAGAGCAGAGCCCGCCGCCGGAATCCGCTGTCGAAGTCCAGAACGTTATCGGTCATCACGCAACGGCGGTGGCGCAGGAGTAGCGGAATAGAAGCAGACCAGCGCCCAAGTGGCATCCAGCGCAATCGCTTCGACAGCTGCTGCGTCCCCTCCGATCTCACGAACACGGGGCTCGATGGCGTGGCGCACGACGTCGGTGCTGAGACAGGGCCTTGGGCGCATTTGATTCTGTTCTCCGATCCAGCCAACAAAGAAGGATGTCTGAACCCGACCGTAAGCGGGAGTCTTAGTTGTTACGACCACGCTCTGAATCTTGAGCGTGGTCGGGTCTTTCGTTGACAAGCCGGGCCGCGATGTCGGTAGCCCCGCCTACAGTCACGACCATCACCGGCCGATCTAGCAAGGAGAGCCCGAGGAAAGAGTGAGGACGGCCCGCCCAGCGGCCACGCACTCCTCTGCCGCCGCGCAGAAATGTCCGACCCGGGACCTACCCCTGGGAACCGACAGAGCGCTGTCCCGAGGGCAGGTGCGAATCAGAAGATCGGGTGCGCTGGCGCGCCGGGCATGCCGTCTCTGCCTCTGATTCCACCGCGGTTGCGTCCAGCAGAGTGGTGTACGAGCGCGGTGTCACCGCCCATCTCGCGGACGCGGGGCTCAATGGCATGGTGTATTCCTCATTCGACGAGGCGCAGGACGACCGAGGGGGCGACCCGTTGGGTCATCCGGCGCAAGTTGCAGCCAATGGGGGCCCACGCGTTAGGCTGCTCGCCTTTCGCTACTCACCATTCTCCAGGCGATCCCAAGTTGTCCGGTGGAACCCTCCAGCTTGGATGCGCCGGTTGCTCGGTGGCGCCTGTGCTTTGGGATCATGCACACCGGCGGGCGAACTCTGAGGAAAAGCCCTCGGCGAGTCCGGCGGCACGTCGGGTGTAGTCGGACTCGGTCAACCCGCTGTCGCCGCGGACGTAGCGTGAGGCCAACCGCGCCAGCGCGTCAGCGCCCTCGTTGAGGGGGTCGCCGCAATGCGCTTTGACCCATCTGCAGCGCAGGCGGCCGCGACTGTCGTGAATCCGCTCGCGCATTGCCAACAGCGGGCTGGGCGTCCCGGCAACGCTGTGCGGAAGGCCCGCCGGCAGGCTGTCGCGACCGGTTCTCCACTGCTCGATAAGGGCGATGGCGTCAGTGCTGTCGCTGAGCACGGTAAGCCGGTGGGGGTGCAGGGCCTGCAAGGCATCGTCGATCGCGCGAAGTTCAGCAAGTAGCACTGCCATTTTCCGGCCCTTGCCCAGCGCGCGCCCTCCGCGGAGTCCGTAGCGCCCGTCGCCGGTGAGCCAGCCGAAGCCGCTGCTGTGCCTGCGTACCGATCCGTCGGTGGCCACGATGATGTCGTCGATCTCCCGACACTTGATGGTGGGGGTGGTCGTACTGCCGTTTTCACATGAGTCGGCGGGCGAGCTGGCCGAGGATGAAGCGGACAGATTCGAAGTCAGCTCTTTTAGGCCCAGATCGGCTGCTCTTACCAGTGGCTGATCGACGAAGGTGGCGCGCTCTACCAGGCAGCCGACGGCCGCCAGATCTGCAGTATGGTGCCAGATCGGACTCGCTCCAGAGAGGGACAACAGGAATCGGATCGGTGTACCAGAGGCGAATGCGCACTGGATCGCACGAAACACCTCAAGTAGCGCGACTTCCTTTGTGGGTGCCGCAATTTCACCGCTCCAGACCCGGTCAGTGGATTTGGCGTAGTAGCAGAACGCGTCGTTGTAGCCGGCGATCCTCACTACCACTGCGGGCCAGGGCGGCGGTGGCGCCGCAACGCCAGCCAGCCGGGGGCGTGGGAACGGTTTGACCGTCATTCTGAGTCCGCCTTCCAACCATTCAGAGAAGGTGCGCTACGGCTAGATCGAGGTGTTCGTTGATCTCTGACCACGGCAATTCCGTTGACGCGATCACGCAGTCCTGTTTTCCATCCCAGACTTCCGCTCGCCATCGGTAGGTGTCGGGGAGATTGCGTGCACGTAGGGGCACGATCATCCGGAACACCACATCGCCGACGAGAGCTTTCTTAATCGCATGGATGCCAGGTAGCGACTCGACAATCGGCTTCCAAAATTCCTCGGTCTTGGCGTCCCCGCGACCGGGAACCCACTCTTCGCTTTCGTCATCAAAGTAAGAGACGACCCAGCGGAGATGACTGAACTTCTCGGCAGCAGGTAAGTCGTGCTGCGTGTACTCGGCGCTGGCGACGACGTCGCCTGTAGAGACGTTGTAAACCTCCTGACGCCAAACGGCCGGCAAGGGCCAGCTTTGCCGCTCTTCTCGCCACAGGAACGGCGAGTAAAGACCTGGAACGAGCTTGGCCAGATCCGCAGCGAGGACAGCCGGATCGGTGGGGAACGAAGCGTCGCCCTCCTGCTCGGGGTCGGGAGGGTCCATCTCATCGAGGGAGGCGAACAGATTCCACTCGTCCTCGCCGACAGCTCGGTACATCATCTTGAGACCGAGTAGTGCTTCAGCAGCATGATTCAGACTTGACACGATCTTTCCGTGACAGTGCCCCGTGGGGTGGTGGACTTCGGATCGGCGTGGAGTCACGCGCAGTGATCAACGAGTCGTGCTGAAGGTTAGGCGATTTGGAGTTGTTCGGCTACCGGTTTCTCGGCTGTCTGCTTGGCGGCGATGACTTTGCGGAGCTCGGCCATGGAGATCTCCGAGAGGTAGCGGCGGGTGACCTGCCACTCGTCGTGGGCCTCGATGACCACGGCGGTGGCCAGGCGCAGGAACGCCGCCGGGTTGGGGAAGATCTCCACGACGTCAGCGCGGCGTTTGATCTCCTTGTTGAGCCGTTCGATCGGGTTATTCGACCAGATCTTCTGCCAGTGCGCCCGCGGGAACGCGGTGAAGGCCAGGACGTCGGCTTTGGCCTCGTTCATCATGGCGGCCACCTTGGGGAAACTGGCCGCCAGGGAGTCGGCGACGGTGTCCCACTGGGCGGCGACCTCGTCGGGGTCGGTGTGGGCGAAGACGGTCTTGACCGCCGCGGTCACCGCCGGGGCATGCTTGGCTGAGACCGCGCCGTGCAGATTGCGCATGAAATGCACCCGGCAGCGCTGCCAGGACGATCCGGAGAACTGCTGGGCGACAGCGGATTTGAGCCCGGCGTGGGCATCGGAGATGACCAGATGCACCCCGGCCAGGCCGCGGGCCTTGAGGCTGGCCAGGAACTCCCGCCAGAACTCGAAGGACTCGCTGTCCCCGACGGCGGTGCCCAACACCTCCCGGGTGCCTTCGATGGACACCCCGGTCGCCACCACCAGGGCCTGGGACACCACATGCGCCCCGACGCGGACCTTGCAGAAGGTGGCATCGGCGAACACGTACGGGAACTGGGTGTGGGTCAAGGTTCTGCTCCGGAAGGCCTCGATCTCGCGGTCCAGGCCCGCGCAGATCCGGGAGACCTCGGACTTGGAGATGCCGGAATCCACCCCGAGTGCGGCGACGAGGTCATCGACACTGCGGGTGGAGACCCCATGCACGTAGGCCTCCATGATCACCGCGTGCAAGGCCTTGTCGATGCGCCGGCGCCGCTCCAGCAGCGAGGGGAAGAACGACCCCGAGCGCAGCTTGGGGATCTTGACCTCGATATCCCCGGAGGTGGTCGACACCGTCTTGGAGCGATGGCCGTTGCGGTGGGTGCTGCGGTCTTCGGAGCGCTGGTAGCGGCCGGCGCCGATCGTCTCGGTGGCCTCGGCCTCGATCAACGCCTGTAGCCCGGCGCGGATCAACTCGGCGAACACCGCCCCGACGTCCGCGGACTTCAGGGCGTCGAGCTGGGCGAGCAGGGCAGAATGGTCATGGGTCATCGCGTGGTGTGTCCTTTGCTTGAGTCACTTGGTAGGTAACTCACTGACCACTACGCGATGGCCCACCCCGAAGCCCTCACCGACACACCCGGCACAGCCCGGACATGGTCAACCTCAAGCCCGAAACCCCACCACCCCAAGGGACTTACCCGAGGCCGCTCATGGCGTTGACTCTCAGTCATAGTATCGTGGTATCACCGGTTGGTTCCACTCTCTGTTGCGGGCAACTTCAGCAGCACGTAGGGGACTTCCGCGTTTCCAGACTTTACGAAACACGGAAACCGAAGACCATTCATGTTGTTGCTCAGGTCGCAGACGTTTTGCAGCAGCAGTCGCTTCACGTTCGCTCGCGTATCGGTGATTCATTCTGCTAACCAGTAAGGCAACCCCGCCAGCCTAGCCGGGTCCTCAACGACAGGAGCACGATCATGCGCACCCGTGGCCAGGACCCAACGCTGCCCGAGATGCGCCGCGTGCGGCTGCTGGAGATGGCGGACGCGATGGATATGTTCTGCCAAGGGTTGGTTTGCGCATTCACAGTTCTCCGCAAGAATTGATTGGCTCCAATTCTTGGAGTGGTGAATCCGTTAGCGAGGTGCCGCCGGCTTCCATTCAGGTCGAGGTGGCCCGGCTCCATGCACCGCGACGCAACGCGGGGAGGCAGACAAGGTATAGGGCGGCGCCTACAATCCATGCCAACCCGTTCCATGTGCTCGCCGAGGCGGCATAAATCGCCGTGACGATCAGCGGTCCAATGATCGAAGTTAGGCTGGTAAGAGCCGCGAGCGATCCTTGAAGCTGTCCCTGATGGTCGTCATCTACCTGCCTGGACAGCATGGCCTGCAACGCGGGCATCCCGATGCCGCCGGAAGCGAGAAGAATCATAATGGGGAAGGCCATCCAGCCTCGCGTCGCGAACGCCAGCAAGACGTAGCCCAGCGCGTCGGCCGCCATGCCGGCGATAATGGCCTGCTTCTCGCCGAAACGTTTGGTGGCGGGACCAGTGACGAAGGCTTGAGCGAGGGCGTGCAAGATTCCGAATACCGCAAGCGACAGGCCGATCATCGTCGCGCTCCAGCGAAAGCGGTCCTCGCCGAAAATGACCCAGAGCGCTGCCGGCACCTGTCCTACGAGTTGCATGATAAAGAAGACAGTCATAAGTGCGGCGACGATAGTCATGCCCCGCGCCCACCGGAAGGAGCTGACTGGGTTGAAGGCTCTCAAGGGCATCGGTCGACGCTCTCCCTTATGCGACTCCTGCATTAGGAAGCAGCCCAGTAGTAGGTTGAGGCCGTTGAGCACCGCCGCCGCAAGGAATGGTGCATGCAAGGAGATGGCGCCCAACAGTCCCCCGGCCACGGGGCCTGCCACCATACCCACGCCGAAACAAGCGCTCATGAGCCCGAAGTGGCGAGCCCGATCTTCCCCATCGGTGATGTCGGCGATATAGGCGCCAGCAACCGCACCTGTGGCGCCGGTGATGCCGGCCACGATGCGTCCGGCGTAGAGGATCCACAGGACGGGTGTGGTCGCCATGATCGCGTAGTCGATAGTGGCTCCAAGTAGCGAAGCGAGCAGGACTGGGCGGCGGCCAAAGCGGTCGGACAGTGCTCCGAGAACGGGTGCGCATAGAAATTGCATCAACGCATATAGCGCTAGCAGCACGCCATAGTGACTGGCGATGCTGTCGGAATGGACGATATCCCGCAAGAGGCCCGGCAGTACCGGCATAACCAAGCCTATGCCTACAGCATCCAGGGTGACGGTGCCGAGGATGACGATGAGCGCATTGTTAGATTTCATACACGGTGCCTGACTGCGTTAGCAATTTAACTGTGATAAACTACCGCATTAAAGCTTATCGATGATAAGCTGTCAAACATGAGAATTCGCGAATGAACAAGCTCCAACGCGAGGCCGTGATCCGAACCGCGCTCGAACTGCTTAACGACGTGGGCATGGAAGGTCTAACGACGCGCCGACTGGCTGAGCGCCTCGGGGTGCAACAGCCAGCGCTCTACTGGCATTTCAAGAACAAGCGTGCGTTGCTCGACGCACTTGCCGAAGCCATGCTGACGATAAATCACACGCATTCGACGCCAAGGGATGACGACGACTGGCGTTCGTTCCTGAAGGGCAATGCATGCAGTTTTCGACGGGCGTTGCTCGCTTATCGCGATGGCGCGCGTATTCATGCCGGGACGCGGCCAGCCGCGCCGCAGATGGAAAAAGCCGACGCGCAGCTTCGCTTCCTTTGCGATGCTGGCTTTTCGGCAGGTGACGCGACCTATGCGTTGATGGCAATCAGCTACTTCACCGTCGGCGCTGTTCTTGAGCAGCAAGCTAGCGAGGCAGACGCCGAGGAGCGGGGCGAAGATCAGTTGACCACCTCAGCGTCTACGATGCCGGCGCGCCTACAGAGCGCGATGAAAATCGTCTACGAAGGCGGTCCGGACGCGGCATTCGAGCGAGGCCTGGCTCTCATCATCGGCGGTCTTGAAAAAATGAGGCTCACTACGAACGACATTGAGGTGCTGAAGAATGTTGACGAATGACAGGGGGCGGCAGGTGCGGAGGGCGCGGTTGCTTCGTCATATGAAGCAAAGTCACCTAGCTGAATTAATGGGTGTGGATCAGGCAACCGTGTCGCGCTGGGAGCGGGGCACCCTTGCATTGTCGGATGGGAGGTGGTCAGCGGTTCTTCAATTGCTTACCGGGCCTTCCGATTCATCGTACGACGCTGCGCTGAAGCGTCTGGTGCAATCCTCCGCCCACAAAGTCCATCTGGTAGCGACCGGACACATTGTTTGCTCGCGGCATCTCCGGCCAGGCAAAGGGAATTGCGGATTGACCTAGCCGAACTCCTTGGTAAATCGCTGCGTGTTTATGCGTCCCCGAGATAGTTGCGGCCGACTCTGCGCTTAATGGGCTCGGTTGGCATGAGGGGCGGCTGGGGTCACTCGAGGTGGATACCGGCCCGAACTGGAGCGAGGAACTTCCATACTGCCAAGGCGAATGCTGTGGGAGCGCATCATGCTCGCTGATGGTAGCCCGGCACTACTTGTTACCACCACAGCTTAATGCGAAGGGTGCTCCTGTTCTTGTGCATATTTTATGCGCTGCTGATTGTGCATCGAACTGATAACCTCAACGGGTCTGCTTTGTAGTTCACCACACCCCTGACGCGCGCGTGCCGGATAAGCAGAACTATGGTGCCGATGGATGTCAGGAACACTCGGCCTGGTTCGTAACTAGGTCGTCCTGCGCGATCCTGCGGCTAGGGCCGGAATCGTGCTCGCCAGTCAGGCGCTGATGAAGCCTATGGGCACTGTTGCAAATAGTCGGTGGTGATAAACTTATCATCCCCTTTTGCTGATGGAGCTGCACATGAACCCATTCAAAGGCCGGCATTTTCAGCGTGACATCATTCTGTGGGCCGTACGCTGGTACTGCAAATACGGCATCAGTTACCGTGAGCTGCAGGAGATGCTGGCTGAACGCGGAGTGAATGTCGATCACTCCACGATTTACCGCTGGGTTCAGCGTTATGCGCCTGAAATGGAAAAACGGCTGCGCTGGTACTGGCGTAACCCTTCCGATCTTTGCCCGTGGCACATGGATGAAACCTACGTGAAGGTCAATGGCCGCTGGGCGTATCTGTACCGGGCCGTCGACAGCCGGGGCCGCACTGTCGATTTTTATCTCTCCTCCCGTCGTAACAGCAAAGCTGCATACCGGTTTCTGGGTAAAATCCTCAACAACGTGAAGAAGTGGCAGATCCCGCGATTCATCAACACGGATAAAGCGCCCGCCTATGGTCGCGCGCTTGCTCTGCTCAAACGCGAAGGCCGGTGCCCGTCTGACGTTGAACACCGACAGATTAAGTACCGGAACAACGTGATTGAATGCGATCATGGCAAACTGAAACGGATAATCGGCGCCACGCTGGGATTTAAATCCATGAAGACGGCTTACGCCACCATCAAAGGTATTGAGGTGATGCGTGCACTACGCAAAGGCCAGGCCTCAGCATTTTATTATGGTGATCCCCTGGGCGAAATGCGCCTGGTAAGCAGAGTTTTTGAAATGTAAGGCCTTTGAATAAGACAAAAGGCTGCCTCATCGCTAACTTTGCAACAGTGCCTTCTACGGCACGTTTGAAGGCGCGCTGAAAGGTCTGGTCATACATGTGATGGCGACGCACGACACCGCTCCGTGGATCGGTCGAATGCGTGTGCTGCGCAAAAACCCAGAACCACGGCCAGGAATGCCCGGCGCGCGGATACTTCCGCTCAAGGGCGTCGGGAAGCGCAACGCCGCTGCGGCCCTCGGCCTGGTCCTTCAGCCACCATGCCCGTGCACGCGACAGCTGCTCGCGCAGGCTGGGTGCCAAGCTCTCGGGTAACATCAAGGCCCGATCCTTGGAGCCCTTGCCCTCCCGCACGATGATCGTGCCGTGATCGAAATCCAGATCCTTGACCCGCAGTTGCAAACCCTCACTGATCCGCATGCCCGTTCCATACAGAAGCTGGGCGAACAAACGATGCTCGCCTTCCAGAAAACCGAGGATGCGAACCACTTCATCCGGGGTCAGCACCACCGGCAAGCGCCGCGACGGCCGAGGTCTTCCGATCTCCTGAAGCCAGGGCAGATCCGTGCACAGCACCTTGCCGTAGAAGAACAGCAAGGCCGCCAATGCCTGACGATGCGTGGAGACCGAAACCTTGCGCTCGTTCGCCAGCCAGGACAGAAATGCCTCGACTTCGCTGCTGCCCAAGGTTGCCGGGTGACGCACACCGTGGAAACGGATGAAGGCACGAACCCAGTGGACATAAGCCTGTTCGGTTCGTAAACTGTAATGCAAGTAGCGTATGCGCTCACGCAACTGGTCCAGAACCTTGACCGAACGCAGCGGTGGTAACGGCGCAGTGGCGGTTTTCATGGCTTGTTATGACTGTTTTTTTGTACAGTCTATGCCTCGGGCATCCAAGCAGCAAGCGCGTTACGCCGTGGGTCGATGTTTGATGTTATGGAGCAGCAACGATGTTACGCAGCAGGGCAGTCGCCCTAAAACAAAGTTGGGCGCACAATAAGGCTCCTCGCAGAGTTGCTTGAAAGTTGTTACGATTCAAATTCAATCATGAGATAGTCGGCAGATGAGCATTTCCAAGAACGCAGACAAGTAAGCCGCAGCAACCTTCATTTTTCGGTTGTTGCGGCGTTCTCAAGAATCCTTTTGCTCTACGGGAGCGCCGCCAAATCCTTTGTTCAAGGAGATGGTTTCGTGCGCTCAAAAAATTTTAGTTGGCGGTACTCCCTTGCCGCCACGGTGTTGTTGTTATCACCGTTCGATTTATTGGCATCACTCGGCATGGACATGTACTTGCCGGCAGTGCCGTTTATGCCAAACGCGCTTGGTACGACAGCGAGCACAATTCAGCTTACGCTGACAACGTACTTGGTCATGATTGGTGCCGGTCAGCTCTTGTTTGGACCGCTATCGGACCGACTGGGGCGCCGCCCCGTTCTACTGGGAGGTGGCCTCGCCTACGTTGTGGCGTCAATGGGCCTCGCTCTTACGTCATCGGCTGAAGTCTTTCTGGGGCTTCGGATTCTTCAGGCTTGTGGTGCCTCGGCGTGCCTTGTTTCCACGTTTGCAACAGTACGTGACATTTACGCAGGTCGCGAGGAAAGTAATGTCATTTACGGCATACTCGGATCCATGCTGGCCATGGTCCCGGCGGTAGGCCCATTGCTCGGAGCGCTCGTCGACATGTGGCTTGGGTGGCGGGCTATCTTTGCGTTTCTAGGTTTGGGCATGATCGCTGCATCTGCAGCAGCGTGGCGATTCTGGCCTGAAACCCGGGTGCAACGAGTTGCGGGCTTGCAATGGTCGCAGCTGCTACTCCCCGTTAAGTGCCTGAACTTCTGGTTGTACACGTTGTGTTACGCCGCTGGAATGGGTAGCTTCTTCGTCTTTTTCTCCATTGCGCCCGGACTAATGATGGGCAGGCAAGGTGTGTCTCAGCTTGGCTTCAGCCTGCTGTTCGCCACAGTGGCAATTGCCATGGTGTTTACAGCTCGTTTTATGGGGCGTGTAATACCCAAGTGGGGCAGCCCAAGCGTCTTGCGAATGGGAATGGGATGCCTGATAGCTGGAGCAGTATTGCTTGCCATCACCGAAATATGGGCTTCGCAGTCCGTGTTAGGCTTTATTTCTCCAATGTGGCTAGTGGGTATTGGTGTCGCCACAGCGGTATCTGTGGCGCCCAATGGCGCTCTTCGAGGATTCGACCATGTTGCTGGAACGGTCACGGCAGTCTACTTCTGCTTGGGCGGTGTACTGCTAGGAAGCATCGGAACGTTGATCATTTCGCTGTTGCCGCGCAACACGGCTTGGCCGGTTGTCGTGTACTGTTTGACCCTTGCAACAGTCGTGCTCGGTCTGTCTTGTGTTTCCCGAGCGGAGGGCTCTCGCGGCCAGGGGGAGCATGATGTGGTCGCGCTACAAAGTGCGGAAAGTACGTCAAATCCCAATCGTTGAGAGAATGTGGCAAGCTATCGCCCAACAAATCGCTGCAGCCGACCCAAAACCGCTACGCGGTTTCGGTCGGCTGAGCTCAGGCGTTAGACATCATGAGGGTAGCGGTGACCATCGAAATTTCGAACCAACTATCAGAGGTGCTAAGCGTCATTGAGCGCCATCTGGAATCAACGTTGCTGGCCGTGCATTTGTACGGCTCCGCAGTGGATGGCGGCCTGAAGCCATACAGCGATATTGATTTGTTGGTTACTGTGGCCGTAAAGCTTGATGAAACGACGCGGCGAGCATTGCTCAATGACCTTATGGAGGCTTCGGCTTTCCCTGGCGAGAGCGAGACGCTCCGCGCTATAGAAGTCACCCTTGTCGTGCATGACGACATCATCCCGTGGCGTTATCCGGCTAAGCGCGAGCTGCAATTTGGAGAATGGCAGCGCAATGACATTCTTGCGGGTATCTTCGAGCCAGCCATGATCGACATTGATCTAGCTATCCTGCTTACAAAAGCAAGAGAACATAGCGTTGCCTTGGTAGGTCCGGCAGCGGAGGAATTCTTTGACCCGGTTCCTGAACAGGATCTATTCGAGGCGCTGAGGGAAACCTTGAAGCTATGGAACTCGCAGCCCGACTGGGCCGGCGATGAGCGAAATGTAGTGCTTACGTTGTCCCGCATTTGGTACAGCGCAATAACCGGCAAAATCGCGCCGAAGGATGTCGCTGCCGACTGGGCAATAAAACGCCTACCTGCCCAGTATCAGCCCGTCTTACTTGAAGCTAAGCAAGCTTATCTGGGACAAAAAGAAGATCACTTGGCCTCACGCGCAGATCACTTGGAAGAATTTATTCGCTTTGTGAAAGGCGAGATCATCAAGTCAGTTGGTAAATGATGTCTAACAATTCGTTCAAGCCGACCGCGCTACGCGCGGCGGCTTAACTCCGGCGTTAGATGCACTAAGCACATAATTGCTCACAGCCAAACTATCAGGTCAAGTCTGCTTTTATTATTTTTAAGCGTGCATAATAAGCCCTACACAAATTGGGAGATATATCATGAAAGGCTGGCTTT
>Ga0209607_1001661_pt1 | contig 18572 bp, 17 predicted proteins | sample AD_UKC117_MetaG_FD_184413 | JGI IMG/M metagenome (GOLD analysis project Ga0209607, IMG submission 184413) | Active sludge microbial communities of municipal wastewater-treating anaerobic digesters from Hong Kong - AD_UKC117_MetaG (SPAdes)... | ecosystem: Engineered > Bioreactor > Anaerobic >... | reverse complement strand
CAACGTGTAAACGTTGTAAACAATATATAAACATGACATTTATCATGTATTTGTCTAATAAATATCATGTTCTTTAGTAATCATGGATTCTATATTTAAAAGTGTTAAAACAATTAATTAAACTGAATTTGGTGTTATAGAAATAACACTGTGAAAAAAATAACAATTAAACTATAAAACAAAACGAAAATGCCAGAAATTAAGGAATTAGTTAAGCAATTAGCTGAAAAACATGGAAGGACAAGAGAGAGCTTGCTTCCAATTTTGCAAGGCATCATTACAGAAGAAAGATACATTTCTGATGCTGCAATGACCGAAGTTGCAAGAGAGTTAGATATGTCTGCTGCACTGGTTTATGGTACAGCCACATTCTATTCGTTTCTTGATACTAAACCTCGTGGAAAGTATGTAATTCGCCTTTGCAGAACCATTACCTGCGATATGAAAGGTAAAAAGCAAATTCTTAAAACCATTGAAGACCTTCTCAAAATAAATGTGGGCGAAACTACAAAAGATAACAAGTTTACTCTTTTAGAAACCAACTGCCTTGGTTGGTGCCATAAAGGGCCTGCTATGCTTATTAATGATGAAGCATATACCGAACTTACTCCGGAAAAAGTAAGCGAAATAATCGGTGACTATATCAAAAATAAATAGTTGTAAATCAGAAAAAGGAGATTATAATTATGCCAGATAAAAAACTAAAAAGAGTAGACCTTATTTTCAGCGAAGAATGCAATTGTAAAGATATTCTTGCTGCAGGGTTAAAAAAATCGAAAGACGATATTATAAAGGAAATTCTTGATTCAGGATTGCGTGGACGAGGTGGTGCAGGTTTCCCTACAGGCTTAAAATGGAAATTTACTTCAGAACAAGCCGAACCAGAAAAATATGTGGTTTGTAATGCCGACGAAGGCGAACCAGGAACTTTTAAAGACCGTGAAATTCTTTCAAGGGTTCCATTAAAAGTGTTTGGCGGAATGGCTATTTGTGGTAAAGCTATTGGTGCAAAACACGGATATTTATACTTACGTGGAGAATATCAATTCTTAAGAAAAGATTTAGATAAAGCCCTTGAACAATTCCATACTGCAATTAAAGAAATAGGATTTGATTTTCATATTCATATCTTAATGGGAGCCGGAGCTTATATTTGCGGTGAAGAAAGTGCTTTATTCGAATCGATGGAAGGAAAACGCGGCGAACCACGAAATAAGCCACCTTATCCAACTATTGCTGGTTTTAGAAGCAAGCCTACCGTAATTAATAACGTTGAAACTCTTGTTTACGCGTTTATGATTACCCGAATTGGCGCTAAAAAATTCATGGAATTAGGTACTGCCGATTCAAGAGGTTCTAAAGTATTCTCTGTTTCAGGAGATACTCCAATTGCTGGAATCTATGAGCTGGAATTAGGTATGTCTTTAGCCGATTTTGTTGAAGAATTTGGCGATGGCGATACAAAAGCTGTTCAGGTAGGTGGTGCATCAGGCTTTTGCGTACCTCGTAAAAAATTTAAAGATACCATTATCGGGTTCGAAGGTGTTCCTACCGGTGGCTCTATGATGCTTTTCAATAGCTCCCGTTCAATGTACAACGTATTGAAAAACTATGTTGAGTTTTTTGAAGAAGAATCTTGTGGACAATGTACTCCTTGTCGTGTAGGTTGTCAGCAGCTACGCAAAGGTATCGAAGCTGTTAAAAAAGGCGAAAAATCAGCAGCTTACCTTGATACATTGAAGAAATTGGCTGACACCATGAAAATTACTGCTAAATGCGGTCTTGGCCAGTCTGTTGCTAATTCATTTTCTTCTATCGTAGATAACTTTAAAGAAGAAATGATTTACTAACCAATAATTAGTGTAAATAATAAAATTTGATATAAAAATGGCAAATTTAGTAAATTTAAAAATCGATGGTATCGATGTTAGCGTTGAGGCTGGTAAAACCGTTCTTGATGCTGCAAAGAAACTAAATATACATATTCCTACCTTATGTTATCACGAAGATTTATGTGTTGCAGGTAATTGCAGGGTTTGCGTTGTTGAACAAGAAGGAGTTAAAAATCTTGTTGCTTCTTGTGCTATGCCTGCTCAGGAAGGAATGGTTATTCATACTAACACGCACAAAGTTAGAAATGCCCGAAAGCATATTGTAGAGCTTTTGCTTTCTGAACATAATGCAGATTGTACAAAATGTTACAAAAATACCAAGTGCGAACTGCAAAGTTTAGCTACCGAAATGATTACCGGAGAGCATATGTTTATCGATTTAGTTCCTGATAAGAATTATACAATCGATATGCAGTCACCTTCTATTATTAAGGATGATAGTAAATGTATTCGCTGCCAACGTTGTGTTAGGACTTGTACTGAATTACAGCATGTAAGTGCGTTAGGTGTTGCTTATAAAGGCGACCATATGAAGATTTCAACTTTCTTCGAAAATTCGATGTATGACGTTGTTTGTACAAATTGCGGACAGTGTGTTAACCGATGTCCTACTGGTGCTTTAATCGAAAGAAATTATATCGATCAGGTTTGGGATGCTATTTACGATCCTAACAAGCACGTAGTAGTTCAAACAGCTCCTGCCGTTCGTGTTGCTTTAGGCGAAGACCTTGGATTTGACGTAGGTGAGCGTGTTACGGGTAAAATGGTTACTGCTCTTAAGCGAATTGGTTTCGACTCGGTATTAGATACTGATTTTACTGCTGACTTAACAATTATGGAAGAAGGAACCGAATTATTAACCCGCTTGAAAAAAGCATTGGTTGATAAAGATCCTAGTGTTAAACTTCCGATGACTACATCTTGTTCTCCTGGTTGGATTAAATTTATCGAGCATACATTCCCTGAGTATTTAGACAATGTTTCTACTTGTAAATCGCCACAACAGATGTTTGGTGCATTAGCAAAAACATATTATGCTCAAAAACGCAATTTAAATCCTGAAAATATTGTATCTGTATCTATCATGCCTTGTACAGCTAAAAAGTTTGAAGCTGATAGGCCAGAAATGAGAGACAGTGGATATAAAGATGTGGATTATGTATTAACTACCCGCGAATTAGCTATCATGATTAAACAAGCAGGTTTAGATTTCTTATCATTACCTGATAATCATTTTGACAGATTAATGGGAGATTCTACCGGTGCTGCTGTTATTTTTGGTGCAACTGGTGGTGTTATGGAAGCTGCATTACGTACTGCTTACGAATTAGTAACTGGCCGTGAAGTTCCTTTCGATAACTTAAATATTACTGCTGTTCGTGGTATGGAAGGTGTTCGCGAAGCTGCTGTTACTATACAAAATGTTAAACCCGAATGGAGCTTCCTGGAAGGAGCTACTTTAAAAACTGTAGTTGCTCACGGATTAACTAATGCTAAGAAAGTGATGCAGGCAGTTAAAGACGGAAAAGCAGATTGGCATTTTATCGAAATTATGGCTTGTCCGGGTGGATGCCTTGGTGGTGGAGGACAACCTATTCCAACAACTCCTGAAATACGTAAAAAACGTGCTGAGGCAATTTATGCAGAAGACGAAGGCATGCCAATACGTAAATCTCACGAAAATCCTGAGATTGTTCAGATTTATAAAGAATTCCTTGGCGAGCCACTGGGACATAAATCGCACGAATTATTGCATACACATTATCATGCTCGTAAAAGAGTATAATAAATCTCATAGATGTTTAAAAAGGATAGCCCAGGCTATCCTTTTTTATTATGCGGATTAATTGTATTTTCGTAATTAGGACATAAAACTCTTTTTTATGAAAAGAATAAAAAACAATTTTCTTTTTTCAGCATGGTTTATGATGTTAGTTTTGATTGTCTTGGCAATGGTTATGGCCTTTGCAACATGGGTGGAGAAAGATTATAACGCCAAGGCTGCAAGCTATTTTATTTATAATACCTTGTGGTTTGAGTTGATTTATTTTTTAGCGATTATTAATATTTTAGGTAGAATTGTACTGAAAAAACTTTATAAACTCAGGAAAATAACTGTTTTTCTTTTTCATTTGGCTTTTGTCTGTATAATCATAGGGGCAGGTATTACCAGGTATTTCGGGACAGAAGGGATGATGCACATACGCGAAGGAGAGGCTGAAAATCAATTTGTATTAACCTATCAGTCCCGCCTAAAACCGGATAATAGAAAACAGGAAATTATTAATTTGCCTTTTGCGTTAAAACTTGTCGATTTTACTATACAACGCTACCCCGGCTCTAATAGCCCCTCATCGTATATTAGTCAGGTAGTTGTAGTAGATAAAGACAAGAATATAGAAGAACCTTACCAAATCTATATGAATCATATCTTAAAATACCGGGGGTACCGTTTTTTTCAATCGTCGTATGATCATGACGAGAAGGGGACTATACTATCGGTAAGCCGCGACCCTGTTGGTGTAGTAGTTACTTATTCGGGTTACTTCTTGATGATGTTTACATTGTTACTGTCTTTATTAAATAAAAACTCTTTATTCCGCACTATTCAAATCAGTCATTTTACTTCCGGGGCAAAAAAGGCGGTTATAACTGCATTTATTGTTGTAATTACTTATTTCTCGGGTTTTGCTTCTGCTGACCCATTGGTGGTACCAAAACAAAAAGCCACACAGCTTGGGGAAATACTGGTGCAGGATCAAAAAGGTCGAACAGAGCCTTTGTATACTCTTAGTCACGATATTTTAAGAAAAGTGGCTAAAAAAAGCTCCTATAATGGATTAAACCCTATGCAGGTTTTTCTTGGTTTGTATTATGATTTCGAACACTGGCAAAATGTACCATTGATAAAATTATCAAACAGCGAGGTTAATAAAATAATTGATGTAAAAGGGAATTATGCAGCATTTTCGGATTTCATTGATTTAAAGAATAATCATTACAAATTAAGTCATTATGTATATACCGCATATTCTAAGCCGGCAAATGCAAGAAATAAATTCGACAAAGAGATTATAAAACTCGATGAACGGATTAATATCTGTTTTATGATTTACAATGGCGATTTTTTAAAAATCTTCCCAACAGGTGATTCTACAAATGTTTGGCATACTCCTGCCGAAGCATATAAAAATGCAGAGACACAAGCAGATTCGGCTTTTTTTGGAAATATTATGAGCAATATATATAGCTGGCTTATTGAGGATAACGGGAAAAACGATATGGGTGCTTTAAGTTGGATCGTTCAGTATCAGAGGGAAAAGGCACAATATAAGTTACCATCGAAAAAAAAGATAGCCCTGGAAGTTTTTTACTATAAAGCCAATGTTTTTGTGCGCTTATTTCCAATATATGCCCTTATAGGATTTATATTGCTGGCCATATCTATTTTAAAAATCATTAAAAAGCAAGCGGTAGAAACTATAGCCGGGAAAATATTAAAATGGATACTTGTTGCCGGATTTTTTTTCCATACCGTAGCTTTTGCTATACGGTGGTATTTAGCTGGCCATGCACCAATGAGCAATGGCTACGAAACTATGGTCTTTATTTCGTGGGTAACTTTATTGTCGGGTTTTGTATTTAAAAACCGATCAGAAATAGTATTATCTGCAACAGCAATATTAGCTTCGCTTACCCTAATGGTTGCCCATATGAGTTTTATGGATCCGGAAATAACAAACCTGGTACCTGTGTTAAAATCGTACTGGTTAACTTTGCATGTTTCGGTAATAACCAGTAGTTATGCTTTTTTAGGCTTGGGAGCAATTTTAAGCCTTTTTGTACTTGTGCTGTATTCCATAAGCACAAAAGAAGATGTGAACCAGATTCGGGAGACTATTAACGATTTAACAATAATCAACTATAAAACCTTAACCATAGGGCTATATCTACTAACCATTGGCACTTTTTTAGGGGCTATTTGGGCAAACGAATCATGGGGAAGGTATTGGGGATGGGATCCTAAAGAAACATGGTCGTTAATTACTATTATAGTTTATACCCTGGTTATTCACTCCCGAATGATGGAACTTTTCCGCAATATATTCCTGTTTAATGTGATGTCTTTTCTTGCTTTTTCTTCGGTGCTAATGACGTATTTTGGGGTAAATTACTTTTTGTCGGGTTTGCATTCATATGCAGGAGGGGCTGCGTCAGAATTTCCAAAATATATATATCTGATTATTGCTCTGGTCGTTTTACTGCTAATTACAGCATCGCGAAAGAAACATCTCCTGTTTCGAGAATAAGTTGTAAAACATATTTTGCAATAATTTAACTAAACATTTGTAAATAAATAATTTACATAGTTTGATATTGTGTTTTGCAACATCTTACTGTTAAAATAATAACACTGTTAAAAAAGTAACAAAAAAGTAATTATCTTTGCATCATAAATCATTAAAATCATAATATAAATAGGATATTAACTTAAAGCTGGTATGAAGATTAAGGAAGTTGCTCAGATTATTGGTGGAAAAGTGGTTACAGGAGCCGAATTGCTGGAAAACGAAGTTAACCGTGGATTTGCATCTGACCTGATGAGTGATGTTTTAACACTTGACTCAGAGGAGCTTATGTTAATTACCGGTTTGGCAAACCTACAGGCCATTCGTACAGCCGAGATGTCTGATATATCATGTATTATTTTTGCCCGCAATAAAAAAGTAAATGCCGAGATGATACAAGTGGCTGAGGAAAGTAACATTGTATTGATAGAATGTGCAGGTTCGGTATTTAAAACCGCAGGAGTGTTGTATAAAGCAGGAATTAAACCCGTGTTTTAAAAATGCATTTTGAGTTTAATATAGAAGGTGGTGATTTTTCAAAAGCTGGATTCGCTTCGAGCCAGTTAAAGAAAATATTGAAACAATTAGTTGGCGACCATAAAATTGTTAAACGAACGGTTGTGGCTTTGTATGAAGCTGAAGTTAATGTTGTGGCACATGCTTATTCGGGAAAAGTGCTTATTGATATCGATACCGATAAAATTATTATAAAAGTTAAGGATAAAGGCCCGGGGATAGAAGATATCCAGTTGGCTATGCAGGAAGGCTACTCAACAGCATCGGAAAAGGTCCGCGAAATGGGTTTTGGCGCCGGAATGGGATTGTCGAATATAAAAAATAATTCAGATGATTTTAAGATTGAGAGCGAAGTGGGTGTGGGTACCAAACTAACAATAATAGCTAATTTAAAAACAGAATAGCAATGGAAAGCAGAGTTTTTCATCATGCGCTTAAAATTCAGAAAGAGCAATGTATAGGTTGCTCGCATTGCATGAATGTATGCCCAACCGAAGCTATTCGTGTACGCGATGGAAAAGCAGAACTTTTCGAAAACCGCTGTATCGATTGTGGTGAGTGTTTCAGGGTTTGCCCGGTAAATGCCATAATTATCGAACAAGACGATTTTAATAAGATTTTTCAGTACAAATACAGGGTCGCATTATTGCCTGCCGTTCTTATAGGCCAGTTTCCTGAAGATGTAAAAGCTTCTCAAATTTATAATGTATTGCTGGATTTAGGCTTTACTGATGTTTATGAGGTTGAGCATGCGGTTGATGTACTTCAAAATGCGATGTTAAATTATGCCAAACGTAATGAAGATAAAAAGCCTTTAATATCTTCTTTTTGCCCGGCTGTAATCCGGTTAATACAGGTTAAGTTTCCGGCAATGGTTGATCATATCATTTTATTGCATCCTCCTTTGGATATTTCTGCTTTATATTACAAACAAAAGCTTATCGACCAGGGTGTTGATGAATCTGATATAGGGATTTTCTACGTTACGCCATGTGCTGCTAAAATTGCTGCTGTTAAAAGTCCCGTGGGCGAAGATAAATCTCCCATAAACGGGGTTATTAATATGGATTTTATTTTCAACAAGGTATACGCAGGTGTAAGGAAAGGCGATTTTACAAATAATGAGGAATCATTGAAAGAAAACTTATCGCCTGAAGCAACCGTTTGGAGCCTGACAAATGGAGAGGCCGATGTAATGAAAGGACGCTGCCTGGCTATTGATGGTGTGCACAATGTGATGGATTTCCTGGAAAAAATCGAGAATGAAGAAATTAAGGATGTTGATTTTCTGGAATTACGTGCTTGCGACGAAAGTTGCGCCGGAGGGGTACTAACCACAACTAACCGCTTTTTAACGGTTGAGCGTTTGCGTAAAAGAGCCCGCTGTTTAGGCGAAAATAAGGGGAAAAGAACCCCGAACGATATGATTAATTATACCCAGTTTATTAATCAGGGAATTGAGCTGGGGAAAATTAAACCTCGCTCTATGATGAAACTGGATGAGGATATGGCTGAAGCCATGCGTAAAATGCGCCGGGTAAAGGAAATTATGAAATGTTTACCTAAAGTGGATTGTGGAGCTTGCGGAGCACCTAACTGCCAGGCTTTAGCTGAAGACATTGTACAAGAGCGTGCAGTTATTAATCACTGCATTTTTATTCAACGAATTTTTGAGAAAAAAGGAATAATCGAATGGGAGCAATCCTACGAGATTATGAAAGAAATATGGGGAAATGATAAGTTAAACCGTAAATGCTAAATTATGCAAGTTTCAGATTTAATAAATAGTTTAGGGTTAAAAGTAGTAAGTGGCCAATCGGGTTTAAACCGACAAGTCACTGGAGGTTATGTTTCAGATCTATTGAGCGATGTGATGGGTAATTCAAAAGAGGGACAGATTTGGATTACCTTGCAAACACATAAAAATGTGATGGCAATTGCATCGCTTAAAGATCTGGCAGCTGTTATTATGGTAAAAGGTTTTATGCCCGATGAAGATACCATAGAACATAGTAACCAGGAGGGGGTTCCTGTATTGGTTACTAATGAGCAAACATTCGAAATAGCTGGCAAACTTTACGAACTTTTAAAGTAAAATGAATTTATACAAGGCCGATTTACATACCCATACCGTATTATCGCCTTGTGGTGATTTAGAAATGAGCCCTGCAAATATTGTAATGCAGGCAAAGAAAAAGGGAATAGAGATATTAGGGATTACAGACCATAACAGTACTAAAAACTGTAAAGTGGTTGAGCAAGTGGCTAAAGAAAGTGGGATTTTTATTTTGAAAGGAGTGGAAATAACTACTAAAGAAGAAGCCCATTGCTTAGCGTTCTTTGAAAAAGATGAGGAATTAGATGAATTTCAGGATTATCTTGACAGGCACATCACTAAAATTAAAAATGATGTTAAAAAGTTTGGATATCAGGTTGTTGTAGATGAGGAAGAAAATATTACTGAACAAATCGACTGGTTGTTGATTTCGGCATTGGATGTTGGAATACAAGAAATTGAGAAACAGGTGCACAAACTGAATGGTTTGTTTATACCAGCCCACATCGACAGAGCACGAAACTCTTTGTTAAGCCAACTGGGTTTTGTTCCTGCAGATTTAAATGCTGATGCACTGGAAATCTCAAAGAATACTAAAAAAAACGAATTCTTAATTCAAAATAATTATTTAGCAGATTATTGTTTTATTCAAAGTTCCGATGCGCATTTTGTAAATAATATTGGTGATGTTTCTACTTTATTCCGGTTGAAAGAAAAATCCTTTGAAGAAATCAGGATGGCATTAAAAAACGAAAATGAAAGAAAGGTGTTGATTTATGAATAATATTTCGATGCATATTCTGGATATTGCTCAAAACTCAATTAGAGCCGAAGCGACTAAAATTGAGATTTTTATTAACGAAAACGAAGAAAAAAATCTATTTACTTTATCCATAAAGGATAATGGATTTGGTATGGATGAGGATTTTTTAGCAATTGTTGCAGATCCATATACAACCACCCGGACCACCCGAAAGGTTGGTCTGGGCGTACCTTTACTAAAGCACAGTGCCGAGCAAAGCGGAGGTTATATTAAAGTATATTCGGAAAAAGCTGTAGGAACAAACATACAAGCGGTGTTTCAGTTTAACCATATCGACAGGCCACCTTTAGGAGATATTGCCGGGACAATAATATTGATCGCCGCTGCAAATCCTGAAATTGAAATCAAATATATACATCAAAAAAATAATAAGAAATACGAGTTTAATACGATAGAAATAAAAGAGGTTTTAGGTGATATAAGGATTAATAACCCTAAAATCAGAAATATGCTAAAGGAGTTGATACAAGAGAATCTGAAAGAAATATATGTTATATAATATTTATGTTTTAGGATATGTAATTTAAGATGATTCTTAATAAAGTATACAATAACTTTGCAAAATAAAAGGATATAAATTAACACTTTAAATAAAAATTAGATTATGACAAAAATCAAAACGTTGGCAGATCTTAAAAAAATGAAAGAAGAGATGCAAGCAAAAGTAGACCTCAGGGAAAAAGGGGATAGCCCTGAAAGCTACGTTCAGATAAAAGTTGGTATGGCTACCAGCGGGATTGCTTCCGGTGCAAAAGAGGTAATGGATTTTTTAATCGAAGCGCTTGAAAAAAGAAATGTGGAAGCAGTTGTAACTCAAACTGGCGATATGGGGTATTGTTTTGCTGAACCTACTATCGAAGTTAAAAAACCAGGCGAAGAACCTATCGTTTTTGGTTATGTTGACATTAAAAAAGCCGATGAGATTATTGAAAAATATATCAAATTAGGAGAACTGGTTGATGGCATTATTCCTGTTAACTATCAGGTTATTGACGAAAAATAATAAGCTAAGGAGGAAAAATAATGACAAAATATAAAATGCATTTGCTTGTTTGTGGCGGTACTGGTTGCCGTGCTTCAGAAAGCGATTCGGTTGTTGAAAATTTAAAAAAGGAACTTGAAAATAAAGGTTTGCAGGACGAGGTGCAGGTTATTATGACCGGCTGTTTTGGTTTTTGTGAAAAAGGCCCTATCGTAAAAGTTTCTCCTGACAATACATTTTATGTGCAGGTAAAACCTGAAGATGCTGCTGAAATAATTGATGAACACATTATTAAAGGCCGTCAGGTTAACCGTTTATTGTACCAGGATCCTGAAAAGAAAAAAGCTGTTGCAGACTCAAAACATATGGAGTTTTATAAAAAACAAATCCGTATTGCTTTACGTAACTGTGGTTTTATCGATCCTGAAAACCTGGATGAATATATTGCCCGCGACGGTTATATGGCATTAGGTAAATGCTTAACAGAACTGAAACCTCAGGATGTTATTAAAGAAATTAAAGATTCTGGTTTAAGAGGTCGTGGGGGAGGTGGTTTCCCAACAGGATTAAAATGGGAGATTGCATCTAAAAATCATGCCGATCAAAAATATGTAGTTTGTAATGCCGACGAAGGTGACCCGGGTGCTTTTATGGACCGTTCAATTCTTGAAGGTGACCCACATGCTGTGTTAGAAGCAATGGCTATTTGCGGTTATTCAATTGGTGCTACAAAAGGGTTAATTTATATTCGTGCCGAATACCCGTTGGCAATTAAACGTTTAAAAATTGCTATTGACCAGGCTCGTGAATATGGTTTACTTGGTAAAGGTATTTTTGGAACCGATTTCGAATTCGATATCGAATTACGTTATGGTGCCGGAGCTTTTGTTTGCGGTGAAGAAACTTCTTTGATTCACTCTATGGAAGGTTTACGTGGTGAACCTACCATTAAACCTCCTTTCCCTGCAGAAAAAGGATACCTTGGAAAACCAACAAACGTTAATAATGTTGAAACTTATGCCAATATTCCTGTAATTATGAATAAAGGAGCAAACTGGTTTAATAAAATAGGTACCGAAAAATCGAAAGGTACAAAAGTGTTTGCTTTGGCAGGAAAAATCAATAATGTTGGTTTAATCGAAGTGCCAATGGGAACTACATTGCGCGAGGTAATCTTCGAAATAGGTGGTGGAATTAAAGATGGCAAGAAATTTAAAGCTGTTCAGACCGGAGGACCTTCAGGTGGTTGTTTAACCGAGAAACATCTTGATACTCCTATCGATTTTGATAACCTGATTGCTGCCGGTTCGATGATGGGATCAGGTGGTATGATTGTAATGGACGAAGATGATTGTATGGTTTCTGTTGCTAAGTTTTACTTAGATTTTACAGTAGAAGAATCATGCGGTAAATGTTCACCTTGCCGAATTGGTAACCGACGTTTATACGAACTGTTAGATCAAATTACAAAAGGAAAAGCAACTATGGACGACCTGAAAAGGTTACGCAATATGAGTCATGTAATTAAAGATACATCGCTTTGCGGATTAGGCCAGACATCTCCAAACCCCGTATTATCAACATTGGATAATTTCTGGGATGAATATGTAGCTCACGTTACCGAGCATAAATGTCCGGCAGGCCAGTGTAAAGATTTAATGAAATACGAGATTATTCCTGAAAACTGCGTTGGATGTACAGCTTGTGCACGTGTTTGCCCGGTTGGAGCAATAACAGGAGAGAAAAAGCAAACACACTATATTGATCCTTCAATATGTATTAAGTGTGGTGCTTGTATGGAGAGATGTAAATTTGATGCAATCATTGTAAAATAAAACAGTTAAAGGACGATGGAAAAAGTAAAATTAACAATAGATAACAAGCTTGTAGAGGTAGAAAAAGGGACTACAATTTACAAAGCTGCCAAAAAATTAGGAATCGATATCCCTGTGCTTTGTTACATGAACCTTGAAGATTTGGGTATCGAGAACAAGCCAGGCGGTTGCCGTATTTGTGTTGTTGAGGTAGAAGGAAGAAGAAATCTGGCTCCTTCTTGTTCAACCGAAGTTGCTGAAGGTATGGTGGTTAATACACACTCAATGCGTGTTATTAATGCCCGCAGAACAGTTATGGAATTTATCCTTTCTGATCACCCTAAAGATTGTTTAACCTGCGCAAAATCAGGAAACTGCGAATTGCAGGATATGGCAATAAAATTAGGTGTTAGAGAAATACCCGGACAGGAATTTGCAAAAATGTCGACTTATAAAGTGGATTTTTCACCATCATTAATTCGCGACCTGGACAAATGTATTATGTGCCGTCGTTGCGAAATGATGTGTAACGAATTCCAGACCGTAGGTGCGCTTTCAGCTTTTAATCGTGGATTTGATGCCGCTGTTGGCCCTGCTTTCGAAATGGATATCGAAGATTCTCCATGTACATATTGCGGACAGTGTGTTGCTGTTTGCCCTACCGGAGCTTTAACAGAAAAAGATCACACTCGTGATGTTATTAATGCATTGGCTGATCCTACCAAAACAGTTATCGTACAAACAGCTCCTGCTGTTCGTGCAGCTTTAGGTGAAGAGTTTGGAATGGAACCAGGAACAAGAGTAACAGGCCAAATGGTTGCTGCATTACGTCGTTTAGGTTTCGATTATGTATTCGATACCGATTTTGCTGCCGACCTTACCATTATGGAAGAGGGTACAGAGCTGCTTGATCGTTTAACCCGTCATTTAGGTGGTGATAAAGAAGTGAAACTGCCTATTCTTACTTCTTGCTGTCCTGCATGGGTTAGCTTTTTTGAGCATAATTTCCCCGAAATGAAAGATATACCTTCGTCGGCACGTTCACCACAACAAATGTTTGGAGCTATTGCTAAAACATATTTTGCTGATAAAATCAGTGTAAAACGCGAAGATCTGGTTGTTGTTTCCATTATGCCTTGCTTGGCTAAAAAATACGAAGCACAACGTGATGAATTTAAAGTAGATGGTAATCCCGATGTTGATTTCTCTATATCAACCCGCGAATTAGCACATTTAATTAAAGAAGCAAACCTTGACCTGAAGAATCTTCCGAATGAAGATTTCGACAAACCTCTTGGTGAATCAACAGGTGCTGCTGTTATCTTTGGTGTTACAGGTGGTGTTATCGAAGCTGCTACTCGTACGGCTTATGAAATACATACTGGTAAAAAACTTGATAAAGTTAATTTTGAACAACTGCGTGGTTTAGAGGGTATAAGAAAAGCCACTGTTGATTTTAATGGTACTCCAATAAATATTGGTATTGCACACGGATTAGGTAATGCACGTAAATTACTTGAAGATATAAAAGCAGGAAAATCAGAATTCCATGCAATTGAAATTATGTCGTGCCCTGGTGGTTGTATCGGTGGCGGTGGCCAGCCATTGCACCATGGTGATTCAAGTATCTTAAAAGCTCGTACAAGAGCTATTTACGAAGAAGATGAGCAAAAGACTATCCGTAAATCTCACGAAAACCCATACATTATTAAATTGTATGAAGAATTCCTGGGGAAACCAATGAGCGAAAAAGCGCATCATTTGCTGCATACTCATTATTTCGACAAAAGCCGAAAAATTGAAATCAGCTAGTAGAATTTAAAAATTGGAGGAAAAAATCAATGTCACATATAAAAGTTAAAGTAAAAGAAAAAGACTTAAATACAATAAAAGAAATTTGTAAGTCTTTTAACAATAAACCAGGTGAATTAATTAATGTCCTGCATAAAACCCAGGAACACTTTGGTTACTTACCAGCCGAAGTGCAAGAGGTTGTTGCCCAGGAACTAAATATGCCGGTAGCAAAAGTGTATGGTGTAGTAACATTTTATTCGTTCTTTACCATGCTTCCAAAAGGTAAATTCCCTATTTCAATTTGTACAGGAACAGCTTGTTATGTTCGTGGTGCTGAGAATGTTCTACAAGAATTTAAACGTCAGTTAAAAATTGAAGTTGGAGAAACTACCGAAGATGGAAAATATTCATTAAGCTGCTTACGTTGTGTAGGAGCATGCGGTTTAGCACCAGTTGTGCAGGTAGGAGATAAAACCTACGGGCGTGTTTCTCCCGAAGGAGTTAAAGCCATACTTGATGAATATAAAGATAAATAAGCTTTCATAGGGGTTAATTTATAGTTTAGTAATGTTAGTTTTGATTATTACTAACGCAGAAAGCATCTCAGCAATGGGATGCTTTTTTGTTTGGCTTAGATTTTAAATAGAAGAGTATATTTACCTTCTGTGTTTTTTGAGTTCTGAATTTGCAGGTTTTAAATTTTATTTCGTTTATTATTTTTCTAACTTATATAATGGATCAAAAAGGGCAGAGGAAGCCCGCAATAATCTATTGGAATTCTAAAAAAAATCTCTTTCTATAGCTAGCTTGACTAGTTCTGCTGTATTTTTTGTTTTTGTTTTGTGAAGTAAGTTTTTTCGGTGCGAAATTACCGTATGTACCGATAAAAATAATTTTTTTGCGATCTCAGTAGCACTCAACCCATTTATTAGCAGGTTTAGTATTTCTTTCTCCCTGTTTGTGATACTGTATGTTTTGGAGTATTTTTTAATTAAATCATCAAAATGAAACATATACCTGGTATCACCAATCCAATTAATATTGAAAGAATTATTCCATTTTTTATGAGATATATCCGTAAAAAAAACCAATGCTAAAACCATATTCCCTTCATTATCGGTTTTTAAACAAGTGGTGTGGCGATTTAATTTTATGTAGTTTCCATTCTGGTGTTTTAATCTAAAATCGATAGTAAATAAAGATGCAAAAGGATTCTTAAGTAATTCCTGTTTATAATACTTGCAAACAGAAATGCTTCTTTTCGAAAATTCATATACAAATTCAGAATCATCAGGATGTATTAACTCATAAATACGTCCAAAATCATTAAACTCTTCCGCAGTATATCCTGTTATTTTTTCAATATTGGGATGAACAAAGATATTTTTACCGGTGGTAAAATCGTTAATATAGAAAAACTGGTTAGGTAGTACGATAATGTTCTTTAGTTTTTCCTCATCCATCAATATATTTTTATAATTATTTAGATGAATATCAAACTCTAGTTGTTCGCAGAATTTTTGAAAGTCATCATTAATATATTCTTTATAAACCATATCAATTATTGGATATATAATAATATTATGCCAGGTGTTCAATAAAATCAATTAATAGTTTATTAAACAAGTTTGGATTTTCTAGTTGTAAGGTATGCCCTGCTTTATCTATTATTTGCACTTTGTTTTTCCAAATCAACTCTTTCGATATAATATTAAAATATTCAGGATTAATGAGTTGATCTTCCTGGCCTTGAAATATGGCAAAGGGAATATTCCGGTTTCTTACTATTCCAACCTCATTCATTGTTTGGCCACTGTTTAGTGCTTTACCTATATAATGTCGTACCAATGGATCGGATTGTTTTATACTTTGGATAATTTCTTCAGGAATATTGTTGTCTTTTGCAACAAAGCTTCCAGCCATCTGTTGTATTTCATTATCTGTGAGTTCAGGTTTAAAAATTAATCCAAGAGCAGGATTTGGCAGAAATGCTTTTTCTAACATAGTAGGCACAGTAAGCGGCGTTGTCCCGAATGTTACCAATCCACGAACATTAGGCAAATATTCAAGTGCATCTAAAGCCATATGGCCACCTAACGAATGGCCTACTAAAATACCATTTGCTGCGTTCAGTTTGTTACAAAGCTCTATAATTATTTTAATGAAAGTTACCGGAGAATAGTCATTCTCGGGATTATTTGACCTGTAACTATTTCCATGCCCGGGTAAATCGAATGTAATTAATTTGTAATTACTAAGTGATTGATCAGAAAATTGAAGCTTAAAGGTAGATGCCGACAATGAATTACCATGAATAAATACTAATGGTAAACCATGATCTTTATTCTGGTAAACAGCAATAGACTTTCCTAAAATATCAATATAAAAAGGAGTCATTTATAGCTTGGATATAAACACAATATACAATAAAGTAAAATGATTAACAAGAAAAGTTAAACAAAAATATCCCCCAATTGGGGGATAGATTTTGAGAAATCCAATTTTTAAATTTGATTGATCTAGACTAAGTGAATTTGTGTTGAAAATTAATTGGTTATCAACAATATTAATTTACTGTTATTGAATGATGCAGCATGAACAGAAAAAAAAAACTTATATGAAAACATTTAAGCCATTTATTTTATTTATATTTCTAGTCAAATTGGCTAATGTAGCGCTCTCTCAGTCAACTGAATTTTACGGAGATAGCCCACCAACAAGCATTTCTATAATTCCCAGAAATTTACCACTTTCGAAAATACCAGTAAAAGTTTATGTTCAACGGTATGTTGAGGAGATAATTAACGAATGGCAAAAAAAAGGGGAGTTCGAAACTATTGCAGCCTACCAAAGCCGTGTTAACGAAAAGGCACGCAATGATAAAGTCCAGAAGCTAACCAACGAAGCCCTTGAAGAGTTGAAAAAGGAGTATAACAAAACAATCAACTGGCAAAGTCTTGAGTTAGGTAGGTATGATGCAGATAATCAAACATTTTTAATAAAATCTAAACAATTTGGAGATTTTGCCATTAGCGTACCCATTGCAGAAGGACCAGCATTTAGGGATGGATGGCATGAGGTTAAAATGCAAAAACAAGATTACTATGTGCTTAACGACAAGTTGGTACTAGCCAAAATGGATTTTGTAACCGCAACGGGCAAACGCTACACTTACGATAGCAAGCAGGCAACCCTTTATGCTGCAAATAATATTCGTTATAACTTTAAACCTATTGAAGTTGAGGTAAAGCAGGATGCTGTACAAAACAACCAAACACGTATTGAAAGCAAAGACATAACTTTAGGCAAATCTGACGTTGATTTGAACATCCCCGTTAATCCCCAGACTAATAATAAAACTTTCGTACTAATTATTGCCAACGAGAACTACCGTCGCGAAGCAAAGGTGCCATTTGCGTTAAATGATGGTAGCGTGTTTAAGGAATACTGCGAAAAAACACTTGGAATACCATTAAAAAACATACATTTCTCGAAAGATGCCACCTTTGGCGAAATGCGCTCTGAAATAGGCTGGTTTACTCAGGTTATGGCGGCATTTAAAGGTGAGGCAAAAGTTATATTTTACTACGCTGGGCATGGCATGCCTGATGAAAATGACCGCACAGCATACCTCCTTCCTACTGATGGCTTCTCATCCGATTACCAAACCGCCATAAAACTTGATTTTCTTTATGAGAGTCTTTCGCAACAACCAGCTCAAAATATTACCATCTTTCTTGATGCTTGCTTTAGCGGAGCAAATAGAGAAGATAGGATGCTTGCTGCTGAATCAGGGCAACGAGCAGTAAGGATTCGCCCGCGTCAGGGAACGCTTAAAGGCAATATGGTTGTGGTTTCAGCTGCTACAGGCGATGAAACAGCGTTCCCTTACAAGGAAAAGCAGCATGGTTTATTTACATACTTTTTGCTGCAAAAGTTGCAGCAAACAAAGGGTAATATTGACCTAAACACTTTAACAAACTATATTATCAGCAATGTAACCCAACAATCGATTCTAATTAATAACAAGTCTCAAACTCCACAAGTAAAAGTTGCGCCCGAAATACAAAATATTTGGAAAAACTATATGCTTAAATAGGTTCAATTTAAACCCATTATTTATTTAAAAATTTTAGTAATTATGAAGATAAAGTACATATACCTTTTCCTTTCACTAAATGCTTTTCTCCCCTCGCTTTTAGCACAAAATATTACAAATGTAAGATCAAAATTGAAGGGTGGAATATTAGGGAATAATTTTATTGAAATAAATTATCAATTAAAATGTGAGGGATGGGCAAATGTAGGTGTCTACATTAGCGAGGATGGCGGCCTTACCTTTGCAG
>Ga0209607_1001655_pt1 | contig 18599 bp, 17 predicted proteins | sample AD_UKC117_MetaG_FD_184413 | JGI IMG/M metagenome (GOLD analysis project Ga0209607, IMG submission 184413) | Active sludge microbial communities of municipal wastewater-treating anaerobic digesters from Hong Kong - AD_UKC117_MetaG (SPAdes)... | ecosystem: Engineered > Bioreactor > Anaerobic >... | reverse complement strand
CATCGACTTGTTCGATCTGGGCAAGGGTCCTTTCCCCCTGCCGTTCGGCCGCAGCCGGGACGAGATGCTGCGATACTTCGAAATCCGGCTGCACGAGAACGAGAAGGACAAGCCGATCATGCTGCGATGCCTTCCGCGACAGGGCACGGATCTGGAAACGCGCTATCGGTACGTGGATCTCTTTATCGATCGCAAACTGGACATGCCGACACGCGTCGTCTGCCAGCGCAAGATTGATGACAATCGCATCGAAGTCGCCTTCTCTGACATCAGCGAACACGAGAACATCGATCCCAAGCGCTTCGTCGTCCCTGTCCCGAAGGACTTCCAGGAGACGATCGAGCCGCTCAACGAGGGGCCCACACCGGTCAACCCGGGGACCCAGCCGGAAATGAAGCGATAACGCGGCGCCGGACGCGGGAGATTGGGCCGGCGGCGGAATAGTATGTTAGTTGGGGAGGCCCCCGCCAGTGGGTCGAAACGAGACGTCACGAGGCGCCTGATGATTCAACGACATGAACAACATCGTCTGATGCGCCGGGCGGCGCGATGGGGAACGCTGCTGATGACCGCCGCATTTCCGCTGATGACGGCCTGTATCGACGTGCCGCGCGGTTCGACGGACAAGAACGACCTCGCGTCGATGAAGACGACGACGATCGATATCCCCGGCAGAACGACCTACACAGCCTACATTGCCGACGACTTCGACCTGCAGCGTGTCGGTCTCATGAACACGACGGAGGCCGAACTGCCGACGGATCGCGGCATGATCTTCGTCTTCGAGTCAGATGGTCTTCGCAGCTTCTGGATGCGAAACACCATCATTCCGCTGGACATCGCCTACATCCGCAGCGACGGCGTGATCGTCAGGACCTACACGATGGAACCGCTGAATGAGATCGGCTATCCATCGATCGAGCCGGCGCAATTCGTTCTGGAGGTGCGGGCCGGCCAGTTCGCCGAGCATGGGATCGTCGCCGGGGATACCGTGACGATTCCGGCGGAACTGTTCGGCAACTGACCTTCGCCGCCCTCTGTCGGGCGTTCAATCTTCAATTCCTCAAGCGCACATTCAAGATCCACGGCCCGATTGCCGTACTTCCGCCGGCTGTAGCCGGGGCCACAGTCAATCGGATTGTGATTTCGGTAGGTTCTGTTGCGCCACCACTCAGCGCAGGCAATGCCCGACTCCGGCAGGGTCCTCCAATAATCCCGAATCATGGCGCCATGCCACTCGTGCAGCCGTCCGGCGCTGTCGTGGTCATGCAATCTTCGCCACGTCGCCGCGTCGTACGGCCACGCTGCGAAAAACCGGGCGGAACCACAGGGCTCGCAGCTCGCCTCGCACCAAAGTGCGTCGCAATGCCCGCACGCCATGAGGCGTGTCCAGGTCCCGCGGTCTGTTTCACGAACGGGCCAGCTTGGGCTCGAACACAGGCTCAGGCCCTTCGGTCCCCTGGCTCCGCATTCCCATCCTCCGGCGCCCTATCGGACCTTGCACGCCGCATCGCCGATTTCCTGACGTCGCCGTTCTCCAACTATGTCAACACACGTCCGCTACGGCCCGACCAAAGAGACAGGGCATAACGTATGCTGAAGCTGGATCTCCTTGGCGGTGATCAGGTCGTGCAACAATGACTCAGACAACCTCGCAGTCTCCTGCGCCGGAGGCGCCGAGCCGTTTTGGCAAGGCGCCCGGCGAACGGATCAATATCGGCGTGCTCCAGCACGGTCGCCGCAAGCACCCCGTGCTCGGCGCACTGCTCGGACCCGCCGCGACATGGTGCCACGCGGCGCCCGTCGATGCCACACAGCAGAATGACTTCGGTCAGCTCCGCAACTTCGACGTCATGCTCTTCATCGACAATCGCGCGATCACGGACCTCGACGATCGCAACCAGGTCCGCCAGGCGCAGGACACGCTCGAGCTCATGCGCAAGCGGCGCATCGGGACCGTCGTGCTGACGGATCGGCCCTGGCAGTTCTCCAAGTTCGACGCCGGCGTCGTCTGCATTCCCTACGACAGCCCGTTCGAGCGGACCGAGGGAGCGCTTCGGGCGCTGGCGCATGTGCGACCGCTCATTCGCCAGATCGACAAGCAGTACATCTCGATGCAGCGCCTCGGCAGAACGCTCCAGCGACGATTCGAGGAGACGGACCGCGAACTGCGGCTGGCGTCACGGCTGCAGCACGATTTCATGCCGCATGAACTGCCGCAACACGGGCCCTTCAAGTTCGCGTCGATGTTTCGGCCGTGCTCGTGGGTCAGCGGCGACATCTTCGACGTCTTCCGGCTCGATGAAACGCACTGGGGCTTCTATCTCGCGGACGCCGTGGGTCACGGTGTCGCCGCCGGACTGCTCACGATGTACATCAAGCATGCGATTCGGCCGAAGCGCGTGCTGGAAAATGGCTATGAGCTCGTTCCGCCGAACGAAGTGCTGGGGCATCTCAACGCCCTGCTGGCGGCACAGCGGCTGCCGGACTCACAATTCATCACGGGCTGGTACGGCGTCCTGAACGTCGAGACGAAGGAAGTGCAGTACGCCGTCGCGGGTCATCCACCGGCCATGCTCGTGTCGCCCGATGGCAAGATCCAGGAACTGCACGGCGAAGGCTGTGTTCTCGGGATCGCGGCCGACGAGACCTACTCGAACGAGTCCATCACACTCACGCCGGGGCAACGGCTCGTCCTCTACAGCGACGGTCTCGAACCAACGCTGATCCTGCGACGCCCGCCGATCCCTGAGCTGCCGGAATTCGATCCCGCCGTCATCAGGCTGCTGGATCTTCCCGCGGATTCCTTCATCACGCAGCTGCGAACGCTGCTGGATGATTCCCCCGGCAGCCTGGCGCAGGCTGACGACGTCTCGGTACTGACGCTGGATTACCTCGTTCAGGGGTAGCCTGACCCAAAAAAAGGCGCGCCCGAATCGGACGCGCCCTGGTTCAGATCAAAATCAGTCAATCGCGCCTATTCCACGGCCTGCTCGACCTCAACGACGTCGGTCTCGGGACCATCACAGACGGAGATCGTTGAGTCGGCCGGCTGATAGGTCATGGGACCAATCGTATCGCGGAACCGTCGACGGAAGTCCTCTTCCGTCATGTTGGCGGCGGCCGCGAGTCGCGCCAGCGTGACGGGATCGCCGAAGTCGCTTTCCTCAAGGCAGATCATGTAAGCCCGGGCGACACGATAGGCGTCCGAGTTCACATCGACACAGCGGATCCGGGTTCGATTGGTCGCCGGATCGATCATCTCATGGAAGTTCATCGGGCGGATGTTGCTGCCCTGAATCGTGACCATCACGCCGCCGCGCAGATCGACCTTCGGATCGCGGAGGAGCCGGACGGCGCCATTCCCGAGATCGCGGCAGTAGGACATGTCGAACGGCACCGGCGGGGCGCATCGCATGACATAGCCGAGTGTCTGCGGGACGATCGTCGCCTTTTCTCCGCGTTCGCTGAAGCGCCGCGTCAGCTCGTCACCGATGAGGCGACCGAGGGGCACTTCCGCCAGTCGCAGATGGCCGGCGGCGTCGAGCGGAACCTTGCGGCCCAGCAGCTGTTCGAGTTCATCCTTGTCGCCGAGGCGATAGGCGAGACCCTCCGCGACGATGACGACGCCGTAGCTGCGGCCCATCGACTTGCGTTTGATCATCGCGCCTTCGATCACATCGGCGAGAGAGCCGAAGCTGATGTTGTCGTCAAACGTCTCGGGGATGAGAGTCAGCGTGGCGCCCGTGCTCTTGCCCATTCCCAGGGCGAGGAAACCGGCGTGGCGCCCCATCACGACGACAACGTACCATCGCTGCGTGGTGCGCGCGTCTTCCATCAGATTGCGAACGAGTTCCGAGCCGAGGTGCCGCGCCGTGTTGAAGCCGAAGGTCGGCACGTCGCCCGGCAGCGGCAGGTCGTTGTCGATCGTCTTCGGGACGTGGACCACGCGGATGCGTCCGTTCGTCTTTGCGGCGACGAAGCGCGCGCTGAGGGCCGTGTCGTCACCACCGATCGTGAGCACGTGCGTCACACCCAGCGAGGCGAAGTGCTTGACGACCTGGTCGACCTTCCTCGCATCGGGTTCGACGACCGTCGTCTCGCTCAGCTTATTCTCGTTCAGCAGCGTCGTCCGCGCCGTCTTGAGAATGCTGCCGCCCTCAAAGTGAATGCGCGCCACTTTGGGAATGTCGAGCGGTGTCGTGTGTCGTTCGGGAACGAAGTTGTCCGACACGAGATGGCGGAATCCTTCGTAGATGCCAATCACGGTCATACCGCTGTTGATCGCTTCAATCGTCGCGGCGCCGATGACGGCGTTGATTCCGGGTGCGGGACCACCGCCTACGATGATGGCAAGAGTCGGCCGGTTCATATACCAGGAGTTCCTTTACCTGAGGAAGGAAAAACGTTTTTCCACATCATATCTGCGATCGTGGGGCGCTTCAAAGCCCCCCAGGGCGACGATCGAATTCTCGGACGCGGACCCGCCGCAATATCCCGCAGTCGGATCGCAGGATTCCGTCGTTCGTCCTTCGATCGTTGATCGACTATTTCGAGCGCGTCTGGATGTTGTCCAGAACGTTCATGAAATTGATATAGCTATCGTAGGGTGATTCGTAGGGATTGAAATACTTGTGCACGTCACCGTCCGCGAAATACTTGGTGCACATATAGTAAAAATGATCCGAGGTTTGCAATCTGCGCCAATCGCTCAGCAGCGCCGGGTCATTCTTCGCTTTGACAGCGGCTTCCAGCTTGTAGATCTCGGTCAGGGCGTTGGACTGCATGGCGTTGCCGAGCCATGCCGACAGGTCGCGCTCCGTATCCGCCCAGCTGATAAGATGATGCGCGTCGTATTCCCCGACGACGTCGTAACTGTCCGCCACTTCGCTCGGGGTTCTGAAGTCGTTACCCAGCTTCATCACCTGTCCCGGCATGTGATACAAAAAGTCAAAAATGCCGGTATCCGCCCACTGGTGCTCGCCCAGGGTTTCATAGTCCATAAATAAATTTACAGTGAACCCGTCGCCGTTCACATCGTGGACCCAGCCCGCGAACTTCTCCGCCGTGAGCGGCCATTCCGACCAGCCCCGGTTGCCGAACCGGAAGGCGATGTCATCCGAGAGGCGGTAGTTCTTCAGGAGCACCTTGATGTCGGCGTTGGGCGGTCGGTACACGTAATTCGGTGATCGATAGCCGAGCAGATGATCGGCGCCCTCGCAGATAATGGCCTTGTAGCCCATCTCGGCGGCGGCGGCGGCGACCTCGTTGTTGTAGATCAACTCCGTGTTGCGAAACACGCTGCTGCGCCGGCCGAACAACTCGTGGATTCGATCCTGCTGCATCCGCACCTGCTCGCGAAACTCATCCCGCGAGTAAAGGAACGAAAGGCTGTGATAGTAGGTTTCCGCAATGAACTCGACGCAGCCCGTGTCGGCCAGGCGACGAAAGCTGTCCAGAACCTCCGGCGTGTAGGCGGCGAACTGATCCAGCACAACACCTGTCAGGGCGTAGGAAACCTTGAATCGCCCTTCGTGAAGCTTGATCAGATCGTAGATGCACTGATTCGCCGGCAGGTAGCACTTGTTCGCGACCTTGCGGCAGATCTCCGAGTTCTTCGCTTCGTCGAAGTAGTTGGAGACGGTATCAAAAATGCTGTACCGACGGAGACGATACGGCTGATGCACCTGGAAATAGAAACAGACAGAGGCCATGAGTCACTCTCAAATCGTTTCGTCGATCTTATCGAAAACGCGGACATCGTGGTAATGATTCTGTTGCGGATTTGTCAAAGATTCACGCGAAACCGACACGCCGACGCGTCGGGACCGCGCTGCGTGACGCCGCGGAGACAACGATGACGTTGCGACAGCGATCGTCGCCGGCAATAACGCCCGCCGCTTACGATCGTCGATCGATCGCCCGCTGGTAGACCTCGATGCAACCACGGGCCGACTCCTTCCATGTCAGACGCCGCACCTCGAACGTCCCGTGCTCCTTCAGCGCCGCGCGAAGCGGAGGATGACGAAGCACGGCGATGATCTTGTTGGCCATCTCATTCACATCCCAGAAATCCACCTTCAGCACGTGCGAGAGGATTTCCGAGACGCCGGACTGCTTGGAGATGATCACGGGCACGTCGTTCGACAGGGCTTCGAGCGGCGCGATGCCGAAGGGCTCGCTGACACTCGGCATGACGTAGAGGTCCGCCATCTTGAAGACGCGCGTCACGTCGTCCCCTCTCAGGAACCCGGGGAACATGACTTTGTGACCGATACCGAGTTCCGCGGCGAGTTCGATCGATGAACGGATCATGTCGCCGCTGCCGGCCATGATGAATCGCGTGTCGGGCTCGTATTCGAGCACCTTCTTTGCCGCCATCAGAAAGTACTCGGGCCCCTTCTGCATCGTGATGCGGCCGAGGAACAGCACGATCTTCTCGTCTCGCCGAATCGAAGGCGGCGGCTCCGCGACGCCACCGTTCTTGTCGATCGCGTTATAGACGACTTCGACCTTGTCGGGACCGGCGGCGTAGCGATTCAGGAGGATGCCGCGCGTCAGCATGCTGACGGCGATGGCCTTGTCGGCCGCGTGAACGCCCTGACGCTCGATGTCGTAAATTCGCTGATTCACGTGCTCGCCGCTGCGATCGAATTCCGTGGAATGGACGTGAACCACCAGGGGCTTGCCCGTCGCCGCCGACACGGCGATACCGGCGGCGTAGGTCATCCAGTCGTGAGCGTGGACGACATCAAACTCCTCATTCAGGGCAATCTCGACGGCCAGCTTCGCGTAGCGATGCACTTCGAAGAACATGTCGCCGCCGTAGTGATCCGACTTCTGCGGCTGCCCGCCGAGATCGATGACGCTCGTGGGGCGATCGGCCGCCGAGACGTCGTCACTCTGCGACTCGACGACAACCTCCTCCGTCTTCCCGTCGGCGCCGACGCGCGTCACGACCGTCTTCTGCGTCGGTTCCGCATCCGGTCGATCGTAGGGTCGCAGCGTCGACGGAATCGAGCGCAGCTCCACGTTGGTCATGCCGGCGGGGAAATAGCTCGTGTACGTCGCCCGCTCGGCGCGGGCAATCTGGGCGGGTGTCGGGCTTCGCAGTTGCACGTGATCCGCGTGCGCATCGGCGGCGACGGCCTGAGGCAACACAAAGACCACCTCGTGCCCCAGCTCACTCATGGCGCGCGTCAGCCCAAAGCAGGCCGTACCAAGACCTCCGCTGATGAACGGCGGAAATTCCCACCCTAGCATGAAAACTCTCATCGGAGAGACGCCTTCCACATCGGTGTTCGATGCGATTCGAACGAAACAATGGCGAGTCGAATACCTACCCGCAATGACAGCGACGCCGAATACGATTTTTCCGCCCGAATTCGCCGCCGCGCCATCATCGCGTTGGTCGATAGCATTGTGGGTTATTCTGACGGCCTGTCAACGGACGCCGCCCGAGTTACCCACCGATTACACGCTCAGATTTCGCCGACACGCCACCGGCATTCCGGCGCTGTGAGGGTCGCCGCCGCGCGCACGCGGGAAATGGCGCTGCGCCGATCTCATCCACCCCGATCGCGCCGACCGTCGCTCCGGCGCATGGAACAGACGTACCGGTTTAGGACGTCCGCATCCCCGCCGCGCCGGGGACTCCGACACCTGCGCAGCTCGCCACGTCCGACTTCGGCGCCAGCCCATTCCCACATCCGAGATTAGTCGCATTGGCGTTCCGAGAGCCGACGCGCAACGCCGCACGGCCCGCGGCGTCCGTCCGCAAGCTCAATCGGCGACGTCACGACTCCGATACGACGACAACCTCCGATGCGCAACCCGCAGAGGACGTGGGCCAACGCCCGGCAGCCGCCATTGCGGCCAACACGGAGTCAAAACTCGATCATGAAGACAACAATCTCAAACGCGCAGCGCCTTTCATCCAGCCTGGCTCGCGTCGGCGTCATCGGCGCCGCGACGATCGCCCTCGCAGGCGCCACGTGCCAGACATCGCTCATCGCCCCGACCGGCGGTGGCGCCAACACGGAAGTCACGCCCGGCGTCCTGAAAGTCCAGGTCCTCACGGACTCGATCGCCCCGGCGGGCAGTCCCCTCCCGGCGAGCGCCGAGAACGGGCCCGACGATGTCGACGTCAACCTGACGCCCATCGCGTATTCCGTCGCCTTCCGGCGAATCGTCCTCAAAGAGTACGATTCGATCACCAACACATCCGCGTCGGAGCTCGAGATCTTCAGCACGAACGATCCGGAGGAGGCCCTCGTCGTCGACCTGGTCAACGACAGCGCGTCGGCGCTCGTCAATACCGACGATCTGCCGAGCGGGACCTACAACAAACTGGACATCGAAGTGTTCCACCTGGACATGACGGTCCCGACGCTCTATCCGGGCTCGACGTCGCAGAACATCAAATATCGCATGGTCTTCGAAGACAATGGCGTACTCCAGGCGCGCGACTTCCTGCTCTACCTCGAACCCGAGTGGTTTGACGGATTCCCGCAACTCCAGGCGAGTGTCACGGAAGCGGGCTGGTACTGGATGGATCGCGGCGATCCCGATCACGTGGTCGCCGTCGAAGGGGCGACTTCTCATCCGGACTTTGCCGTCCTCGATCTCTTTGCAAACGAGGATTTCTGGTCCTCCGAGCACAAGGTCCTCGAAGGCGGCGTCATCAGCCCCGAGCTGGAGTATGACGCGGACGCCGGCGGCGTGCTGAACATGCGGTTCGATGTCACGGAGAAGTTCAACTTCAAGGACTACCACGACGACACGACAGAGCCGGATGGTCTCTGGGAAATCCGCAAAGATGGCGGCATCCATCCCTTCCCACCGGACATCTCGGCCGATCCTCAGGCCGCAGACGCCAACGGCGTGACGCTGACATCGACCGCGAGCTAGGCGAAGTCGCGAACGGCCGCCTCGAACCACGGCTCGCCCCACTGGAGCAGTCCTCGCAGGAACAGGGCGCCCGTGGCGACGGGCGCGATGGGACCGCAGGATTTGACGAAGGGGATGATCGCGTCAGGCGCATCGGCGAGGAAGACGAGGGCGTCATGTTCGTCCTTCGCCTCGGCGGTCGCCCAGCGGGCTTCCACCTCGGCGCCTGTCATCGGCAGCGACGCCTCGAACAGCAGTTCCGGCTGATAGATCTCCTTGTCGCGGACGAGTCCGACGCAGGTCAGGTCGATCAGTTCCTCGCGCGCGATCCCCAGTTCTTCCGTAATTTCCCGGGCAACACTGGCAAATGGATCGATCGATCCATCCGGCAGCCGATCCGCCTCCTCGAACGCCCCGCCGAAGGTGTGGACGTGCTCGGCGTGGTACGAGACTCTTGCGGATCGCCGACCGTAGCAGATGCGGCCGTCAGAGGTCATCAGCGTCGCCGTCGTGCCGACGGGGTTGCTGAATCGGTCCCAGCCGAACGCCTCGATCCGATCGTGGTTGAACAGGTTCGTGCCGACGAAATCTCGATAGTTCGTCGGTCCAACGACCATCTCGAAACGCGCAGGTCGGCCCGACGCGTCCAGCCCCACCCGATGCGACAGGTAGCGCAGGAGCGGACCATTGAAGAGGAGTCGATCCTCGCGCGACGCGATCGCCGTCTGACGCTCCCATTCGACGGCGATCAGGGCGTCGATCTCCGGTGTTGTCGGCCGCGGCGCGTCGTCAAATGTCACAGCGACGCAATCCGGCGAGAAGCGCCCCGCGGCGTCGATGACAAACGGCAGATTTTCGTATCCCGCTGTTCGCATGCCCTGATTCTGCCGCGTGCAACCTGAGACGCAACAACGGCTTGCAAATCCGGCCAGGGTCGCTCCGTCTCGGCCGAGCCGGCGACAGGAAAAAAACCCTTGACCTGTAATACAATGTACAACTATTATACAGCCATTAACGGGCGCCGCTGGTCCGCGCCCCTGTACGACACTCATGCTCAAACGATCGCTCGCCATCCTGACGCTCGCCTCGCTGCTCTTCATGAGCCTCGGGCTTGCCGATGCGCTGCATCTGGGTCACGACCACGATCACGGCGGCGATTCCTCCCAGTGCCAGGTCTGCTACTTGGTGAAAGTGGCGACGATCGGCGTCGCCGTCAGCGTCGCTCTCTTCGTCGTGTTCGACAATGCGACGGACGACGAACCGGCGATTCGACTCGTCCGGCTGGCCCGTGTCGGCCACGGTGGTCCCCAGGCGCCTCGCGCCCCCCCTTCCCGCTAGTTCGAACCTGAGTCTCCCAATCCCTCTGACAGCACAGTTGCGCTTTTGTCGTTTCTGCGGATTCGCCCTGCGCGATCCGTCGAACCCGCCAGGCGCGCAACTTCAGTCTTCTGGTCGTTCCGTGTTGCGCCGTCAATCGCGCGTGGCCGGCGATCGGTTCATCGTTCGAACGATTTTCCCATGGGCGGACGACGGCGCGCGCCGTCCCCGCTTCAGCCCGGGAGCCCCGATATGAAGCGTCGCGCTTTCACACTGATCGAACTGCTTGTTGTCATCGCGATCATCGCGCTGCTGATCAGCATCCTCCTTCCGGCATTGTCCAGGTCCAGACGCGTCGCCCAGGCGACCGCCTGCATGAGCAACATGCGGGTCCTGTCGCAGGCGCTGCAGATGTACGCGGACAGCAACGACGGGAGATTTCCCACAGTTGGCTTTGCCCACGGAGGATCGGGGATCGACGCCTCGCGGGCCTGGTACTACACGATGCTCAGGGAGTACGGCGACGAGCGCGTCCTGCGCTGTCCGTCGGACCAGAGTTCGTTGTGGGCCCAGACCAACCTGAACGTTCCCGCGACCGAGCAGCGGCGTCACATGAGTTACGCGAGCAACTACTACATGACGGGCGAGATCATGGACGCCCAGGATCTCCTCGTCATGACGCGTATCCCGCGACCCGCGACGACCGCCTACTGGGTCGAGCTGGTCGAGGAGGGCGACTTCGCGATGGCGGATCACGTGCATCCCGAGACGTGGTTTGCCGATCCGAAACGGCTCGCCTCCCAGGAAATGGAAATCGAACGACACGACGACCACGCCAACTACGCGATGGTGGATGGCCACGCCGAACCCCGAAAGTTCGAGCAAACCTACAACATCGACTTCGCCAACAGCAGCCTGCCGAACATTCGCTGGATCCATAACATTTTCGATCCGCGTCTCGGCTGGTAAGGCGATCGATTCAACAACACCCAGACACTCCGGAAAGGAGCAACTGAATATGAAAACTGTACACAACGCCCTCGTGGCGCTACTCATCCTGCCTGTCTCCAGCGTCGCCCTCGCCGGCGACCCACACGATCACGCCCATGACGATCTCGTCGTCGGCGTTTCCGGCGCCGGGCAGCTCGCCGTCGAATTCGATTTCGCGGAACTCATCGAACTGCCCGAAATCAGCGGTGGTTTCCTCCAGGGCTGGGGCGTCGACGATCCCGGCTTCTTCAATCTCGAAGCCGATGAGCCCGCGGAGGACTTCTTCGTTCTCGGCGCCGGCGCCGACATTCGATTCGAGGTCGTGTCCTTCGATCCGGCAATGAAGGGCTGGACGCAGGGCTTTGCGAACACGTTTGAAAACACCGGCGAGTTCTTCCCGCTCGGCGCCCCCGACTTCGACGAGCATCCGTTCTGGCAGATCGACTCGGCGGACGCGGGCTACAACCCGCTCCAGACTCAGTGGCAGGCCACGGGCCGACTCATCGACGTCGGCGCCACGGGCTACGCGCCGTCGGCGTCCTTCACGCTGACGTTCGTCCCCGTCCCGGAACCGTCGACGCTGGCGATCCTCGGATTGTCATGTGCGGCAATCGTCACACGACGAGGCCGACGCGCGGCGTAAGCCGGACGGATTGAATGGAGACCAGGTTCGATTTGGGGACGACGCCGGATTTCGGCGTCGTTCCCGATCTTCTCGAAACGACAGGACTCTCAAGATGCAAACTGCGAAATTCACCCTGATCTCGGCGATCATCGTCCTTGCGATCGCCATTCAAAGCGCCAGCGCCCAGCACGCCGGCGATGTCTGGGTCGGCCGGACGAGCGCAGGACAGCTCGACGCCGGCGGATTCATCGACGTGGGCGTCGGATTCTACCTCGCGCCCTCAGGTGGCCTGTTTCCCGGCTGGTCGGACAACGATCCGGGATTCGATCGCGTCATTAACGACGATCCCGAAAACGATCTCTACTCGCTCGCGACTGGCGCCCAAATTCGACTCGAAGTCGTGGCGTTCGATCCGGCCCTGCGAGCCGTCGACACGTCATTCAACATTCTCGACACGCCGGGTGAGCAGACGATCCTTGGCGGCGCCACGCTTCACACGCACCTGACATGGAACATCAACGTCAACGATCCGATGTTCGACGACCAGGAGTACGTCTGGGAAGCGAAGTTCAGGTTCGTGGATACGGGCTCGACGGGCTACGTCACTTCGGACGACATTTCCCTTCGATTCACGAATGTCGATGTGGCGCCCGGCGACGTCAACGAAGATGGTCTCGTCGACACGCTCGACGTTCCGGACTTTCTCGCCCTGCTCTTTGACGACTCGACGGCGACACGCGAACAGCGGGCCGCCGCGGACATCAACCTGGATCGCAACATCGACGGCATTGACCTCCAGCTATTCGTGACGGCCCTTCTGAGTCCGTAGTGACGCAATCCGAAAGACAACAACGATGAGACAAAGCCCCAGATACGCCTTCACACTGATTGAACTGCTCGTGGTCATCGCGATTATCGCGATCCTCATTGCCGTGCTGCTGCCCGCGCTGTCGCAGGCCCGCGTCTCCGGACGCAGATCCGTCACGCTGGCGCACCTTCGCGGTCTCGGCGCGAGCATGCAGGCCTATCAGCAGGACCACGAGGATCGCCTGCCCGCCATCGGCGATCCGGAGGAGAAGGCGTTTCTCGGGCTGAGCCTGCTGGCGAAGCGCGACAGCTTTCCGCCCAAGTTCTACATCAACCCCAACACGCTCGACACGGCGCCGCACATCGTCGCCGACGACGGACGGCCCGTCCTCGCGGAACTGAATGAACTGGAAGTTGTTGCGGGAACGACGATCACGCCGGCGAACATTGACCAGGTCGAATGGCACTGCTCCTACGCCTATGACAATGACATCAAGCGGAAGAACACCGGCCGGATCAAGGTCTTTCTGGGGGATCGGGCGGACTACGTGAAGGGTCACACCTTCTCCGCCAACTGGCAGGGCAAGGGCATGTGCCTGTTGTGGACCGACGGGCACGGTGAATTCTCGAAGCACAACTTCGTCTGGGATCAGAGCGATCCCAACATGTACCATCACAACGAATTCGATGGCGAGGGCGGCGCCGAAGTCAACGGCGATGTGCGTGTCGGCGAGGGGACGATCGACACGCACATGCGCTTTTTCAGCGAGGAAGAGGATGACGCGCTGCTGCCCAATTGATCGATGGAGGGGGAGGCCGGATGGCGCCGCACGTTGGCGCCATCCGGATCGTGATTCGTTGAAACGCCATCGAGCCGCCACAGTCCCGAGTCCGAGCCGCCGCAGTCCCGAGTCCGAGCCGCCGCAGTGATGCGGCGGTTGAATCGTGAGCAACTGTCGATTTCCTTAGCAGCGGTAAGCCAGTAACGAAGACCCGTCATCCGCGATGGCGCGCCAAAACGACCGGGCCATGACTGGCCCGGCTCGGAAGTCGCGCGCCCACGCTTCCGAGCCGCCGCAGTCATGCGGCGGTTGAATCGTGAGCAACTGTCGATTTCCTTAGCAGCGGTAAGCCAGTAACGGAAACCCGTCATCCGCGAGGGCGCGCCAAAACGACCGGGCCATGACTGGCCCGGCTCGGAAGTCGCGCGCCCACGCTTCCGAGCCGCCGCAGTGATGCGGCGGTTGAACCGTGAGCGACTGTCGATTTCCTTGGTAGCGGTAAGCCAGCAGCGAAGACCCTTCATCCGCGAACGCGCGCCAAAACGACCGGGCCATGCCGGCCCGGCGCGGAAGTCGCGCGCCCACGCTTCCGAGCCGCCGCAGTGATGCGGCGGTTGAACCGTGAGCGACTGGCGATTTCCTTGGTAGTGGTAAGCCAGTAACGAAGACCCGTCATCCGCGATGGCGCGCCAAAACGACCGGGCCATGACTGGCCCGGCTCGGAATCAGCGATGCCGGCCCGGCTCGGAAGTCGCGCGCCCACGCTTCCGAGCCGCCGCAGTAATGCGGCGGTTGAACCGTGAGCGACTGTCGATTTCCTTAGTAGCGGTAAGCCAATAACGAAGACCCGTCATCCGCGATGGCGCGCCAAAACGACCGGGCCATGACTGGCCCGGCTCGGAAGTCGCGACGACGCCCGGCTCGGAATCGGTGGCGCCCGACCGGCTCTGAATCAGCGACGGCGCGACGCGCGACTCTCAGCGATCTGATTCGCAGGCTTTCGCTTCGAGTACTTGCCGGGCGAGCGAAAAGCGGCGTCACATTTGCGTTCGGGCTCGCCGCGTATCTCTGTCCAGTATTCCTCGCGGACATCTTCATCGACGTGAATGACGGCGGGATACAGCGCGTCGTTCCCGTCCCTGCGCGGCCCGGAGACCCAATATTCCTCACCCGTTTCCACGTCAAAGAAATTGGCCTTGTACCCCCGGCCATTCAGCGTGTGGAGTTCGAGATCGCCGTAATAGACCGTCCTGCCCGTCTGCGAGAATCGCGCCAGCCCGATCCTGCCATCTCCGGCAAGACCGTCGCCCTTGAATTCGATGTACATGATTTTCGGTTGCATGGCGTCGCACATTATACACGACGCGAGTGAACGCTCGATACCCGTGAGCGCTCCGGCACATCTGCGCCCGCGTGTCGCACGCGATGGCGCGCCAAAATGATCGGGCCATGACAGGCCCGGCTCGGAATTGGCGCCCACGAACGTCCCGAACGCCTCAGATTCGCTTGAGCGTCGCCCGGACTTCGGCAAGAATCCTGGTGTCGGACTCAGACACAATCGCGTGTGAGCCGCGATTTTCGCCGGAGGGTTTTGTCATGGACATTGTTCTGACCGCTGTCGAGCCGTCACTCGCGGACGCATGGTCGCAATTCTGCGGCGATCTCGATTTTGTTCGCGTCCATCACGGGTCGATTTTCGACGCCGGCTGCGATGCGATCGTCAGTCCCGCCAACAGCTTCGGTTTCATGGATGGCGGTATCGACATGCTCTACTCGCAGCGATTCGGCTGGGGTGTTCAGGAGCGCCTGCAGGCGCTGATCCGCGAGAAACACCACGGTGAACTGCTCGTTGGTTCGGCGGAAGTCGTCGAGACCCATGTTGAGCAGATTCCATACGTCATCGCAGCGCCGACAATGCGCGTCCCGATGATTCTCCGCGACTCTGTCAATCCGTACCTCGCAGCGCGGGCCGTCTTTCTGCTGATTCAGCACGGGACCTTCAGTGCGGGCCCGATGGAAGGCCAGCCCGTGCGCGATTTCGTCAGGTCTGTTGCGTTTCCTGGGTTGGGCACAGGCGTCGGTCGTGTCGGCTTCAATACTTGCGCCAGGCAGGTCCGGGCGGCGATCGACGACGCTGTCATCGGCCGAAATCCGTTCCCTGAAACCTGGGTCGAAGCCCAGATTCGACATCAGCGGTTGTTCACGGATCGAACGCGAGACCTTCAAAAGGACGGCTAGACGCCCAAACATCATCAGCGGTGCCGGCCCCGCGCGGAAGTCGCGCGCCCACGCTTCCGAGCCGCCGCAGTGATGCGGCGGTTGAAACGTGAGCGGCTGTCGATTTCCTTAGCAGCGGTAAGCCAATAACGAAAACCCGTCATCCGCGATGGCGCGCCAAAACGACCGGGCCATGACTGGCCCGGCTCGGAAGTCGCGTCGACGCCCGGCGCGGAATTATCGGCGCTGGCCCGGCGCGGAATCAGCGGCGCCGGCCCGGCTTGGAATTGGCGGCGCCATCAATCCAGCGGCCGATAGTTCACGCGCATCGCCTTGAGGCGTTTCAGGTGGGTTTCGAGTCGCCGCTCGAACTCCGGCCAGTCGCGCCCCTCCGCCGGCGACCACAGAATCTCGGCGAGCGCACAGCCGCGCGGGAACGCCATATACTCCACATCCGCCGGGGTCTTCAGCCATTCCGTCCAGATGTTCCCCTGCGAGCCGAGGATGTGTTTTCGCTTCGACACATCGAGCCCGGCGGGCGTGGGTTCGAAGCCAAAGACCAATTTTGTATCCGTAACCTGCGACCAGGCCGGGCCCTTCTCCAGCAGGCCCGCCGACTGTCGATAGTCGAAGTAGCAGTGGCTCGTCGGGCACATCACGACGTCGTGTCCCTCGTTCGCCGCCGCGAGACCGCCCTCCATGCCGCGCCAGGACATCACGCTCGCATTCGGCGCCAGACCGCCCTCAAGAATCTCATCCCAGCCGATGAGGCGTCTGCCGCGTTTCTCCAGCAACTTCTCAACGCGATGCATGAAATCGCTCTGGAGCGCCGCCTCATCCTTCAGATGTTGCTTCGCGATGCGCGCCTGGCATTTCGCGCACGACTCCCATCGTTTCTTCGGGCACTCGTCGCCGCCGATGTGAATGTACGAACCCGGGAAGAGCCGGCACACTTCGTCCAGGACATTCTCAATGAACTCGAATGTCGCGTCATTGCCGGAGCAGTAGACGTCGTCGAACACGCCCCACGTCGTCGGTACGTCGAAGGGACCGCCCGTGCAGGAATACTCGGGATAAGCGGCCAGCGCCGCCCTCGCGTGCCCCGGCATTTCGATCTCGGGCACGATCGTGACGAAGCGCTCCGCCGCATAGTCGACAATCTCGCGCACCTCCGCCTGCGTGTAGAAGCCGCCGTACTTCTCGCCGCCCTCCATCCGCCAGGCGCCGACGGCTGTCAGCTTCGGATACTTCCTGATCTCGATGCGCCAACCCTGGTCATCCGTGAGATGCCAGTGAAAGACGTTGAGTTTGTGATAGGCGAGCAGGTCGATGTATCGCTTGATAAACGCGACGTCGAAGAAATGCCGGCTCACGTCCAGATGCATGCCGCGCCAGCGATAGCGCGGCTGGTCGACGATCTCGCAATCGGGCAGCCTCGGCGTCTTCGACGGCGTCGCATCCAGCGATTGCCCCTGTTCGACGATCTGCATCAACGTCCGCCAGCCGTTGAAGGCGCCATGCGCCGAGGCGGCGTGAATCGTGACGCGCCCCGACTTGACGGAAAGCGTGTAGCGTTCGTCATTCACGTCCGCGGAGGATTCACCGGACGACAACTCAAAGCGGATGGAGGCCTCGGACGTGGCGCCCTGCACGGGGGGCAGCGCCCCGAAGACCTGTCGCAGATCTTCCGCCGCCCGCATCGCGACTTTTCGGGCGGTGTCGTCGCAGGCAATCGTGATCGGCGCGGCCATCGCGCGCCACGCCCCACTCTGCTCGACGCGCACGGGCCGCGGTATGACGACGATCGCGGGCGCGGACGCGCTGCTCGCGCTCTCGTCCACTGGATGCGGCAACGCCCCATCGGCCATCGCGTCGCGATCTCCGCATGTGAATATGAGGATCAGGATTCCGGCGATCGCCCGTGTCGACGCGAGTGCATGCTGTTTCATCATGGCGGCCCATCCTGACGTGCATGGGGCGATTCATCAACTCAACGCCAGGAGGTCCGTGTGTTCGATCGGGACGCGGATAGTCGACAAAAAAGGCGACGGCCGCCCAACTCGCCCTGGACCGCCGCCGCCTGCTGCGATGTGTACTTCTGAACTTCGGCGTGACGCCGTTTATCTCAGAGAGCGCTCGCCTTCTCGGCGCGGGGGCCGGGAGGCGGACCGAAGTCATCTTCGTCGTCGATCGGCGGAGCGCCACGTCCCGGACCTCGTCCGCGACCTCGGCCTTCGCGATTCATGCCCTTGCCGCGACCTTCGCCGCGCTGGTTCCGGAACTGTCGGCGGATTTCACCCTTCTCGATGCGACCATCGTCATCGGCGTCCCATCGATCGAATCGCTCGGGGCGCCCCGGGAATTCGTCCGGCGTGATGAAGTTGTCGTCGTTGGCGTCGAAGCGATCGAACATCGGCGGTCCCATGCGTCGCCCCTGTCGACCGAATCGCTTCGCTCGCATCGCGAATCGCCGCCATACGCTTCGTCGATTCGGCGCGAACTGGCCAGGCTGGCCATGGAACTGACCACCTCGGCGCATCATCGGCGGACCGTCGGGGCCGGGACCCATGTCGCCGAAGGGACCAAAGCCAGGGCCCTGTCCCGGACCGAAGCCACGACCGGCGCCGCGACGCATCGCGCCGAATTCGGGTCCGTTCGGACCCGCGTGCCCCCTCATGCCGCGGCGGCCCTGCGGACCTTCACCCTTCCCCCTGCCGCACTGGCAACCACACTCTGGGCAGCCTTCGCCCGGACCCCGTCCGCCGGCAAACGCCTTGCCCGGACCGCGACCTTTGCCCTGGCCACGTCGAGCGCCTTCGGGCCCTTTCTGTCCGCGGCCGAGACCGCGATGCGGCGGTCCATCAAAACCACCCGGGCCTTCGTCATCGGCCATCCCCAGCGGCGCCGGTCCGCGATGCGGCGGCATACCATCCCGACCGGCCTTCGGTCCACCGAGCGGCGGCTGAGCGCCG
>Ga0209607_1001654_pt1 | contig 18620 bp, 21 predicted proteins | sample AD_UKC117_MetaG_FD_184413 | JGI IMG/M metagenome (GOLD analysis project Ga0209607, IMG submission 184413) | Active sludge microbial communities of municipal wastewater-treating anaerobic digesters from Hong Kong - AD_UKC117_MetaG (SPAdes)... | ecosystem: Engineered > Bioreactor > Anaerobic >... | reverse complement strand
CGTGCTGGCCAAGCAGAACGCCAAGCTCGGCCTGCTGTTCCTGGACATCAAGCGCGCCGCCGAAGCGCTGTCGAAGCTGATCTGAGGGAGGCCGCATCATGCCCCTGTCAGACATGCAGAAGCCGGACGAGCCCTCGACCGAGCACCGCGTCACGCACCACGACGGCACCACCCGCACCGTGTATGTGACCCAACGCGAGATCGCCTACCCGGAAGGGCGGCTGATCATCTCGCGCACGGACCTGGACGGCGTGCTCACCCACGCCAACGATGCCTTCGTAGAGCTCTCGGGCTACACGCGCGAGGAGCTGATCGGCCAGCCGCATGCCATCCTGCGCCACCCCGACATGCCCAAGGCCGCCTTCAAGGACCTGTGGGACACCGTGGGTGCCGGCAAGAAATGGCACGGCTACGTGAAGAACCTGCGCAAGGACGGTGCCCACTACTGGGTCTATGCCACGGCAGTGCCCAACATTCGCGGTGGCAAGACCGTGGGCTACACCTCGGTGCGCCGCAAGCCGTCGCGCAGGAAGATCGAGGAACTGTCGGCCGTTTATAAGGAATGGCTCGCCGTTGAAAGGAGCCAGGCATGACCTTCAACCTGCTCATCGCCCCTGATTTCGCGCCCGAGCGCTTCGCCGGCTGGCACATGCTCAATACCGTGCTGCAGAAGAAGTCGGGCCTGGCGCTGCACCTGATCACGCCGGCCTCGGCGGCGGAACAGGCCCAGCTGATCGCCGACGGCAAGGTCGACGCCGTGTACGCCAACCCGTTCGACGCCGCCTCGATGGTCCGCGACAACGGCTACCAGGCCGTGGCGCGCCCGCTGGGCAAGTCGGACGAGATGGTGATCGCCACGGCGGCCGGCTCGCCGCTGAACACGGTGGAAGACCTCCGGCCCGGTTGCCGGATCGCGCTGACCGACAACAAGGACGTCAAGCTGATCGGCCTGCGCCTGCTGGAGCCGGCCGACCTGACCGAGGCCGACGTGCAGTGGCAGATGGTGGACACCTACCAGGCCGCTGCCCGCATGGCGATCAAGGGCGAGGTCGATGCCAGCTTCTTCCTGGCCGAAGCCTTTCATTCGCTGTCGCGTCTTACTACGGCGCAGCTCAAGCCGCTGATCGAAAGCAAGCTGGCCGACATCACCCACGTGCTGCTCACGCACCCGCGCATGGCGGCCGAGGCCGCCCGGCTGCGCGACGCGCTGCTGGGTTTGGCTGGTACGCCGGAAGGTCAGCCGGTGCTGGACGAACTCGGCATCAAGGGCGGGTTCGAGGCCATGAACGAGGAAGACGCCGAATTCATGATCGACCTGATGGACACCCTGCTCGACTGACGCATGGGGGACCAACTTCTGACGGCGCGCGAGCGCTTCCGGCAGGCTGGCCGGGCGGTATTGCGTCAGCCGGACGACCCGCACATCCACGCGGCGCGCGTGGATGTGGCCTGCGATCTCGAAGGTGTCGAGCCGCTGCAGGGCGCGCTGGCTGACCTGCTGCACGGCTGCGCGCCGGACGCGGCCCGCCACGGCGCGCTGCTGGCCCGGCCGGCGGTGCGCGCGCGGCTGGCGCCCCACGTGGGCGAAGCCCTGCGGCGTTGCGCCGGCAACGGCCAGCGTCTGGCGGCTGCCAACGCGTTTGCCACGCGCTGGAGCGTGCTGAGCAGTCCGTCGCTCGACGTGCCGCGCCGTGCTTTGCTGTGCAGCACCGACGACGCGCGCGTGATCGCAGCCAGGGCCATTCCGATGCTGCGGGCGGGCGACGCACAGGCCGAGGACGATTTCCTCGCGCATTGCGAAGGTGCGGGCGATGCACTGGCGTTCATGCTGGCGCGGCGCGCACTGACGCGGGAGGGGTACGCGCTGTCGGCGCGCTGGGAGGCCGTCTCGGCAGCGCTGCAGCAGGGGGTACTCTCATGAGCGGCGTGCTGCTGGCTGGGCTGACCGACCAGGAAGCCGCGGCGATCGAAATCATGATCGGCATGAGCTGGCGCGAGCGCCACTGTGTGACGCTGACGCGCAGCCTGTCGCTCGCCGTGCCCGAACAATCAGTGCAGGCCCGGGCCTGCGAACTCTGCGTGGTGGACCTGTTCGGCTTCGGCATGCGCCGCCATACCGAGGCGCACGCCAGGCGCCTGCTGGAATTCCTGGCCGGGCGCCCGGCGGTGCTGCTGGTCTGGGGCTCCGGCGGTGGCTGGCTGGAAAGCGGGCTTGCTCTGGCGGCGGGGCAGCACGTGCAGTGGATCGCCATGCCGTACAGCACCCCGACGCTGCGCGACGCCATCCGCAAGGTACTGGAGGCGCCGGTTGCGCCTGCTCCTGTGCCGGCACCGGTCCAGCCGGCTGCAGAACGCGGTCAGACCGCCGATGCCGTACCGGCGTGGCGCCGTGCCATGGAGATGGGCGAGCGCCTGCAGGCTTCCAGAGGGGCTGCGGCACCCGCGCCAGCGAAGGCAGCCCCCGGCGCTGCCACGGTCGCCGCTGCGAAGCTGCCATCCCGTCCTGCTGCGGGCATCTTTCAGTCCAAGGAGGGGCGCCCGGCGATAGAGTCCCTTTCGAGCGCGCCGCCGGCGGTGCGGCTCGCGCCCGGCTCGGCGAGCCTGGGCAAAGGGGCCCTGAACGCGATGTTGACCATGCTGCCTTCGCTGCGCTCGGTGCCCATGCTGGCGCTGGAGGCCAGGGTGGTGTCCTGCCAGGGGCCGCAACTGCTCCGGCTGGGGCCGGGCGCCGCATTTGTGCTGCATTTCCAGCAGGGCTGGCTGGCCTCCGGCCTGCCCGTGTCGGCGTTGCTGAAGCTGCTGCGCACGCCTCGGCTGGTGGAGTCGGTGGACGTGGTGCCGCTGGCTGAGGATGACGTCGAGGACGTGGTGCGCCAGCACTTCAACGGGCGCTTCCACCGCGCGCAGAAGCCGCTCGACGAAATCACCTGGGAACTGGTGGGCGACGCGATCAAGGACCATCCGCTGACCCCGCAGGGCGACCTGCGGATCCAGCTGCGTCGCTTTCCCAACGTGACGGCGCTGGCCGATGTGGGCCCGCTCGACGTGCAGCTGGCCGCCATCTGCGCGCGCACGCCGCAGCGTGTTTCCGACCTCATGCGCGCCTTCCCGGGGCACGAGCAGGCGGTGCTGCGCTTCGTGGTGCTGGCCACGGCCTCGGGCCTGGTCAGCGTGCTGCGCGACGAGGCACCCGCGGGCCCCGCGGTGGCGAAGGCGCCCGCGCCTCAGGTGGGCGCACCGGTTGCTGCCGGCTCGCCTGTGAGTGCCCGGCGGGGTTTCTTCAAGTCGCTCCTGGACAAGCTTTTCTAGGGTACAGCCATGCCCAGCATCTACAAGCTCGTGTTCGCCGGCCCGGTCGGGTCCGGCAAGACCACGGCCATCCAGACCCTTTCGGACATCGAGGTGGTCCGCACCGAGGCCAACGCTTCGGACGAGGTGCAGCGCCTCAAGAAGACCACCACCGTGGCCATGGACTACGGCCTGATGAAGCTCGCCAGCGGCGACCAGGTGCGCCTGTACGGCACGCCGGGCCAGAAGCGCTTCGATTTCATGTGGGACATCCTGACGGAGAACGCCCTCGGCCTGGTGCTGATGCTCAAGGCCAGCGCCCCCGACCCCTTGGCCGACCTGAACGGCTACGTGACCGAGTTTCGCGAGTTCATCGACAAGACGGCACTGGTGGTCGGCATCACGCACACCGAAGGCGGCGGCTGGCGGGTGCGGCAGGAGGTTTCGCGCGAACTGGTGCGCATGGGGCTGCCGCCCTGCGCCATCGAGGCGGACGCACGCAACCGCACCCACATGGGGTTGCTGGTCAGGGCGCTGATCTACGGCATCGACCCCTTCAACGGCACCGGCGAGGCATGACCGAGCACACCGCCATGAGCACGCCGGCCGACGATCCCTGGCTGATGCTGACCCCGGCCGGCGTCCTGCACGCTTACGCCGAGCGAGTACCGGACGAGCGGGCGGCCATGCTGCAGGCGCTGATGCCGCGCGGTGCCTCGCTGCGGCGCAGCGCGTGGCTGGCCCAGGCCTCCGAGCACCGGACGCTGCTGGCGCGCGCCCTGCATGAAGGCTGGGTGCACGAGGTGGAGCGCGAGTTGCGCGCGCCGGACGTGCGGCTGGACAACTACCTGCCACATGCCATCGCCGGTCTCTCGGGCACCCGCACGGCGGCGCTGGCCTCGGACGATGGTTTCTGCCTGGCGCGCGTGGGCTATTCCGAGCAGGAGGCCGAGACGCTGTGCGTGGCGGCGGCGGACTTCTTCGAGTTCGCGGCGCGCCAGAAGCAGCGCGGCTGGACCGGCACCGGCCGCGCGGTGTCGTTCTTCGAGGGCATCGACATGCTGCTGCCGACCACCAGCTTCGTGCTGTTCTGGGTCGACGGCACCGGCTACTGGCTGATCCTGGGCGGCGAGCCGCTGATCAACAACGTGGCCTTTGTGGAGCTGGTCTGGGGCATCCGCACGGCGGGCGCCCGTTTCGCGCAGCGCTGAGCCGGCCCGGAGCCGCGTGACCGGCGCTCAGCCCTGTCGGCCGAGCAGCAGGTATTCGAGCAGCGCCTTCTGCGCGTGCATGCGGTTCTCGGCCTCGTCCCAGACCACGGATTGCGGGCCGTCGATGACCTCGGCGGTCACTTCCTCGCCGCGGTGGGCGGGCAGGCAGTGCATGAACAGGGCATCGGGGCGGGCGGCGGCCATCATTTCGGCATCGACGCACCAGTTGGCAAAGGCCTTCTTGCGCGCCTCGTTCTCGGCCTCGTAGCCCATGCTGGTCCAGACGTCGGTGGTCACCAGGTCGGCGCCGGCGCAGGCTTCCACGGGGTCGGCGAAGTTCTGCCAGCCCTTGCTGGCGGGCGTACCGTCGAGCGCCGCCAGCTGCGTGTCGACCTCGTAGCCGCGCGGCGTGGACACGCGCAGCTTGAAGCCGAGCAGGGCGGCCGCCTGGGCCCACGTGTTGGCCATGTTGTTGCCGTCCCCGATCCAGGCCACGGTCTTGCCGGCCAGGCAAGCCATGTCTGGCTTGCCTTCCGAATTCGTGCCGCGATGCTCCAGGTAGGTGAAGATGTCCGCCAGGATCTGGCAGGGGTGGTATTCGTTGGTCAGGCCATTGATCACCGGCACGCGGGAGTACTCGGCGAAGCGCTCGATGCGGGCCTGCTCGAAGGTGCGGATCATCACCGCGTCGGTCATGCGGCTGATGACGCGGGCGGTGTCTTCGATGGGTTCGCTGCGGCCAAGCTGGCTGTCGCCGGTGGTCAGATGCACCACCGAGCCGCCCATCTGGTACATGCCGGCCTCGAAGCTCACACGCGTGCGCGTGCTGGCCTTCTCGAAGATCATGGCCAGCGTGCGGTCGGTCAGCGTATGGTGCTTTTCATAGGCCTTGAACTTGCGCTTGATGAGCGCGGCGCGCTCGAACAGGTAGGCGTATTCATCGGCCGTGAAATCGGCGAACTGCAGGTAGTGCTTGAGCGGAGCGGTCATCGGCGGCTCACTCCTTCAGGAAGGCTTCGATCAGCGGCACCAGGATGGCGACGATCTCGTCGGCCTCGGCTTCGGTCAGGATCAGCGGGGGCACCAGGCGCACCACGCTGTCGGCGGTCACGCTGATGAGCAGGCCGGCCTCGGCCGCGCGCTGCGTCAGCACGCCGCAGGGCTTGGCCAGCTCGATGCCCAGCATCAGGCCCTGGCCGCGCACTTCCTTCACGCCGGGGTTGCCGGCCAGCGCCTTTTCCAGCGCCGCCTTCAGGTGCGCGCCGACCTTGGCGGCATTCTGGAGCAGGCCGTCTTCCTCCATGATGCGGATGGTTTCCACGCCGGCCCGCATGGCCAGCGGATTGCCGCCGAAGGTGGTGCCATGGTTGCCCGGCTGGAAGATGTGGGCAGCCCTGGGGCCTGCCACGACGGCGCCGATCGGCACGCCCGAGCCAAGGCCCTTGGCCAGCGGCATGACGTCGGGCACGATGCCGGCCCACTGATGGGCGAACCACTTGCCGGTGCGGCCCATGCCGCACTGCACCTCGTCGATCATCATCAGCCAGTCGTTCTGGTCGCACAGCGCGCGCACCTGCTTGAGGTACTCGACGCGCATGGGGTGGATGCCGCCTTCGCCCTGGATGGTCTCGAAGAACACCGCCACCACGTTGGGGTTGCCGGCGGTGGCTCTCTTCAGTGCCTCGATGTCGTTCAGCGGCACGCGGATGAAGCCTTCCACCAGCGGCTCAAAGCCCTTCTGCACCTTGGGGTTGCCGGTGGCCGACAGCGTGGCGATGCTGCGGCCGTGGAAGGCGTGCTCGTAGACCACGATCTGCGGCTTGTCGATGCCCTTGTCGTGGCCGAACTTGCGTGCCAGTTTCAGCGCCGCTTCGTTGGCCTCCAGCCCGGTGCAGCAGAAGAACACGTTGGTCATGCCCGACAGCTCGGTCAGCTTCTTGGCCAGCTGCTCGGCGTTGGGCACGTGGTAGTAGTTGGAGCAGTGGATCAGCTTGGCCACCTGCTCCTGCAGCGCCGGCACCAGCCTGGGGTGGGCATGGCCCAGCGTGTTGACGGCGATGCCGCCCAGCCCGTCGAGGTAGCTCTTGCCGTTGACGTCCCAGACGCGGCAACCCTGGCCGCGCTCCATGGCGATGGGCAGGCGGGCGTAGGTGTTCATCGTGTGCGGCGAGGCGGCTTCGATGTGCGCGGTCACGGTGGGCTCCTGGTTGGGCAAGCTATAAAAAACAAGCGGGCCAACGTGGCCCGTTGAAAGTGCATTCTAGGCCGTCACCATGGCACGGTTGCTGCATGTTTCGCATCACAGCGATGCGTGCCGCGGCAGGGCACAAGTCTTGTATAAGATAGAATACTTGTGCGGCGCAGCATGACCCAGGAGTGCCTGCGCCGGTGCAGTTTCACCAGCGAGCATGGCCGACAGTTCCACCCACAGCGAAGTCGTCATTCACGGCCTCACCCGTGAAGGGCGTACCTTTCGACCGAGCGACTGGGCCGAGCGCCTGGCCGGGGTGATGGCGCAGTTCCGTCCCGGCGGCTCGCTGGCGCGCCCTGGCGGGCACCTGCGCTATTCGCCCTGGTGCATTCCCACAACCATGGGCGGCGTCAAGTGCGTGGTGGTCAACACGGCCCTGCGCGCGCATGAGCCCATGGCCTGGGACTTCGTGATGAACTTCGCCAAGGACAACGACCTGCAGGTCACCGAGGCCTGCCTGCTGCCGGAGGCCAGGCCCGGCGCCCCGGCGGGTGAGACGGCCGCGCAGCCACCGGCGGCTGGCGATACGCCCACATCCTGAATTCTTGAGGAAATCGGCCTTCTGCCCATGCATGGCGGGCGCAGGCAGCTATCGATGCAATAGCGTTTCAGTCGTGATTCGCCCGGCATCCGGACGCAAAAAAAGCCGCAATGGCGGCTTTTCTGCTTTTTGCTGACAGCGCACCCGTTCCAAACGGCGGGCAGTGGGGCTAGAGAGCGCCCCGTGCCCGGGCTGTGGACCTGAAATCCGTCAGGCGGCGGCTTGCTGGGCCAGGCCCTTGACCTTGGCCGACAGACGGCTCTTGTCGCGAGCGGCCTTGTTCTTGTGGAAGATGCCCTTGTCGGCGACCGAATCGACCACCGATTGCATCCAGGCGTAGGCGCTCTTGGCCTTGTCCTGGTCGCCGGCGGCGACGGCTTTTTCCACGTTCTTCACCGCGGTGCGGTACTTGGAGCGCAGCGAGGTGTTCGCGGCATTGAGTTTGACGTCCTGGCGGGCGCGTTTGCGGCCCGACGCCAGGCGCGGGTTCTTTTTCTTCGGCTTTCCAGCGGCCATGAATGTGTTCCTTTGTGTCGGTGGATGATGTCAGCAAAGCTTTCCATTATAGCCGACCGAGGGCTTTCAAGGGGCCCTGGCAGGCGATGCCGACGGGTCGGCGAAAGCAGGCAATCGGGAGCCGGGCACGCAGACGCTGGCTCGAATGGGGTATGACCAGCACGCATCGGCAGCCTCCCGGCGCTGGTCTGCCAGCCAGATACAGGACAATGCCGACCGGCTCGATGGGGCCGGTGCTCGCTCTTGGATTCACCAGCTCTGGCCGCAGGCGCGGTTCAGGTTGCGGATGGACTGCGCGGGCCTTTTGTTCTGTCCTGGTGGCCTCGAAGAGGCTGAGATCGTTGTTCATGCATTCGTCGCGTACCTGGCTCACGGCACTGTCCTTGCTGCTGTTGCTTGCAGCAGCGGTTCGGGCGACGGTTTGGTGGGCGCACGATCCTCTCCTGGCCTACGCCAACAACTACGACCAGATTCGCACCATGGCGGTGCTGGGCGTCAGGCCGGACGCCCCCGGTCTGGCCGACCTGGACGGGGGCACGCCCGAGCAGCCCTGGGCCCGGTTCAAGACGGGATTGGGGTGGCGGATGCCGTTTTACCCCTCCAGCGACACCGCCATTCGGGCCGTCGTGCATGTCGGGAGCGGGCTCTGGCGCCCGGGCGGTTCGACGATGGACATCCGGCAGGAGTCGGCGTGGCTCCTGGCCGCCTGGTTGCTGGGCGTGGCCTGGATCGGCTGGCGATTGCTGGGCCTGAACGCCTGGCACGGGCTCGGGTTTGCGGCCTGGGTACTCCTGGTGACGGATCCCATCAACCTGCTGTTCCTGAACACCTGGTATGCAGAGTTTTCCGCTTTCGCCTGCGTCACCGGACTGGTTGGCCTGGGTTGGCTGTGGCTCGCCGGGTACAGGAAGCGGTGGGTCGTGGGCGGCTGGATGCTGGCGTTTCTGCTGGTGCTGGCCACCAACCGGCAGCAGTATGTCTACCTTCCGCTGGCGCTGCTCCCACTGGCCTGGCTGGCGGGGCGCAAGAGCCCGTGCCGCCGCGGCCCGGCCGCCGCTGCAGCGGCTGTCGCTGCCGTTCCGCTGCTGCTATTCAGCGGCGACTTCGCCCACGTCAAAGACAACGCCCGGGCCAACCGTGTGGATACCGTCCTTGGCGCCATGCTGCCGGCAGCCAGCGACCCCGCGAGCATGGTGCGGAACCTGCGGCTGCAGCCCGCCTGTCTGCAGTTCGCGGGCGACACCTGGTACACCCAGTCACGTGCGGTGCTGGAAGCGGCATGTCCACGCATCATGAATCTGCCTTTGCGTCGCATGCTGTTCGCGCTGGCCGCCGATCCGGCCGCGCTGGCCAGGATGGTGTGGCGCGCCACCGGTGAGGGCCAGGGCTTCGTGCTGAGCCATCTTGGCCAGATGCAGGGCGGCCGGTCCACCCAGGTTGCCGAGCTCGACGGCGTGACCGCGCGATCGGTCGACGAGTTGCTGCGCGCGCTCCCCCGGCCCTTGTGGCGGGTGCTCGTGCTGGGCGGGCTGGTGCTTCCGGCGCTGTTGGCCGTGTGGGCCGCCCGGCAACGCAAGGCAGGATGGCCGACCGCGTTGTGGGCCCTGGAAATTGCCGTCCTGTATGTGTTTTTCTCGTCGCTGCTCGGGGATGGCTACGTGGAGATCCATCGCCATGCGGTGCTGTGCTACAGCCTGGGCTGTTTGTCGTTGATGGCCTTGTTTGGCGCAGCCATGCATCACGTCGTCCCAGCTCCTTCTGCCAATCAGCCTTCTGGCTTCGTCCCGTGAGTCTTTTCAAATCCGCCTCCACCGTCTCGCTGCTGACCCTGGCCTCGCGCATCACCGGGCTGGTGCGCGACCTGCTCATGGCTTCGGCCTTCGGCGTCAGCGGGCTGACGGACGCCTTCAACGTCGCCTTCCGCATCCCCAACCTGCTGCGCCGGCTGTTCGGGGAGGGCGCCTTCAGCCAGGCCTTCGTGCCGGTGCTGGCCACCAGCCACGCGCGCGACGGCGAGGAGGTCACCCTCCGCCTGATCGATGCCGTGGCCACCGCGCTGCTGTGGGTGCTGGTGGCGACCTGCGTGGTGGGCGTGGCGGCGGCGCCGGCGCTGGTCTGGGCGCTGGCCAGCGGGCTGGACGATCCGAGCTTCGACGCCGCCGTGCTGATGACGCGCTGGATGTTCCCCTACATCGGCTGCATGTCGCTGGTGGCCTTCGCGGCCGGCATCCTGAACACCTGGAAGCACTTCGCCGTGCCGGCGGCCACGCCGGTGCTGCTGAACCTGTCGATGATCGCCGCCGCCTGGTGGGGCGCGCCGTGGTTCAGGAGCCTGGGCATCGAGCCGATCTACGCCATGGCCGCCGGCGTGATGCTGGGCGGCGTGCTGCAGCTGGCCGTGCAGGTGCCGGCGCTGCGCCGGCTGGGGCTGATGCCGCACATCGGCCTGACGCTGGCGCGCCTGCGCGCGGCCTGGGCCAACCCGGGCGTGCGGCAGGTGCTGCGGCTGATGCTGCCGGCGCTGCTGGGGGTGGGCGTGGCGCAGCTGTCGCTGCTGATCAACACCCAGATCGCCTCGCACCTGGCCACCGGCAGCGTGACCTGGATCTGGTACGCCGACCGCCTGATGGAGTTCCCCACCGCCTTGCTCGGCGTGGCCCTGGGCGTGGTGTTGACGCCGCAGCTCACCGCCGCGCGCGCCAGCGGCGACGACACACGCTATTCCGACATGCTCGACTGGGGTCTGCGCCTGGTGCTGCTGCTGGCCTTGCCCTGCGCGGCGGCGCTGCTGGTGTTCGGCACGCCGCTCATCGCCACGCTGTTCCACCACGGCCGCTTCGACGCGGCGGACGTGCAGCGCGTCACCGTGGCGCTGGCCGGCTATGGCGTGGGGCTGGTGGGGCTGGTGGCGATCAAGGTGCTGGCGCCGGGCTACTACGCCAGCCTGGACATCCGCACGCCGGTGAAGATCGCCATCGCCGTGCTGGTGATCACCCAGTGCTTCAACCTGCTGCTGGTGCCGCTGCTGCAGCACGCGGCGCTCACGCTGTCGATCGCGCTGGGCGCCATGGTCAATGCCGGCTGGCTGCTGGTGGGCCTGATCCGGCGCGGCAGCTACCGGCCGCGGCCCGGCTGGGCGCTGTACGGCCTGCGGGTGGCCGGCGCCACGCTGCTGATGAGCGCCTTCCTGTGGTGGGCCGGCGCGCATGTCGACTGGGTGGGCGGGCTGCACGGCTGGGCACGCGCCGGCTGGCTGGCGGCGGCGGTGGCGGGCGCGGCGGTGCTGTACTTCGGGGCCCTGCTGGCCAGCGGGCTGAAGCTGCGGGCGATGCTGCGGCGGTGAACACGGACACCTCCTGAGTCGCTGACGCGCCTCGATGCTCGCCGCCAGAGGCGGCGGTTTTTCGGCCTGTCCGGGTCTGCGCAGGCAGGCCCTAACCTCAGCCCTTCTTGCCACGCGAGGGGAGGCACCGCCTCGGGCCGGTACGAGCCCGGCCACGGTGGTTGCTGGCTTGGCCTGCTCCGCGGCCGTCGGACTCGGGAGGTGTGGATGGTGCACCGCAGCAAGAAGATGGCGCAACGCCACAGTGCGGGCGCGCCGGATTGACGCCGTGGCCGTTGCGGCCTAAAACTGGCGCATATGGCGCTGACGTTCAGGGTTCCTTCCTCGCTGGAATACTTCGGCAACCTGGTGGCGCGCGACGACGAGTTGCCGCTGCTGGAGGCCGCGGCCTGCCTGGCGCAGGACGAGTACCCCGAACTCGACGTCGAGCAGGTGCTGGCCGACGTCGACCGCCTGCTGGAGCGTGCCCGCCGCCGCGCGGCCGTGGGCGCCGAGCCGCTGGAGCGCGTGCAGGCGCTGGGCCAGTTCTTCTTCAGCGACCTGGGCTTCGGCGGCAACCTGAACGACTACTACAACCCCGACAACAGCTACCTGCACCGCGTGCTGCAGACCCGGCGCGGCATCCCCATCTCGCTGGCGCTGCTGTGGCTGGAGCTGGCGCGCGGGCTAGGGGTGGAGGCGGAGGGCATCAGCTTCCCCGGCCATTTCCTGATGCGGGTGAACCTGGACGGCGGCATGCTGGTGCTGGACCCGATGAACGGCCAGTCGCTCGGCCGCGACGACCTGCGCCTGCGCATCGAGGAATGGCAGCCGCGCCTGCCGGCCGCGCCCAACGGCGATCTGCCGCTGACGGCCTTCCTGCAGGCCTGCACGCCGCGCCAGATGCTCACGCGCATGCTGCGCAACCTGCAGGACATCCACCGCAGCCAGCACGACTGGCCGCGCCTGGTGGCCGTGCAGGACCGGCTGATCGTGCTGCTGCCCCAGGCCTGGGAGGAGTACCGCGAGCGCGGCCTGGCATTGGCCGAGCAGGGCGAGCGCCGCCGCGCCGCCGCCGACCTGGACCGCTACCTGCGCGAACGCCCGGCCGCCCAGGACCACGACGCCGTGGCGGAACGGCGGGCCTCGCTGGGCGATTGAAATTGCTCCTGATTGCGTAGCTGGCTGCGCCCGCTGCGCCTGGGCTGGAGGCTGATTTCTTTCATTTTTCTCGGTTGGAGTTGAGAACCTCCCGTCGTTCAGGCTGAGTGGTTCGAAGCCCTGTTTGGCGCACCCTCAAATTCATGCCGAGGCGTGCTGTGGAAGCTCATCGCGTGCGCGGTTCGCGCGGTGGTGATGCTCAGATTGGGTACTTCGGGTTTTTGAATGAAATCGGGGTTTTGCCCAGGTGTGGCGGGCGCAGGCAGCTATTGAAAACGTAGTGGCTTTGGAGGCGCTGCAGGCCGGGATGTGCGCCCGGCGGCGCACCTACTTTTCTTTGTGTCGCCAAAGAAAAGTAGGCAAAAGAAAGGCGACCCCACTTGCCGTGTCCCTACGCTTCGCTGCGGGCAGCCTGCGATGCTCGGGCATGGGGCGGCGCTGCGGAACTCACTGCGCGCCCCAAAGGGCGCTCCGCTCGGACAGCCGCAGCGAGTCAGAACACGAAGCATGGTCTTGCTGCGCAGCCCATGCCCGCCCCACGCCCTGCGCTTCTCGGCACGGCCAGAGGGGATGGGGGAAGAACACGGGCCATCGCTTCGCTCGGCCCCGGAGTCGTCAACAGGCTACGCGGTTAGTTCTGGCACCCCCCGAAGGCCGCGGAGCAGGCCATGCCAGCAACCGCCGTGGCCGGGGTCTCCCCGGCCACTGGCGGTGCCCCCTTGAGGGGGGTGGCGGAACAAGCCGGAGGCTGTGGAGCCTGGGGGTGTGCCTGGACTGGGGGAAGGTGCTTCAGCGACTCAGGGGGGTGGCCTGGTCAGATGGCCGCCCCGCCAATCCGCCCGCGCGCCAGGCCCGGCGCAGCTGGGTGTCGGAGGCGAAGCCGGCCAGCTCGGCGGTCTGGGTGACGCTGTGGCCGGCCTGCAGCGCGGTCTGGGCGATGCCGAGGCGGATGCTCTGCAGGTAGGCCTTCGGGCTGATGCCGGCGTGTTCGGCGAACAGGCGGGCCAGGTGCCGGGGCGAGGTGTGGGCCACGTCGGCCATGGCCGCCAGCGGCCAGGGCTGGCGCGGCGCCTGGCTGAGCGCGTCCTGCACGCGGTGCACGGCCGGGTGCAGATGGTCGCGGTGCAGCAGGAAGGGCGAGAGTTCGGCGTCGCGCGGGCCGCGGCGCAGCGGCATGACCATGGTCTGCGCCACCTGGGCGGCCAGCGCCTCGCCGCACAGCGCGGCCACGCGGTGCAGCACCAGGTCGATGCCGGTGGTCACGCCGGCGCTGCTGTAGACCGGCGGGTCGAGCACGAACACGCGGTTCGCCACCACGTCGCAGGCGGGCTCGGTGGCGGCCAGTTCTTCCAGGTGCTGGTGGTGGGTGGTGGCGTGGCGGCCGGCCAGCAGGCCGGCGTGCGCGGCCAGCACCGAGCCGGCGCACACGGCCAGCAGTTCCAGCCGGCCGGGCGCCAGCCGCTGGCCGCGCAACCAGTGCAGCAGCTCGCGCGCGCCTTCGGTGGACACGTCGATGCGGTTGCCGGGCTGGCCGACCAGCACGATCCAGGCCGGCCGCTCGTCCCACGCCGTCGGCAGCGGTGACAGCCTGGCCAGCGTGACGCCGACCGAGCTGCGCAGCGCCGGCCGGCCGGCGGCAAATTCCAGCTGAAAGCGCGGCGCCTGGCCGCGCGCCACCAGCAACTGGTTGGCGATGCGCAGCGCCTCGGCCGGGCCGGCCCAGTCCAGCGCCAGGCTGTCCTCCAGCAGCGCGAACACCACCCGGATGGGCGATGGCGGCTCAGGTGGCGTCGTCGTCATGGCTGCCTGTGCTGCCGTAGGCGCGTTCCACCCGGGCCACGCGCAGCGCGAAGCCGCTGTACCAGCGCGCGCGGCCCTGCTCGCGCGCCAGCGTGTGCTCGGCGTGGCGGCGCCAGGCGGCGATGGCCTGCTCGCTGGCCCAGTAGGAGACGGTGATGCCGAAGCCGTCCGCCCCGCGCGCGCTTTCCACGCCCAGGAAGCCCGGTTGCTGCGCCGCCAGCTCGACCATGCGCGTGGCTGTGGCTTCGTAACCGGCTTCGTCTTCCGCGCTGCGCACGGAGGAGAAGATCACCGCCCAGCATGGCCCGGGCGGCAAATCGGCAAACGGCGGGGCGAAGGGCGTGGCGGCGGGCTGGTTCATGGGCGCGATCATGCCGCAGCGGCGTCTTCTATCCAGCGATAGTCCATCTGCTGCGCCGTGGCCTCCGCGAGCGCGCGGCCGGCCAGCCGCTCGATCAGGTGCAGGCTCATGTCGATGCCGGCGCTGATGCCGGCGGAGGTGACCACCGGCCCGCGGTCCACCCAGCGCCGGCCCTCCAGCACCTGCAGCACCGGGAAGCGGGCGCGCAGTGCGGCCGCGTCTTCCCAGTGGGTGGTGACGGGGCCGTCCCGCACCACGCCGGCGGCGGCCAGCAGGAAGGCGCCGGTGCAGACCGAGGCGGTGATCTGCGCCTGCCCGGCCCGCCGTGCGATCCAGCCCAGCGTGTCGGCGCAGGACAGTGGCGCATCCACCACGCCGCCGGGCACGACCAGCCAGTCGCAGGGCGGGGCGGCGGCCAGGCTGACATCGGGCAGCACGCGCAGGCCGGCGCGGGCGCGCACGGGATCCAGGCTGCGGGCGACGCAGCTCACAGCCAGCAGCGGCGCGGCGCCGGGCCGCTGACGGGCGTGCACGCGGGCGGCGGTGGTGAAGACCTCGAACGGGCCGGCGAAATCCAGCGCCTCCATGCCGTCGAAGGCCAGGATGGCAACACGGCAGGTGGCCACGGCGCGGCTTTTCAGCGTTGCTCCGGCGGCAGGCCGTGCTGCGCGGCGACCAATGCGGCATGCGCCGCCAGGTCCACCGGGCGATGCCGGACTTCGGTCGACGCGGGCCGGGTCGCGAGGCCGACGCCCGGCACCCAGTCCCGCGCCGGCCGGATCGGCCGCGGTGTGAAGCCGCCGCCGCAGTTGGGGCAGACGTTTTGCAGCAAACCTTCGGCGCAGGCGGCGCAGAAGGTGCATTCGAAGCTGCAGATGCGGGCCTCGGTGGAGGCCGGCGGCAGCGGCGTGTTGCAGTGTTCGCAGCTGGGGCGCAGTTCGAGCATGGCGGGTCCTCAAGCGGCAACGGGTGCGCCTGCGCGGGCCAGGGCCTCGTCCACGGTGCACAGGGTGGCGAAGCGGCCGGTGAGCACGGTGGCGGTGCGGGCCACGATGTCCGCGGCGGCCAGTGGGCGGCCGTCGGGCTGCTGCATGTCCCAGGTGAGGGTGGCCTCGGGCACGAAATCCACCTGCCAGCCCAGGTCCGACGCGTGGCGGGTGGTGGTTTCGCAGCACTGCTCGGTGCGGATGCCGCTGACGATCAGCCGGCCGATGCCGTGTTGCGTGAGCCATACGTCCAGCCCGGTGCCCACCAGCGCGCTGTGGCGCGACTTGGTGAAGGTGGCGGTGGCCTCGAACGCGGCCAGCCCGGCCAGCGGCCGCACCCGGCCGCTGGCGGCGGAGAAGGGGTTGTCCGGCGTTTCCGGGCCGGCACGGTGGAAGATGCGCACCACCGGCACGCCGTGGGCGGCGGCGCCTTCGATCAGCGCGTTCTGCGCCGCCAGGTAGGCGGGCAGGTCATCCTCGGTGAAGAAGGGGCGGTGGCGAAAGGATTCCTGGACGTCGATGACCAGCAGGGCGGTGTTCATGGTGCGGCTCCGGTGAAAGGGATGCACCGAGTGTGCCGCCCGGGCGGCCCGCCGTCCGTTCGGGGCGGGACAGGTACCGATCAGATCGGGACATCATGCGCCACCGTCAATTCATGAACGAAATCGGCCTGCAGCCCTGTGGTGACCGCCGCAGGCAGCTATGAATTCGATACCGATCTGACAACCGCAGCGCCGTTTTCAGACCCAGCCCCTGGCGCCCAGCTCCTGCTTCAGGTAGGCGTAGAACAGCGGCGCGGCCACCAGCCCGGCGGGGCCGAACACGGCCTCCATGGTGAACATCACCGCCAGCAGCTCCCACACGCCGAAGCGCATGCGGTGGCCGATGACCTTGGCGTTGATGAAGTACTCGCCCTTGTGGATCACCACCAGGAACACCAGGCAGGCCAGCGCCACCGTGGGCGAGACCGACAGCCCCACCAGCGTGAGCACCAGGTTGCACATCAGGTTGCCGACGATGGGGATCAGCCCGGCCAGGAAGGTGAAGGTGATCAGCGCCGGCCGGTAGGGCAGGTGCGCGTCCCACAGCGGCAGCAGCACCAGCAGGAACACGGCGGTGAGCAGGGCGTTGAAGGCAGCGATCCAGAACTGCGCCACCACGATCTGCCGGAACACGGCGCCAAAGGCCACGGCCCGCTCGTACAGCGCGGCCGCCAGCGGCTTGAGCGCGGGCGGGTGCAGCCGCGGGCGCGTGGCCGCCAGCGCGCCGACGGCCAGCCCGATGTAGGCATGCGCCAGGCCCACCAGCCAGGCGCGGCTGGCCATCGCCAGCGAGCCGGCCTTGGTGCCCAGGTAGCCGGCGATCATGCGCTGCATCTCGGCGATGCCGTCGGGCACCAGGTCGGCGATGCCGGGCGGCAGCTTCTGCCGCAGCTCCATCACCGTGGCGGCCAGGAAGTTGAGCAGCTCGCGGTATTGCGACGGCGCGTCGATGATCATGCCGCGCGCCCGCGTCCAGGCCAGGAACAGCAGCGCCAGCGGCGCCAGCACCACCAGCACGGCGCCGATCTGCAGCGCCACGCCGGACGGCAGCCGCGGCGCCAGGCTGGTCAGGCGGCGGCCCAGGTGGCGCGTGGCCAGGAAGGCCAGGCACACGCACAGCAGGCCTGCCAGCAGGCCCGTCAGCATGACCAACAGCAGCGCGCCGGCCACCAGCAGGTAGCTCGCCCACTGGGCGCGGCGGGTCATCCAGGCGGGCGGGGGAAAGCCGCTGCCGTCGGGGTCAGCCGCCGGCGGCTCGGATGCCTGAGGTGAATCCTCGGGCGGCTGGGCCTGATCGGGCGGCACCACCGGGCGTCAGCCCACGGTCACGGCCGCGCCGTCGCCGCGCGGGGCGATGCGGCCGATCTCCGCCACCGTCTCGCCGGCGGCACGCAGCGTGGCGGCGCAGGCGGCGGCCTCGGCCGGCGCCAGCACCAGCACCATGCCGATGCCGTTGTTGAACGTGCGGTTCATCTCTATGTCGTCGATGCCGGCGGTGCGCTGCAGCCAGGCGAACAGCTCGGTCTGCGGCCAGCTGCCCTTGACCAGGTGCGCGGCCAGGTGCTCGGGCAGCACGCGCGGGATGTTCTCCAGCAGGCCGCCGCCGGTGATGTGGGCCAGCGCTTTGATGCCGCCGTACGAGGCGGCAGCCGCCGAGTTCGGGTGCGCAGCCAGCGCCGCCAGCACGCTCTTGACGTAGATCCGGGTGGGCGCCATCACGGCCTGGCGGAACGGCTGGCCGTCCAGTGTGGCCGGCAGCTGGCCAGCAGCGCGCTCGAGGCACTTGCGCACCAGGCTGAAGCCGTTGCTGTGCACGCCGCTGGACGCCAGGCCCAGCACCACGTCGCCTTCGGCCACGTCGCGGCCGGTGAGAATCTTGGCTTTCTCCACCGCGCCGACGCAGAAGCCCGCCAGGTCGTACTCGCCGGCCGGGTACATGCCAGGCATCTCGGCTGTTTCGCCGCCGATCAGCGCGCAGCCGGCCAGCTCGCAACCCCTGGCAATGCCCTGCACCACGCTGGCGGCGGTGTCGACGTCGAGCTTGCCGCAGGCGAAATAGTCCAGAAAGAACAGCGGCTCGGCGCCCTGCACCAGCACGTCGTTCACGCTCATGGCGACCAGATCGATCCCCACGGTGTCGTGAATGCCCCACTCGAACGCCAGCTTGAGCTTGGTGCCCACGCCGTCGGTGCCGGACACCAGCACCGGCTCCTTGTAGCGCTTGGGCACCTCGAACAGCGCGCCGAAGCCGCCGATGCCGCCCAGCACGCCCTCGCGCAAGGTCTTCTTGGCAAAGGGCTTGATGCGCTCGACCAGCGCGTCGCCGGCGTCGATGTCGACGCCGGCGTCCTTGTAGGACAGGGGGGTGTTGGGGGCTTGGGTCATGGGGTTGGGGGCTGCCGGCACGCTCTGGCGCATAGAATTTGCTTCAATTTTAGGGGCTCGCCCGCCGGGCCCCGCGTGACATGCCTCCATCCAGCCCCTTGCCGTCCCATGCCCGGGTGCCAGCGCGCGCCGCGGCGGGGGCGCGCCGCGCCCTGCCATGAAGCAGATCGCGCTGGACATCGGCCTGGCACCCGAGCCCACGCTGGAGAGCTTCTTCCCCGGCGGCAACGCCGAGGCGCTCGCCCACCTGCGCCTG
>Ga0209607_1001652_pt1 | contig 18624 bp, 20 predicted proteins | sample AD_UKC117_MetaG_FD_184413 | JGI IMG/M metagenome (GOLD analysis project Ga0209607, IMG submission 184413) | Active sludge microbial communities of municipal wastewater-treating anaerobic digesters from Hong Kong - AD_UKC117_MetaG (SPAdes)... | ecosystem: Engineered > Bioreactor > Anaerobic >... | reverse complement strand
CGAGCTGCGCGAGGAGCCGGAGCCCACGCTGACCGAGTTGCTCGCCCATCTGCAACCGGTGGATCTGGTGCTGGTCGAAGGTTGGAAGACCGGCGTATATCCCAAGCTGGAAGTTTGGCGGCCACTCGCTGAGGATAAGCCGCCCCGTTTCCCGAGCGATCCGAGCGTTGTCGCCGTCGCCTGTGAGCCGTTGTTGGAACCGGTGGTGTACGGTCGTCCCGGCTTGCCGGTATTCCCGTTGGAGGACTTGGACGGCATCGCCGGATTCGTGGCGGATTTCGCCCGGTCCTGAGGTTGAAAACCGCCCGGCCTTTCCCAGAGGCTCTCACTCTTGAGAAGATGGAGCCATGAGAAAGCCGGGGCGGTTCACGGCTCGGTGTGTTCGAAAACCTGGATATTGGGCACCACGAAGCGTCCCTGCAAGGAGGTCAGTTGCGCCCGGTGCAGACGCGCGATCTGTTCGACCACCTTTTGACCGTTCTCAAGCAAGTGGACCTTGATCTGGCGTCGATCTTCCGATGAGCGGCGACGCTCGACAAACCCCAGCTTCTCACAGCGCGAAATCAGCGCCACGACACCGTGTTGTTGCGTCTGCAGGCGCTCGGTAAGCTCGCCCACGGTTGCCCACTCGCGACCGGGATAACCCTTGATATGCAGCAACATCAGATACTGCAGGGGCGTAATGCCATGTTGGCGCGCCACCTCTTCGCTGAAGCGAACAAACTTCCGTATCTGGTAGCGAAAATCAGACAGTATTTCAAAGTCATGCTTGGTCAAAGGCCAGTCATCATGTATCGGCACGGGTGTATCCATCGATCACGGTGTTGGGTGCGTATCGTCTCATCCCGACGCAGTCCGCCCTGGAAGCGCGAGGCATGAGGCGGGTCAGCGAGTCGGGGACGACCTGCGGGATGGATATGAATAAACCTACACGTGCGGGAGCGGCGGTAGGTATCGGCGCGTGCGCATGGGTGAAGTGGTGGGGAGGGTATATGCACGCGCATCTGGCAGCCGTGATGCCCTTCTTCGTAGGGATCTGGCTAGGCGCGCGTCGCGCCAAAGCCGTGGCCCCGAAGCAAGGCATACCGGGGATCAAAAGGCGGTCACCGAGCGCGGGACGAAAGACGGACTGGGATGCCCCCATTCGTCCCCCGAGGCACGGCGACATACCGACCTCAATGCATCAGTACGATTTGCACGAGCACCAACCAGGCGAACAGTCCCGCGCCCGCGATGACCGTCGCCATCTGTAACGCCTGAAGATTCTCGCGCATGTGAAACAGCGCATAGACCCCATGATAAATCAGTCCAGTCGAACCGAACAGCGCCAGAATCCCAATAACCATATTGATGAGCAGACTCGGTACGAACAGCGCCAGCGAGGAAAGCCACAGCGGAATCGGGGCAATGGCCGCCAGCGTGAAGCATTCGTGATAGCTAGCGGTAATACTATACGTTTTTGTGACGATGAGGTGAATCAGCCAAGCCATCGCCGGAACGGTTAGCAACTGGGCGACAAAGAATATCCCCGCCGCAGTGTGCCACTGTGTGGGCGAAACCCCTGGCGCAAAGGCATCGCCATGGTGCCCTCCCGCATAATAGATCATCGCCGGCGGTAACAGCGATAACGGCAACACCACCCATGCAAACAGGTGGGTTACTGATGGATGAATGCGGATTATTTCGTCCCAACCCTCATGAAACGAAAAGACCATCTTCGGGGTTTGCAGCAAGTTCATGACGGACTCCTTACACATGACCGATCCGGCCTCGACCGGACTGATTGGACCAAACCACAAGCTCGGATACGCGTACCTTTCGACTGAATATATCATATTATGATGTATATTCAAGGAGAGGTCTGACAAGTAACGAAACGAGTATGGAAAGCGTTTCTACTCGATCCAATGAAGGGTTCGATGCCCGCTTCGGCCAGGCGCTCGGCGTAGCGGATCGAGCCGTGTTGCAGGCCCTGATCAGAGGGGTGAATCAGCCGATCCGGGCGGATGGAACCGCGCCCGTCCAGCAACTGCTCCAATGCGTCGGGCGCGAAGGCCGGGCGCGCCGTGGCCGACACGCGCCAGCCCAGGATCCAGGGCGAACCCATCGATCACGAAGGTGACCTGGACGCAGCCCCGCCAGGTCGAGACGTCGGTAAGGTTCGACACCCACAGCCTCAAACACGTCACCTGAGGAACACACCTCTTTTTGGAAATCCCCACTAAATGCTAAACGACTAAATGCTAAGTGACCCTTTCAACGTCATCCTGTTGCTCGCCGCTGCCTGCCTGGCCGGCGCATTGAATGCCGTCGCTGGCGGCGGCAGCTTCCTGACGCTCCCGGCGCTGGTGTTCACGGGCATGCCACCTGTTATCGCGAACGCCACCGGCACTGTTGCCCTGTTACCCGGCTATGTTTCCGGAGCACTGGGCTTTCGTGAAGACCTGGAGGCTCCACCCGGTTTGTCGTTGCGCACCCTGACCGTTCTGAGCCTGATCGGGGGTGCAATGGGCGCCGCCCTGCTGTTGGTGACCAACGACCATGCCTTCAACCAGATTGTGCCTTGGCTGTTGTTGATGGCAACGATACTTTTTGCCGTCGGCCCGATACTGCTTCGCAAAGTCAAAGATAGCCACACCGGCCACGCCCCGGTGGGGAAGTCCGCCGTGGGCATGCTGGCCGTCTCCATCTATGGCGGCTACTTCAATGGTGGCCTCGGTATCCTGCTGCTGGCGCTGTTCGGCTTGCTGGGTCAAACCAACCTGAATGCGATGAATGGCGTCAAGAACCTGGTTTCGGCATTGCTGACTGCAATCGCCGTCACGATTTATGCCTGGGGCGGCGTCGTGGCCTGGCCTCAGGCAGGGGTGATGATGATGGCAGCGACCGCAGGCGGTTATTTTGGCGCGCGGGTTGCCCGGCGGATACCGACGCCAGCGCTGCGTGCCGGTATCGTTGCCACCGGTTTAATCATGACCACGCTGTTCTTTCTTCGCGGTTGACCCTGGATACCGCTGGGTGCCCGTCGCGGCGCGCGCTTCGCGTACGGTTTTTCCGTTTTCCGAGACGGCCCCCCCTAGACGGTCCAGACCGGCATCTTTCAAGGTTTGTTCCAGTAACCGGCGGATCGCTTCCGGCTTCTCCAACGTAAGGGCTTGCCGCGCCAGCGACGCCATGTGTGAAAAATCCACGCTTCTAATCGCCCACTTGACCCGCGGGAGCACTGCGGCGCTCACGCTCAGGTGACGGAATCCCAACCCCAACAAGAGCAGAGCACCTGCGGGATCACCGGCCATTTCCCCGCACACGGCGACCGGCTTGCCGGCTTGTCTGGATGCATCCACCACGTGCCAGAGCGCGCGCAGCACGGCGGGATGGAGAGGATCCAGCCGTTGCGAGACGTGGAGGTTACCGCGGTCGATGGCCAACAGATATTGAGCGAGGTCATTGGTGCCGACGGAAAAAAAGTCCACCCGCCGGGCCAGCTCTTCCGCCTGATAGACCGCCGAGGGCACCTCGATCATGAGCCCAACCGGCGGGCGAGAAGACGCGATACCCTCCTCCAGAAGCTGGTGATGTGCTTGGTCGATCAGGGTGAGCGTTTCTTCCACCTCGGCGACCCCGTTGACCATGGGCAGGAGGAGTCTCAGATTTCCCAGCCCGACGTTCGCGCATAGCGCGGCCCTGAGCTGGGTGAGAAAGAGCTCGGGATGATCCAGGGTGAGACGGATGCCGCGCCATCCCAGCATCGGGTTCCGCTCTACGAGGGGCAGGTAAGGAAGCGGTTTGTCACCCCCCACATCCAAGGTCCGCAGATTGACTGGCAGCGGCGCGACCGCCTCCAGCATTTGCCGATAAACCTTCATTTGTTCCTGCTCGCTGGGAAACCGGTCGTAGCGCATGAACAGCAGCTCGGACCGAAACAGTCCGATGCCCGCCGAGCCGACGGCCATCATCAAGGGTACATCCGCGATGAGGCCCACGTTGGTGTGGAGGAATACCTCCATGCCGTCTAGTGTTTTCGCCGGGAGGTCCCGAAGGGTCTTGAGATCGCTCTCGAGCCCCCACTCTTCGCGGATTAGACGCTCGATCTCCTGGCGTAACGTGGGATTGGGCCGCGGGTATACCCATCCGCGGTTGCCGTCCACAACAACCTCCTGGCCATCCAAATGCTCCAGGGGTATACGCCCAATACCCACCACCGCCGGTATGCCAAGGGCACGGGCAAGAATGGACAAATGGGACAGTGAAGAACCCTCCGCCGAGATCAGGCCACGCACCCGGTCGCGAGGCGCGAGCCCCAGGTCGATGGCGTTGAGCTGGTGACCGATTAAGATGATGCTCGACGGGTCATCACCCGTGGTGCCGGACCCACCCCGCAAGTGCGCGAGTATGCGATTACCAAGCCCCCGGATGTCCGCGCCCCGTTCCCGCAGGTACGGATCTTCCATCGCGTCGAAGTGCCGCGTATACCCCTCGATGGTTTGCCGCAACGCGCCGGGCGCCCAGTTCTCCTGGTGGATGCGCGCCACTGTGGCTTCCACGATTTCTGGGCTGTCCAGAATCAACGCGTAGGCATCGAACAGCGCCCGGTCCGCCGCGGAGAGCGTACCATCAAGGTCCGCGCTGAGCTGCCTGATCTCCTCTTGGACCCGCGTCACGGCTTGGCGCAGGTGTTGCTCCTCCATCCTGGGATCTTCCGGCTTGCGGTTGGGCACCGCGGCGAGGTCGGTCGACGAAAAGACCACGACCCCCGTTCCCATGGCGATCCCAGGTGCTCCCGGTAGCCCTTCAATCCAGCCCCGCTCCGCGCCATCCGGGCGGCATAGGCCGCAGAGATCGCCACTAGCCCTCGCATAGGCGATCGCGCCACCCAGTTGGACGGCCAGGGTGGTCAGGATCGCGGTATCGGCATCGTCGAAGCGGCGCACGACCCGCTGACGCACGACCAATACACCCAACACCTCGCCGCGGTGGGTAATCGGTACGCCGAGAAACCCATGGAAGGGTCCGGAACCGGATTGGCGGACGAACTCCTGATGCGGCGCTTCGGGAACGTGCTCCAGGTTGATGGGCAAGGCGCTCTCGGCCACCCTCCCAATGAGCCCCTTGCCAAAGCCGAATTGAACCTGTCCGACCACGGTCGGGGCAAGGCCAGCCGTGGCTACGACCACATGCCGTCGGCGCTCGTGTTCGGTGAAATAAATACTGCAGGCATCCACCGCCATCAGCACGCGAGTGCGCTCCACCACGACCCGCAGCGCTGTCTCCATATCTGGCGCTGAGTCCACTTCACGAATCAACCGGGCGAGCGACGCCAGTTTGGAATGCTCGCCGCCCGTTGGCCTGTCATGCATATCCATACTCCGTACCGGTTGATCGATGAGAGGCTTAGCCTGGCTTTCCGTCGATCCGGGGTTGCATCAGAATGGGGGTATGGTGAATGACAAACAGCGCAAAGGCGCTCGACCATAACAGCCCCGCCACGATGAGCCCCGGCAGGTAAAATCCCGGTACCGCGATCGGGATCACCACGCGTATGATCGCGCTCGCGTTAATGAGGATAAAAGCCGCAATGATAGGAGTGCTGGCCACAATAGTACGGCCAGTGTGACCCAACGCGACGCGACTCATCATGCCCAACGTCAGGCTGCCGATCGCACCGACCGTCAGCGCATGAACGGCCGCGCTGGGCGTGACTACCGGTACCATGCCGGCGAGTCCCTTCAAGGCAAGGGCGACGACTATCCATGCATAGCCGAGATGCAAAATCCACAGCATCGGCACGCGCCGCGTGGCCAGGGATCGCCAGCGCCACATACGGATGAGGTTCGCCGCCGCCGCCAGTAACGCCACCGGCCCGGTAAGCGCATACAGAAATGGGAAGAGATCGATCGCCAACACCAGGATGACCAGACCGACCGCGAGAACATCCGCCCAGACCAGGCGACGGACCCGGATCTCGGGCAGCGCATTGGCGGTAAATACGGGAATCACCCGACCGCCGATCACAACCAGGATAAGAGTGACCGCATTGAGGGTGAACTGCAGCGCGCGATCGCTTCCGGAGGCGAGCATGCCCAACGCCTGGAGATGGATGACCAGATTAGCGCCCGCCAGCGCCAGGAGGATAAACGGGAACACAAGGTTGCGGCGATTGCGCGATCGCCATAACGGCGGCAGCAATACCCCGGCAATGGCCGGCAAGAAAGAGACATCAATCGCCGCCACCAGCCATACCGGTACGAGGGCGGTGGCGACCAGCATGAATCGGGCGGAAAGCCATAGTAATGCCAAGCCAGCGAGTAACGGCCCCGAGGGAGTGGGGAGACCGGTCCAGTTGCGCACCGCCGTCAAGAGAAAGCCCGCAACAACCGCCATCGTATAACCAAAGAGCATCTCATGGGCATGCCATCCCACGGACCCCAGATAGGACGGCGCTGACCCTAGCCCAGTGAAAATAACCAACCAGAGCGGAATGACCAGGGTGGCGAAGGCGCCCGCCAGGAGAAAGAGTGGTCGAAAGCCCAGGTTGAACACGGAGCACCGAAACGGAGGCCCGCTCAACAGCGCGTGCGTTCGCCTGATCACGCGCGCGCTGACCGTGGCGATTCTTTGCATCTGCAAGGTGTCCTGTATTGTTGAACCATTCAATTGCCGCCGCCGGGTTTCTGGCGAAATGGACTTCGTGCTTGCCGTGGATCAAAGGGTCTTGGCCGAAAGGATATTCAAGGTCTTTTGGCCGTATATGCGCGTGGGCGCGCGCCGATCTCGCCGCGCCTGGCCCGATGGTTGGCTTCGGTGGCGCGACCGATAAACCGCCTCGCATCCGAGCCCACACGAATCCCCTGACCGTCATCGCGCGGAGCGGATGGCTCACCGCAGCGCCTGTTCCAAGTCGGCGATCAGATCCTCGACCGCTTCCAGACCGACCGACAAACGCAGCATGCTGTCCGAAATGCCGCGACGAGCCCGCTCCGCCGGCGTCAGTTCGTGGTGCGTCGTCGTGCAGGGCTGGGTGACCAGGCTTTCGGTGCCGCCGAGACTGGGTGCCAGGGCAAAGAGCTTGAGCCGATCGGCGACGCGTGTGGCGTCGTCTCGGCGGCCGACTACCTCGATGGTCAGCATACCGCCAAAGCCGTGCATCTGTTTTTTGGCCAAGGCATGAGCCGGAAAATCCGCAAGGCCGGGATAAAACACGCGGCTTACCTTCGGATGTCGGGTCATGGCTTCGGCGATTTGCTGGGCCGCCGCGTTGTGCTGGCGCACGCGCACCACCAGGGTGCGCAGACTGCGCGAGAGCAGCGACGCCGTGACCGGCGCGATCATCGAACCGAGATTCTTGCGCCAGGTCCACACCGGCCCCAGCAACGCCTTCGATCCCATCATCGCGCCGGCGGTGAGATCGCTGTGGCCACCGAGATACTTCGTCGCGCTATGCACAACGACATCGGCGCCGAATTCCAGCGGACGCTGGTTGACGGGTGAGGCGAAGGTGTTGTCGACGGCAACGAGCGCTCCATGGGCGTGGGCCTTTGTCGTCATGGCGCGAATGTCGAACAACGCCAGCGTTGGATTAGTGGGTGTCTCGAAGAAGACCAGCTTGACGCCGTCCACCAGCAACGCATCGAGCCGCTCCAGCTCATCACCAAGGATTAAATGAGTCTTGATGCCGAGCAGGGGCAACTGCTTGGCGAGCAGCTCAAGCGTGCCACCGTAGGCGTCGCCGATGCAGACCACGCCTTCACGGCCGTGAGTCAAGAATAATGCGGTCTCGGCGGCCATCCCGGAGCAGAAGGCCCAAGCCATCTCCGCGCCTTCGAGACTGGCCAGCGTTTCTTCCAGCGCAAAGATCGATGGGTTCAGGCCGTAACGCGTGTAGAAACTCCCGGATTTACGGCCATCGACGACGTCGAGAAGGTCGGTCGTCGATGCGAACGCGAAGGTCGTGGTGTCGTACACCGGAATATGCGGACTACCGTGCGCGTCCTTGAGGCTATAACCGTGGATGCCGCGGGTGGCCAATCCGTGCTTGCTGCCTTCCGTCATGTTGTGACTCCCCAATCGATTATCAATCTGTTTTCCTCTGTTAACCGCCAGAACGATCGCCAAGTGGCGGCTAAAAAGGCCAAGGAGGCGCCGTTTGTCCAGAATCACCCGATTGCGTGTTGCGGCGCGGTACACCTGGCGCTTATCGGATCCGGAGGGGCAAAGTAGCAAGCCCGCTCGCCGGGTAGACGGCTTGGCTCGGCCATTGGTCCGGCACGGGCTGAATGCCGGTAGTGCGTTCGAGCAGTGCCTCCATGAGGAGTCGCAACTCCATTCGGGCCAGCGGAGCGCCTGGACAGCGGTGAATGCCCGCGCCATAGAGGAGATTCTTACTGGGATCGCGGTTCAGTCGGAAAGCCCGCGGGTCCTCAAAGACGCGGCCGTCCCGGTTGGCGGCGATCCAGATGAGTGAAATCCGCTCGCCGGCCTTGAATTTTCGGCCGCTGATTTCCACCGAGCGGGTTGCGATGCGCCGGTTGGCCGGCAGGGGACCCTGAATCCGGAGGATCTCGTCGATGGCCTCGGGCAACAAGGCGGGTTGAGCGCGCAATTGCTCCTGCAACTCGGCGTGCCGCGCAAGATCATGAGCCAGGATGCCGACCGCCGCGGAGATCGTGCCCACCTCCCCGACGGTCCAGTTTCGCAAGATACTGACCATCTTTTCCTTGCTCAGGAGCTGTCCCCCCACTTTTTCGTGCATCAGCGCGGCGGTGATGTCGTCCTCGGGCTTTGCTCCAGCCTGAAGGCGACTTTCAAGCAGGCTATCGATGAAGCGCTCGAACTCGCGCGCGATTTCAGACAGGGCCTGGCGGTCCTGAGTCCGTGTGGCCTCGTGTTTTCTCTGGGTCCAGAGCACCATGGGGGCGTGAAGAGTCGGTGGCCAGCCCAGAAAGGCGCATTGGACACGCACCGCAAAGGGCAGGGCAACCTCGGCCATCAGTTCCACCTGGCCGACAGCGAGGGCGTTCCGAACCAGATCGGCGACGATTTCCCGGCAAGTGGATTCGAACGCTTCCATCCGTTCTGGAGAAAAGTACGACTCGATAAGGCGTCGATAGGCCGTGTGTTCGGGGGGATCCATCCCGTTGGGTACGGAGAGGTGCCGTGACACCACATTGCTGAACGTGTGGTGATCGTTGAGCACACGGGTAATGTCCTCATGTCGGAAGAGTGACCACTGCAGGTAATCGCTGTAGGCGACAGGGCAGCGTTCGCGCATTTCATCGTAGGCCGCACTCGGGTCGCGCAAAACCTTCTCGGCTCTCGGATCCCAATCAGGTTCAAGTTGATCGTTCATTGTCATTCCTTCAGGAGCAGAGCGATGTGTGGGTCCGATGGAACGTGGTCGAGCCGGGCGGATACGGTGACTGTGGCGCCAGTATCAACACGCCTGTAGTGAAGTCGCCCCAGCGGGTCAACGTCGAAGCACAATCACTCACGCTGGTCGAAGCGTCCGCTGATGCCCTTGAAGCCGGCGTCCTCGGCGGCGCCGGCCAGCAAGCTCGCAATGTTGGCGACCACGCCGTTCATCCCCTCTCGCCGCTCGCGGATCGGGATAGAGCGCCGCCTTAGGGGCGCGGATCATCAAGTAGGCCGATGCCGTCAAGCCGGCATGCTCTGCGAGTTTCACTGCGTCGATGGAGCCATGGCCGACCCTGCTGCCCATGGCCACGCCCAGAACCTCGGCTAGTGAGTCACGGACGATGATCCGCAGCGCGGCGCCGAAAAACTCCGGGAAATGCAGGGCTTGGTTCTCCCTCGAATCCTCCGACTTGCCAGCCACCAGCAATGTCTGTAAAATAGTATTTACTTACTTACTAAAAAGCAAGCGCCTCTATAGCATGATCACTCCAGCCATTCACAATACAAGGCCGCGTCAGCGCTTGACCACTGATCAGCGGCAGCGGGAGATCGTTGCCACGGTCCTCGCGCTGGCCCGGGAACGCGGCCCGGACGCGATTACGACCCAGGCGATCGCCGACCGGATGGGCCTTACCCAAGGGGCCATCTTCCGGCATTTTCCCGACAAATTGGCCATCTGGCTGGCGGTTTTTGGCTGGGTCCGTGAATCGCTCGGCGCGGCGATCACGGCGGCGATCGAGACAGTGGCTTCGCCGCTCGCAAAAATCGAGCAGGTGTTTCTCGCACATGTGGCGTTTGTCGTGGCAAACCCAGGTGTGCCGCGCGTCCTGTTTCACGAGTTGCAGTACCCGGGTGATTCGCCGGTACGCGTCGAAGTACGTGCCATGATCAACGCGTATCACCAGCGGCTAACCCGGCTGTTCATGCAAGCAAAGGTCGCCGGTGAACTGCCGCCCGCTCTTGATCCGACACTGGCGCCGGTCCTGTTCGTCGGTGCCGTGCAAGGTCTGGTCATTCAGGCATCGCTTGCCGGTGACGAAACGCAGATGGTGGAAGGCGCGGCGAAGCTGTGGCAGCTGTTACTCGACGCTTATCGAGGGCGGGGAGAGTGGTGAAAATACGTGCGAGCCGGCTCGCGGGTACTGGGCTCAAGGCACTGTAAAGAGGGCATAAAAATCCGGGTGAGATAAGCAGCTTGGGGGAGTTGATGAGGGCTAGGCGAATCTGACGGTGTGCCAGGGGATGGCGGAAAACTTCCGTTTTTCGCCATCCGGTTCGGCCCCTGACAATTGGGTAGCTTTTGTCGCTAAATGGCACCGATTATCGGCGCCATGGGGCACCGTTCGGGGTGGCGGGTTGATGTACCCTGCGACCTCAAGTCGAATGTACCGCCGCTTGGCCCGCCTGACGGTGGCGGGTGCGATAGCGCGTTTCCAGGCGTTCCGACACGACGCCGCTCGCCCGTTTTACACCGCCGCCGGTTCGGTCGGTTCCGGCACCCGCTTGAATTGGCTGATTTCGACGGTGCCTTGCGGGAAGTGGGCCATGATGCGCAGTTCGCCGCCCATCGCTTCGACGAAACGGCGCAAGGTGCTCACGTACAGATCGGTCTGGCCTTCCATCTTGGAGACGGCGATCGGGTTGATGCCGAGCGTGGCCGCGACTGGTTGTTGGGTGAGATCGAGTGCCCGCCGGCGCGCTTGCAAGGGCATTTCGTCGATCAGCCGCTGGGTTTCCGCCGCGATGCGCGCTTGCCGTTCTTCCGTCATTTGCGCCACCCAATCGCGAGATTGCTTGACCATCGGGGTAGGGTCGGTAAAAGGTTTCGGCGACTGGGCCACTCGACCCTAGCGCATCGCCGCGCGCGCCGCCTCGGCCAGAAAGCCGGAGCGGGTCCCGCCGCGCGCGCGAACGCGCTCGTCGATCTGCGCCAGCAGCAGGCGAGGCAGGGTGATGTTGATCTTCTCGGCCGGACCGAAATAGCGCTCCACCGGCACTTCGACCACCGCCCAAATCCAGCCGGCGAAGTCGGGATCGGCTCGATGTTCGGCGAGCGTGCGCGCCGGCGGCACGTCCCCGCCGTCCTCGATCAAGGTCTGGCAGTGGAAATCGATGGCGTCCTTGGCTTGGTCGATGGCTTCGTCCAAGGTGTCGCCCGCCGAGAAACAGCCCGGCAGGTCGGGCACCACCACCCCGAAGGCGTGGGTGGCGTCGCCCGGTTCGATGGCGATGACGAATTTCACGGTCGCGGCCCTCGCTTCAGATCAAACCGGCCTGTTTGCGCAGCTGGCGCGCGAGACCCGCGCCCAAATCCTTTTTCGGGTGCGGGACGCTGAGGTGCCCGCCGCGCGCCGGATGGGTGTAGATGTGATGCGAACCCTTGACGCCCCGCAGCGTCCAGCCGGCTTTTTCCAGCTCCTTGATGAGGTCCGCGCTGTTCATGGTGGTTATTATAACCACTGTCGGTGTATCATCAACACCATAACCACCAAGCTGACCCGTTACAGCAAAGCCCCCCGCAATCTCGGGCCTCGCATCCCACAACCGGCCCGCCAGCAACCGGCCGTTGGTCTTCTTATCACGACGGATTCCATCGAGTCCCCAGGTGCCCCATTGCTTGAAGGTGAACGCCACGCCGGTCACCTGGCATTGATCCCGCACCGACAAGGCCCATTCCTCGCGCATCCGGCGAGCCTCCGGTCCCGACTCACCGCCGACGATCACCCAATCGATGTCGCGCAGGTCCAGTGGTCCCAGGTCTTCCAGCAACGGCTCCACCGACAGGAAACGAACGCGGGCGGATACCTGGCGGAGCAGGTCGATGCGCGGCAGGCCGTGGCGACGATCCTCGACCGTGACACCGAGCCAGACGTTCGGCGGTATGGGGCGGGATGCGAAGAACTCGGGCAGTCGCTCAGCGCGTTTGGTCAAGAATTGATAGATATGCCAAGGCGTGCGGTGCATCGTCGCCAGCACCCGGTCGATGAAGGCGTCGGGCACGTCCTCGTGAAACAGATCGGCCATCGAGCAGACGAAATAGAGGGTGGATTTCTTCCGCCCGAGCGGTAAGTCAAGGCGGTCTGCGTGCAGGGTCAGCGCGAAACCCCTGGTGTAGCCCGGCGCGGCCATCGCCTGGAGCTGCAGCGCCATCCGTTCAGCGTAGCAGTGCTTGCAGCCGGGCGACACCTTGGCGCAGCCGGTGACCGGGTTCCAGATCTGCTCGGTCCACTCGATGCGGGATATCGCCATTGCGGTCTCGGGGGTTACCGTTCCGATCAGTCGCCGACCCCGTCGGTCGGCCTCAGATGCGGTTCGATCTCCGGAACGATCAGCCCCAGCTCGCGCTCCAGCCACGCGGCCACCAACCGCCGATGGCACCAGACAGTTTCCGAAAACGGCGGCCGTTCCCAACATAGCAACACCGGCTCGTGCGGGTCGGCCAGCCGGTGCAGGTCTTCGACCACCTGACGAGGGTCCAAGCGAGCCAGGATCGCCTGATACAGCGGCTCGTATTCGGCGCGGTCCCGCTTCAACATCGGCGCGGTTGAATTCAAAGGCCGATAGACCGCGAAGCCGGCCGGCGTGCCGCGTGGCGCCCAGCGGGCAATGCGGATGTGGCCGGGACCGGGATCGGTGAAGAACGAGGCGGTTCGCGTCGCGGTTAGCGCCCGCGCGCCGATGGGGCTATTGAGGGCCGTTGCGGTTGCATCGCCACGGCGAAGCCCGCCGTGTAACCGGCCGCGTAGCCCTGCTGGCGCCCGAAACCCAGGGCGACCGCGCCGGTGAGGATCAACGCCGCCGCCATCGCCACCGCGCCACCCAACACCCAGGGCCAGCGGGTGGCGAAACCGGCCGCGAGCGCGATCCGGCGGGCGGCCTGTTGAATGGTCTTCTCCAGCGAGGCGTGCGCCGCGACCGCCGCTTGCGCCACCTCGACGGCGGCGGCGTCCGCCTGGTGTTGGACCTGCTGTTTCGCGTGGGCGATATGCCGGTCGCTCTCGTTTTTGCACTCGATCAGCAGTTCGCGCGCGGCGCCTCGGATCATCGCCGGAAACCGCTCGTAGAGCGAGTAGTAATATTGCAAAGCGATCAACACCTCCCAGAGGGCATCGTTGGGGTGCAAGCCCAAGCTGTCCCGGACCCGATGGAGCCGCGCCCGATCCCGCGGCGTGGCTTGATGCCCGATCAATCGCTCGAAGGCACTGTCCAGATGCGGATCGCGCCCCGGCTGGGCCGCGTCGTGGGCCGGCGTCTTGGGGGTGTCGGCGGTCGCGGCGGCGGGCGAACACGAAGCGGTTTCAGGACTCATTCGGCGGCCTCCATTGGTTCCGGTTGTACCCCTTCGCCGGACCAGAGGGCGGCGAACATCGCGGCCACGGTCTCCCGCCAGCGTTGCAATTCGACCCGGTTACCCAGGGGCAGCGTGTCCGGCGTCCCGGTGCTCAAGGCCCGTGCAATGGACAGCCGCCGGGAATACAGATCGTCGCTCACGCGGCTCGCCAATCGATCCAGGGTCAACACGCGCCCACCGCGCCGGGCGATGTCCTCGGCGACGGGCAGGGCGTCATACAACCCGAAGGCGGCGCGGGGACCGAAGAAAGTGTTGCACACGACGTGGACCACCGCGTCGGGTAGCGCGCGGACATAATCCTCCAGCAGCTCCACGCTATCGCGCTGGTTATTGATGACCCACAAGGTCACGAACCGTCGCCGCAACTCCGGCAGCGCCCGCTGGAGCGTCGTGCCGTAAGCCGCGACCCCTTTATTGTTGCGGGCGGCCGTGTTGATGACCGTGACCCGATCCGGGTACGCCTCGCACAGATTAATGAGATCGATCCAGCCGGACGCCTCATCCAAATCCAGGGCTTCCGGGACCACGCCAGGTTCCTGGCCGTACATCCGCCACACATCGGGATTGGAGGTATCGGTATCGATCAGCAATACTGGCGTGTCGCGCCGCAGCAGGTAGTCCAGCAGGGCGATGGAGACCATCGATTTGCCGACGCCGCCCTTACAGCCGCCGACGGTGAACAGGGTGGGAAACCCCGGTGTGAGGTGAAGGGAGGTCGGTGCGTTCATCAACGGTTCCTCTCAAGGCAAGGGCAAACGGATCGGGACGCCGCCGATCAGGCCGCCGATCAGGCCGACGGGGTCGGCGGGTCGGACGATCCCGGTGGGTCGTCCGACGCGGGGGCCGTATCCTGACTTTGTTTTCGGGACGCCGCCTGGCGGATTAACTCGGGATAGGGGACTTCCGGCTTGGGCGTGAAGCGGCTGGCGAGATGGAGCCGCGACGGGGTGACCTCGTGCCGAGGCGGGACCGCTTCGGTGTTCGGGGCGGGCGCGGGCGTCATGACCGAATCCGGCGTGGGCTTCACGATCGGGACCTCGGTATCGGAGGGCGCGGGCCTCAACACACGCGGCGGAATCACCGCTGGCGCGCCGGTCGGAGAGGCCGCTCGCGCGGATGCGGCTGGCCCTAAATAGCGTTTCAGGGTGCTCAAGTGAATCTGGAGCCCACATTCCGCAAGGAGCTCCACCAACCGGGGCCAGGAGCATTGATGCTCCCGGCGCAACGCCTGGAGCGGTTCGCGGAGCGGTTCGAGCAAGACACCCTTCGGACGCGCTCGGGGACGACATACCGGCGGCGTGTGGGCGATGCGTTCGGTCAGGCGCTGAAGGAGGACCGCCGCGTTCGTCGGCGTTGTTTTCTTCATCGAATGAGGCTTCACTTTGCGCATTTCATGATTTCTTATAACATACTATAACGTATTATTCTATTGGATTCGATTCATTTGGACAGTTCTTGAGGCGGGCTTCGCATCGGTTTTTTATGGAATGCGCCGAATCGGATCGCGAGATGGGCTATTTATTGAATATCCATTGATTTATATGGAGATATGCAACGAGAACGGCTGACCTGACGAAGCGCGTGTTTGTCGCTTGGAGCCCCCGGCTTTGTGCCGATCTCATCATCGACCGCCAGTCGCCGGCGTTGATCCATAAGACAATTTCCAGGATTGAACAGGAAATAATTATGTTATCATATATCATTTAATTTATGGTTATCGACACTGTGCCCTCGCCACCGGGTTGAGCGCCACGCCGCCCACCCTGGCCACCGGCAAGGATCGGCATTCGGCGAGCGGGCGCGGTGCTCTCCATCGCAAGGATGTTTGGCCAACCGCCTGGATCGTGGTCCGCCTGCTATGCAGTCTCTTGAACCGCAAGGATGATCACGGCGGATCGATCGGTTCGACGCGCGGGACGATGCGGGAGTGGATAACCCAAGATTTCAGCCCGATGCCTGGACGCCGGTGGTGAAACGGTCGATTGACACGGTTTCGTCAATCCGGTGGAGGAGACGGGCGGCTGAACCGGTTCGTTGATTCGGATGAGGCGTGATGCCTTTGAATTGGATGCATGCACTCGGTTGATCCGTCGAGATTGCGAGCCGGGATCGTGAACTGAGTTGATGCACCGAGAGGGTGAACCGAGATCATGGGCCTTACTCATGAACCCTACTCATGAACTCGGCTTATGGACTTGGCTCATGAACCCGACTCATGAACCGACCGCCCAGGAAGGCTTGCCGACCGCTCAAGGGGGGTCAATCGTGAACGGGATCGTGAACTGGGTTGATACACCGAGAGGGTGAGCCGAGAGCATGAACCCTACTCATGAAACCGGCTTATGAAACCGGCTTATGAAACCGGCTTATGAAACCGGCTTATGAAACCGGTTCATGAACCGACCGCCCAGGAAGGCTCGCCGACCACTCAAGGGGGGTCAATCGTGATTACAGGATGGGAGTTGTCACACACGCTGCGCTCGTGACAACTCACAAGATCCGGCTCGGCGCTGCGCTTCTCGCCGGTGGTAGGGATCATTCGATCAGGCATCAGGCTGTCCGCTTGCGGGTGGCGCCATCGAACGACGTGAGGAGCCGATGACGATGAAACCAGAAACCAGTGTTCAGAAAACGTGGCGTGGACCGGAAGAAGCGACCGGTATGGATAAAGTCATCAACGTGCGGCTGCCGATGGCTGAGAAGGTGGCTTTACAGCAGATGGCGTTTCAGGCGGGTCTGTCGTTGAGCGCGCTGGTCCGCCGGTGCTGCTGGGGCCGCAAGGTGGTGACTGACCCTGCCCTGGGCATCATGGAATACCTGCGTCGAGGGAGTGAGGAAATCCGTGCCGCGCACCTCCACGCGGGCGATCAAATCCGGGCGCGCGTTCACACCGAGGCCGCCTTGCGCTGGCTGCGCGAGGCGATGAATCTGCTGGGGCAAAATTGATCGGCAAGAAGATTCCCAATCCACGGAAATCCGGCACGCTGGGCGCGCGCATCCGACGGCTGGCCGACTACATCAACGACCCGGAAAACGCACCGCCCCATGCTCGTGCGATCACCCATGCGGCCAAGGCGGCGCGGGTCGAGGGACTGGCCGATTACGCCCAACGCCCGACCGGCGACGATTTACGGGAGAAGTGCATCCACGACGGCGCGCGCGGTTTTTTTACGACCACGCGTAACGCCCAGAAAGCGGAGATGCTGGCTCTCGCGCAAAACTCAACGCACAGCAAAGATCCCATCAACCACTACGTACTGAGTTGGCGGGAGGGCGAACAACCAACGCCGGCACAGATCGAGGAAGCGGTCGATCTGTTTCTGGACATGATGGGACTGGTCGGCCATCAAACGCTCTACGGGTTGCATGCCGATACCGACAACGTGCATCTGCACTTGATGGTGAACCGAGTGCATCCCATCACCCGCAAGGTGATTGAAATCAACAAAGGCTTCGACCTGGAGGCGCTGCATCGCGCGGTGGCCCGCATTGAGCACGTCCAGGGCTGGCGACGCGAAGCGCGCGGGCGTTATCGTGTACAAGCGGACGGCACCGTACAACGCGTGAACCGGAGCGCGCCGGCTGGACCCGAGGAGCCGGTTCCGACCCACGGTCGAAGCCACCGGGGAAATCGCCATGCCAGCGACGCGAAATCGGCCACCCGAATTGCCGCCGACGTGGCCGCGCCCGCGATTCGGGCGGCCACGAGTTGGACGGATTTGCATACCCGCCTGGCCGCCCTGGGACTGCGTTACCAGCGCAAGGGCAGCGGGGCCGTGTTATGGGTCGGCGACACGGCGGTGAAAGCCTCGCGGGCCGCGCGGGATTGCAGCCGGTTGGCCGTCGAGCGGCGGCTGGGCGCGTACCAACCCGCGCCCGAGGGATTGCGTGTCGCGGCGCGACCACCCGAACCCGACATGTCGGAAACCGAGCGCTGGGCGGAATACCACGCGGCCCGCGAAGTTCACCAGCGTCACAAGCGCGCGGCGACCCAGGCGCGGCGTGATGCCCAGGCCACTGAACGCGAGGCCCTCCGTGCGGCGCACCGGCGCCAACGGGATGCTTTGTGGCGGTCGGTGCCACCGGGCGGTTGGCGTGGACGCGGGGCCGAACTGAACACGCAACGCAGCCTGCTGGCGGCCCGGCAAGCGGCGGAACGAGCGGCGCTTCTGGAACGCCAGCGGCGGGCGCGAATGCACGCTCAAGCGCACTGGGGCCACTTTCCCACTGATGAGGATTGGCTAACGGCGCAAACCACCGGTCCGGCCCATCGCCGGGCACGGCTGATCGCCCTACGCCTTGAGGAGGAAGAGACCCTTGTCCTCCACGCCCGCGATATCCGTGGTTTCGTCGCGGTCGTCTACGGCCGACGGGTGGATTATCGCCGGGCGGACGCGCCCGACGGCCCGGCCGGCTTCGTGGATCGGGGCCGGGAGATCATTGTCCAGGCCGAACACGACGAAACCGCCGTGCGGGCGGCGCTGCAACTGGCCGCCCATAAATGGGGACGTTTTCAGGTCGAGGGCGATGCCGCCTATCAAGCGCTGTGCGTGCGGCTAGCGGCGGAGTGCGGCTTGCCGCTCGGCAATCCCGAATTGCAAGGGGCGATTCAACAGGCGCGGGCGACCCGAATGAGTGGGTCCCCCACATCGATGACCCGCATCGGCGACTATCCGGCGCCTTGAGTAACCGACCGGGTTGCGTCTGGAGAGGTGATGTCAATCCGGAGATGAAGGTCGGTCTCTTGGATTGCGCCGCGCGGCCAGCAAATCGCCGCAACGCGAAATACCGTTGGTTGATGGGTGCTGTTCAGGCTCGGGATGCCCGTCAACGATTCACCGTTCAAGCACTTCCGCAACCTT
>Ga0209607_1001649_pt1 | contig 18628 bp, 16 predicted proteins | sample AD_UKC117_MetaG_FD_184413 | JGI IMG/M metagenome (GOLD analysis project Ga0209607, IMG submission 184413) | Active sludge microbial communities of municipal wastewater-treating anaerobic digesters from Hong Kong - AD_UKC117_MetaG (SPAdes)... | ecosystem: Engineered > Bioreactor > Anaerobic >... | reverse complement strand
GAGGAAGATTTCATTGAACATATTTATACGGCCAACATGCACAGTACCATGCTGTTCTTCACACGCAACGGGAAGTGCTTCTGGCTGAAGGTTTACGAGATACCCGAGGGCAACAAGACGTCCAAGGGTAGGGCTATTCAGAATGTGATCAACATTGAGCCCGGGGACAGCGTTTGTGCCTATATTAATGTAAAGAACCTGACCGACGAGGAATACATCAACAACAATTACATTGTGTTGTGTACCGAACGCGGAACGGTCAAGAAAACCACGTTGAAGGCGTATTCCAATCCGCGTGCCAAGGGCGTGAATGCCATTACCATCAGGGAAGGGGATATGTTGCTGGAAGCTTGTTTGACCAACGGTTGCTGCGAATTGCTGCTGGGAGCGCGTGAAGGGAAATGCATCCGCTTTAATGAGGAAGATGCCCGGCCCATTGGCCGTACGGCTGCAGGAGTGCGGGGAATCTCTATAGAAGAGCACGACCGGGTGGTTGGCATGATATGTGCAGATGTATCTGTAGAGAAGTCCTTATTGCCACATGTACTGGTAGTTAGCGAACACGGGTACGGCAAGCGTTCTTTGATTGAAGATTACAGGAAGACAGCCCGCGGGGGCAAAGGGGTAAAGACCCTGAATGTTACCGAAAAGACAGGTAAACTGATTGCCATCAAGGCCGTTACAGATGAGAACGATCTGATGATCATTACCCGTTCCGGGATAACCATCCGTGTGGCCGTGAGCGACATCCGGCTTGCAGGACGTGCCACACAGGGTGTCCGGCTGATCAACCTGCGCGAAAGCGACGCCATAGCTGCCGTCTGCTGCGTAGGCAAGAGCGATCCCCTTCCCAAAGATGAGGGGGAGGATTTGTAACGGCGGTGATGTTGCCCACTGCAGATTGGCTGAAGCACTGAAGGCCGTTGGAACAAGTAAGGCCCCTGAATGGGCAAGCACCAAAGGTCCACTGAAGATCCGCAGAAGATCCGCTGAAGCACCAAAGGTCCCTGACTCGGCAAAAATATTGAAAGACAAACTAATAACTGAATAAACACATAATACATCATGAAAAAAATCCTTACAGCTGCCCTGATGTTGTTGATGGTATCACAATTGGGCGCACAGTCAAGAGAAGTTGAAACTCTCTTGAAAGATTTCGAAAAGAATAAAGAAAAAACAGAACACGAAAAACGCAGCACCCGGCCGGCAACCTGGATAGACTATGCAAAAGCCGTTACCAACGCGTATTCTTATCCCACAAACAACCTGTGGGTAGGACTTTCTTCGCTGGAATCCAAGGTGGTTCTGAAGGATCAGCGTGTACTTTCTACAGAATACCAAACCATTCAGGGAGAACAGTACGAAGTTGTGAAATACCAGGATAAAGACCTGTATTACAACGCAGACGGCAAGCTTTCCTTCTGGATCATTACCGAACCGGTCCTCAAGGACATGGATATGCTGGATGAAGCTTACAATGCATATGACAAAGCTGCAGAACTGGATACCCGCGGCAGCAGCAAGGCCGACATCCAGGAAGGACTGACTTTCATAGCTAACAATTACATCAACGATGCCATGGCTGCCTATACCTTGGGCAAATATGCAGATGCTTCCGTGAAATTCGAGAAATCTTTTGTAGCTGCTTCGCATCCCGCATTGAATGTAGTTGATACTACCATTGTGTATTATGTTGGACTGACCGCTTTGATGGATCAGGATTATTCGCGTGCCGTGAAATTCTTTGAAAAATGTTTGGAAATGGACTATTATTCAGCGGGTGACACCTATGCCAACCTGGCAGAAGCTTACAAGCAGTTGGGTAATGTAGAAAAAGGCAAAGAACTGCTTTCACAGGGCTTCACTGAATTCCCCGACAGCCAGAGCATTCTGGTAGCCCTGATCAACGCTTACCTGGAAAGCAACGACGATCCCAACAAAGTCCTGGAATTCATCCAGCGTGCCCAGCAAAACGAACCCAACAACCCCAGCTTGTTTTACGCAGAAGGCAACGTTCAGAAAAACCTGGGCAATTTTGAAGAAGCCATCAGCCTGTATGAAAAATCCATAGAAGTTGATTCATCCTTCTTCTTCGGATACTTCCAAATGGGCCAGGCCTATTATGACAAAGCCGTAGAAATCCAGACAGCTGCTTCTGACGAACTGGACGACAACAAATACATGGAAATGGTTAAAGAACTGGACACCATGCTCCTGAAAGCCATCGCCCCCTTTGAAAAAAGCTTTGAACTGGTACAGGACGAAGAAATCCGCCCCGTGGTTATAGAATACCTCAAAAACATCTATTTCCGCCTGCGTACTTCAAGCCCCGAATACGAAGCCGCATACAACAAATACAACGATATGCTGCAATAAAAATCTCAGAGATTCTGCGCAACTCCCACAAAGCGGTATTTTTAAATGCCTGACTTTGTGGGAGTTGTTTTTTTTCTTGCGCGGGGCTTATCTTCAAGCTGCCGCGCCATTTCTTTTTTCAAGAACCTTAAACCTTTGAATATCCGATAGTTGCTGCTTTGGTTTTTTTAAGTGGCGCGGCAGCTTGAAGATGCCTTTCCTTTTTTCCGCAAAATGTTTATCTTAGCAGCTTCCGCACTAATGTATGAGGTTTTGAAGGGTAGTTATGTTGTTTCACATTTGTGTAAGAGGTAATGGAGGGCAGAGTATATTTCTGGAAAATGAAGACATACTCCATGCAATAGATTTATTGGCTGTTTTTAGCCATTATTATGGAGTCAAGGTAATAGCATACCAGTTTTTATCCAATCATTATCATATTATTATTGAATGTGAAGATCCTGCTCCGTTTATGCAGGGTTTTCGGATAAGTTATACTAAATATTTCAATAACAAGTACAATTCTTTCGGATCAGTCGGGAGGATTCACTACACTTGTGGTATCATTGACGATATCAATAAATTGGAGGAGAAGATAATCTATGTCATAAGAAATACTGCCCGACACGGTATTGAGATGCATCCTTACTGTGATTCGTATAATTCATCACGTTATTATTTTATTGAAGAAAGTAAATTTGGTAAATCTTTATACTTAATTCCTGCCGGACCTGAATGTGAATTAGAGTACTCAAGTAAGTATATACCCGAACACTATTTACTGCAAGGTAACGGCCATATTTATCCCCGCAGTTTTCTGGATTATAAGGTCGTAGAAGACGTTTTCAAGACATATGCAAACTATATGCGAAAAATTTCCATACCTTGCAGCAAAGAAATTGAAGAAAACGACGGCATGCCTCCGGCCCCTCATAAGGTCAAAGTTAATGATCTGACATTGAGTGAAATGATATTGAAAAAAATATACCCAAGAACTCTTACATCATTAACAGATAAAGAAATCACTGCGCTTAGTCTGTACTATTACAAAAAGCAAGGTGTATCGGTGAAACAATTAAGCAGGGTTTTTGGAGTTCCGGAAACCACTTTAAGAAGGCGCATCTTCAAGCTGCCGCGCCACTGAAAAATTTATAAAATGTAAAATGCTAAAAAACAGCCATTTGGTGTTTTGCGCTTAAAAAGTGGCGCGGCAGCTTGAAGATACCGCACCGCGCCGCACCGCGCCGCACCGCACACCCGCACCTCACACCCGTGCCCCGTGCCCTTCACCCCAGATACGTACCCCGTGCCCTTTACCCCACATACGTCTGGGGGACTTCTTCGCCGGTGAGGACGCAGTAGGCGTTGTGGGCCAGGGCGGACATTTCGTCTTCGCCGGCGTAGGTGAAGCAGGGACCCAGGAAACCGACGTATTCAGTGATTACGTCAATGAAGTGTTTGTTGTGGGAGATGCCGCCGGTGAAGAGGATGCCGTCAATCTGGCCGCATAGGACGGCAGCGGTGGCTCCTATCTGTTTGGCTATTGTGTAGGCCATGGCGTTGTAGACAGCTGTGGCTTTGGGATCTCCGGATTGTACCATATGGTTGAGTTCCATGAAGGAGTTGGTTCCCATGTGTGCTACCATGCCGCCTTTTCCGGTGAGCATTTTGCGAATTTGTTCGTAGGTGTATTTACCTGAAAAACAGAGTTTAACCAATTGCAGGGCTGGGATGGTCCCGGCGCGTTCAGGGGCTATGGGGCCGTCACCGTTCAGGGCATTGTTTACATCAATGATGCGACCTTTGCGGTGAGCTCCTACAGAAATACCTCCGCCAAGATGAACAACAATCAGATTCAACTGGTCGTAAGATTTACCCATGATGCCGGCATGGCGTTTGGCAATGGCTTTCTGGTTAAGCGCATGCAGGATGGACAGACGCTGTATCTCCGGGATGCCAGTAATCCGGGCCACATCCTGCAGTTCGTCCACCACTACCGGATCGGACATGAACGCCTGGCACCCGGGAATTGCCTCGGCAATGCTATGCGCCAGCAAAGCCCCCAGGTTGGATGCGTGTTCTCCGGCACTGCCATCGGTAAGGTGCGTGATCATCAGCTCATTCACTCGATAAGTCCCCGAAGGGATGGGTCGCACCAGCCCGCCCCGGCCAATGACAGCCGCAAAACTTGCCGAGTCGATTTTGTTGTTCTCCAACTCGGCAAAAATCGCCTCTTTGCGGAATTCATATTGTTGGCAAACGCGGGAAAACGGAGCCAGTTCCTGTGTCGTGTGCCGGATGGTTTTGCCGAAAATTTCCTTGCGGCCTTCGTAAACCGCGATTTTTGTTGATGTGGAGCCGGGGTTGATGACCAGAATGTGCTCTTTCATGATGTAAGGTTTTATCTTCAAGCTGCCGCGCCACTTAGCAAAATGCAAAACATCAAATAACTGTATTTTAGCATTTTACCTTTGGAGCAATTCTTCAGTGGCGCGGCAGCTTGAAGATGACGCGCCACTTTCAGCCGGGGTGCTGCTATTTGGCTGTGGCAGCGGCCAGGGCGATGGAGTTCAATTTGGTATCTATGGAGTCGGCACGGCTGGAAAGTACACAGGGAGCCATGGCGCCGGCTACGATGGCGGCTTGTTTGGATTCGGGACTCAGCTGGGTGACGCTTTTGTACATGACGTTGGCGCTTTCAATGTTGGGGAAAAGCATGCAGTCTACGTCTCCGGCAACCGGACTGTCCAGTTTCTTGATGGCTACGGCTTCAGGGCTCAGGCATACGTCCAGGGCCAAAGGTCCGTCGGCTATACAGCCGGATATTTGTTTGCGGTCGGCCATTTTGGAAAGGATGGCGGCTTCCACGCAGGCGGGCATGCCGGGAAGCATTTGTTCGGTAGCTGCTACAAATGCCAGTTTGGGATTAGGGATGCCCAAAGCATGAGCGGTATTGACCAGATATTTGGCAATGGCAACCTTTTGCTTCAGGTCCGGAGCCGGAATTACTGCCATATCACTCATTAAGATGAATTTAGGGTAGTTAGGATGGGACAATACGGCTACGTGGCTCAATACGGCTTTGGGGGGCAGCAGGCCTTTTTCCTTGTTCAGGATGGCGCGCATGTATTTGTCGGTACTGCACTGGCCTTTCATTAAAATGTCACCTTCCCCGTTGCGGACCATTTCCACGGCCCTGGCTACGGCAGCCAGTTCCTGTTCTATATCTACGATGGTAAATGCGGCGGGATCTATGCCTTCTTCATGACAAACGGCCTCAATCTGTGCTTTATTGCCCACCAGCGTTCCGTCCACGATTCCCAGTTCAATGGCTTTGTAAACGGCGTTTATGGTGTGGTCGTCCACGCCCCAGGCGGCGATTAGACGTTTTTTCTTCTGCGTGCGCAGTTGTTCAAAAATCTCCTGAAAAGTCTTCATATCTCTTAATTCATTAAATTCAATGTATCTGTGGCGATCATAAGTTCCTCGTCGGTGCCGATTACGGCCACCTGCGTATGCGTGCCGTTGGTGGAAAGAAGTTCGTCATCGCCGCGTACTTTTTTGTTTTTTGCCGAGTCAAAAGTCACTCCCAAAAAGCCCAATCGTGTGCCTACGATCTCGCGCACCAAGTAATCGTTTTCGCCGATCCCGCCTGTGAAGACTATCAGATCAGCTCCGTTCATGGCCGCAGTATATGCGCCGATGTATTTCAGAACCCGGTAAGCGAAAACGTGTTGTGCCAGGGTCGCCCGCTTGTCTCCTTCCAGAACCGCATTCTCTATGTCACGGCAGTCCGAGCTTTTTCCATACAGGCCGAGCAAACCGCATTTTTTGTTCAGAAAGTTGTTCGTCTGTGCGGCAGTCCAGCCTTCTTTTTCCTGCAGGAAAGTAACGATGGAGGGGTCAATATCGCCGGTGCGTGTACCCATCACCAATCCTTCCAGCGGGGTGAAACCCATGGATGTGTCTATGGATTTGCCTTCTTTCACGGCAGTTATTGAAGAACCGTTGCCCAGGTGGCAGGTGATGACTTTGGCTTTGTTGAAATCCAGTCCGGCAAGTTCGCAGCCTTTCCGGGCCACGTATTTGTGGCTGGTCCCGTGGAAGCCGTAACGGCGGATATCGTATTTATCGTAAAGTTCTGTGGGAATGGCATACATATAGGCATGATCCGGCATGGTCTGGTGGAATGCGGTGTCAAAAACAGCCACTTGTTTGGCATGGGGAAGGAGCTTGTCTATGGCCTCGATTCCCAAAAGGTGAGCGGGGTTGTGCAGCGGGGCCAACTCGGCAAGTTTCATGATATTGTGCTTGACTTCCTCGTCAATCAGGACGCTTTCCTTGTAATATTTTCCCCCCTGGGCCACGCGGTGTCCCACGGCCTGGATTTGTGTGAGGGATTCCAGGACACCCCATTTCTTGTCTGTCAGCAGATTAAGAATTCCTGCAATACCCACCGTATGATGGGGAACGGGCAGTTCCACTTTGTACTTTTCTTTTTCACCTATGAGCCGTTTGTGTGTTACGATGCCCATTTCCTGGCCAATACGTTCTACGACGCCTTTTGCCAGAACGGCGAAATCCTTCTCTGTATTCATATCCAGTACTTTGTACTTAATGGAAGAACTCCCGCAGTTTAAAACAAGAATGATCATGATTGGTTTTAGTAAGGTTTTTTATTAATTTTGAACTTTTAAGAATCTGCAAAAATACGGAAACTATACGTGACTTGCAAGCGTGAGGAGAAGGAAAAATGAAGGATTGTTCCCGCCGGCTGCCTCAGTTCTTTGTGGCACAATGGCGGGTCTTTATTTGTGGGATGTCATATCCCGCAGAATTGTGCTGTACCGGGCGGGTGAAAGCGCCGGCGGGATGGCAGCAGAGGCTGTTGATTGTGTAGCTCCTGTAAACGGGATGCGGGATTTTATAGTGGATCTGATTCCGGGTTTTATCCCGGATTCCATTCCGGATTCCATTCCGGATTTTGTCCCGGGTGTTTTGACGGGTGTTTTCTATGCAACGGTTCTTGTAATCGTTGTGTTCCTGGGAGGGGTTGTTTTGCTGCGACGCAGCGCGCCTCCACGGCGGATTCCTTTTTTCCGAAAGAGCAATGAGAGCAATCATTATGTATCTGTAAGTTACCTGCGTTACCGTTACGGGAAACACCTCTACTGCCTGGGGCTGCTGGCCCTTTTTTGTATGGGTTTCTGGCACGGCTTTCAGAGGCAAATGCCTGCCGGGGTGTTGTCTGGGACAGGTGTCGACAGATCTGTGGTCTCTATGGAGGATTCATTGCGTAAAGGCAGGGGTAAGCGGGATTATAAGTTGCTGTTTGCAGAGGACAGATCTGTGGTTCCCGCGGGGGAGCAGGTGTTTTTGTGTCTCAGGGTCAGGGATTTCCCGGTTCATGTTACAACCGCTACCGGCAGGGAATACATGCGTATGGAATGCCGGTTGGTTTTGTATTCTCCCGACGGCAGGGAGCAAATTCCGGGCAATGAAAACATACAGGTTTACGTGCTGGTTGATTCAGCCGGCCGCAAAGAGGTTCCGGCGACTGGCAGCGGAGTTCAAGTGACTGGCAGCGAGGTTCCGGTGACTGGCAGCGGAGTTTCGGTTACTGGCAGCGAGGTTCCGGTGACTGGCAGCGGAGTTCCAGGCAGCGGCAATTTGCGTGAAGCCTCATATCAATGGCTGCCGGGGGATGTTTTGTTCACCCGCTGCAGAAGCTTTCCGTTCACTTCCGGCAAAGAGGCAATTCCAGACACAACCGCCACCGGTCCCAATGCTATCACCACCGGTTCCAATGCGAATCCGTCCAGTACCCATCCAGACACCACCGATCTCCATGCAGCCACAACCGGCCCCCAAGCAGCCACTACAGGTCTCCGTTTACAGAATGCAGGTCCCAATGCACTCACCGCTGGATTCCATGCACCTACTACCGATCCGCATGCAACCACTACCTGGAAAGATAACGCCTCCGACTCGGCAAAGACAAATACCACAACGTTCGATTACTCAAAATACATGGCCCGGAGGGGATTTTTTCGCCGGGCATACGTTTACAAATTCCAGCGTGTGAAGGCGAAACTGACTATTTTCGAACGGCTTAAGCGACTGAGGGTCCCAATCACAAAGTCCTGGGAAGGGGAGGCCGGCGCCCTGCTTTCGGGGATCTGCCTGGGTGATAAAACCGGGCTGACACCGGAAATGCGCGACCGGTTCAGTGCAGCTGGCGCCGGCCACATTCTGGCAGTCAGTGGCTTGCATGTGGGCATTTTGTACGGCAGCCTGGTTCTGCTGCTTGGAATTCCACTGCGGATAAAAGAAAGCCGCCGTTACAAACGCAAACCAGAGCGAAAACCTAAACCCGAGCGCATAACCGAATGCATACAAAACCGGCTTGACGGGAAAAACAGCAGCTCGGGGTACGATCACACGCCGCAAAAAATATATGCCCGGGAGCTGGCATTGCGCAGAACGTATTCGCTTACCCGGGGCACCTGGATCCACATTCCCGCACTTCTTCTGATCTGGATCTATGCCGGGGTGGTGGGATTTTCTGCAAGCGTTGTGCGCGCTGCCTTGATGTTAACTGTTTACGGCATAGGGAAAATGACCGGACGCAGGGCTTTCGGGTTAAACGTGCTGTCCCTTGCCGCCTTGATTCTTGTTATAGTGGAACCATTGAATTTATATGACATAGGATTTCAAATGTCGTTCAGCGCGGTACTGGGGCTGATACTGTTTTTCCCGTTGCTGCGTAATTTGTTGAGTGTCCGGAAACGTCTTTTGAAATATATCTGGGAACTTTTGTGCTGCTCTATGGCCGTTCAGCTGGGGACATTGTGGCTTACCACGGCCTCGTTCGGGATCATTCCCTTGTACGGGCTGGTATGCAATTTGGTGGTAGTACCGTTCTGCACCGTAATCCTTTATGTATTCCTATGTTACCTGATTGCCATGGGATTTTACAATACCGCGCTCCCTCACCTGAATGAATTGCTCCACATCCTGGCCGGATGGCTGGAAAATACGGTTTCTTTTTTTGCCGGACTTCCTTTAACACCCATTCATTATCAACCCGGACCGGGCGGACAAATCCTGATCCTTTTTTGCACCGCCATTGTTTATATTTTATTGCGCAGAAATGACAGGAATCTCTGAGATTCTTTACCTTTGCACCCATCATGGGAGGTTTTTTCGGAATTGTTTCTAAAGCGCCTTGCGCAAACACACTTTTTTACGGAACTGATTATCATTCACATATGGGTACCAAACGGGCTGGTTTGGCAACCATGAATGAGCAGGGTATCATAAAACGAACCATTCACAGTATTGAAAACAGCTATTTCCGCAACAAATTTGAAGACGAACTGAATGAGTTCTCCGGAAATACGGGGATAGGTGTCATTAGCGATAACGAACCGCAACCCATTGTCCTGCGTTCCCATCTGGGCACTTTTGCCATTGTGACGGTCGGAAAAATCAACAACCTTGAAGAACTAGGCAATGAGCTGATATCCAAAGGAATAAACTTCTCTGAACTAAGTACCGGCCAAGTCAATCCAACCGAGGTGGTGGGGCACTTGATCACCCTGGGACAGACTTTTGCCGAGGGCATTCGCCTGGTGCAGGAGAAGATCCGTGGCAGTTGCAGCATGCTCATCCTCACCCGTGAAGGCATAATTGCCGCACGCGACCTTTACGGCAGAACCCCCATAGTCATTGGAATCCGCCGCAAAAACGGTCACAGTCCCATACCTACTGGCGACAGTCACATTCCGAGCGGAAGCGATCCCATTTCCACCAACACATTTCCTGCTTCTGCAACCGGTCATTCATTCTTCTGACACCGGTAATTCAGATACTGACGCTCATACGGATTCTGAGGGAGAGATCACCGCCATCGCTTTTGCCAGCGAAAGCTGCAGCTTTCCTAACCTGGACTTCCAGTTGGCCGGATTTTTGGGACCCGGTGAAGCGGTGCAGGCATCTTCAAGCTGCCGCGCCACTTGCACAGATGTAAAATATCAAAGCGCAGAATATCAGGAACATAGCTCTTTCGGCGATTTTGAGTGGCGCGGCAGCTTGAAGATGCTTCTGCCGCCCCGCGAAAAGCTGCAGATCTGTTCATTCCTGTGGGTGTATTACGGATTCCCGACTTCTGCGTATGAAGGGATCAATGTGGAGGAGGTGCGGTATCGCAACGGGGTAATGATGGGTCGGGAAGATGATGTGGAAGTGGATACGGTGTGCAGTATTCCGGACAGCGGGACAGGGATGGCCATGGGGTATGCTGTGGGGAAGGGGGTACCGTACAGGCAGGCGGTTGCCAAGTATACGCCTACCTGGCCCCGGAGTTTTATGCCTACCGATATGGAGCGCAGGGCATTGGTGGCGCGTATGAAGCTTTTGCCCAATACAGATGTTTTGAAAGGGGCACGGCTGGTATGTTGTGACGATTCCATCGTACGGGGCACACAGATGAAAAAGAATGCGGATGTGTTTTTCCATAACGGAGCCAAAGAGATTCACGTGCGCATCTCTTGTCCGCCGCTGGTTTATAAATGTCCGTTTTTGAATTTTACGACTACACGTACAGAGATGGAGCTGATAACACGTCGCTACATCCATGCCCGTATGCAGGAATTGCAGCAAAACGCTCAACAGGAACCCGATCTTTGTCAATTCATTGATCACACAACCCCGGAATACCGGCAAATGGTGGAAAGCATTCGTAAAGAAATGAGTTTTACTTCATTGAAATTCAACAATATAGAGGGGTTGATCTCTTCCATTGGATTACCTAAGGAACAGCTATGTACCTATTGTTTTGATGGTTCGGGTTGCAGGGATTAAAAAAAATGTTATATTTGAGGTACATTTAACCTAACAAATCATTCCAATCTACATGAACGTTTTTGTATCCAGCCTTAGCTTCAAGGCAAAAAAAGAAGACTTGATCGAACTCTTCGCTCCTTTCGGAGAAGTACTATCGGCCCGAATTATCTTAAACAAGGAAACCCGTCGTTCACGCGGCTACGGTTTTGTTGAGATGGCTAATGATCAAGAGGCTCTTGCTGCAATCGACGCATTGAACGGTTCTGAACATATGGGCAGAACCATTAATGTGGCTGTTGCTAATGAACGTCCGGCCCAGCCGGCACCCGCTCCCGCTCCGGAAGAATAACCGGAAATGCAGTTGAATGGAAGTGGCGCATTAACTCAATAAGTGGTAAAAAAAAGGGTGACTAAAATGCTTAGTCACCCTCTTTTTTTAATCGCTTTTACTCCTCAGCCGGCGTAAAGAAAAGTCCTATCACTCCTAAAATGGCTGTCAAAATTGATATGATCAGGGACAACCATGTGTATACACTGTCAAAATCCATCTGAATTAAATTTTTAGGGTTAATATCTTATACAAAGATGTAAAAAACGATTGATTTGTTGCATATTATTGAAAAGATAGTCAAAAAAAAGCTGTCGTTTTAAAGACAGCTTTAAATCATATATACTAATTATACAGCTCAGGCAGCAGAGAAGAATAGTTCAATGGTTCCCAGCAAAGCCGTTAGAACTGATATAATCAGTGAAAGCCAGGTGTAAACACTTTCAAAATCCATTTATGCAATGCTTTTTTTTGGTTTACATTGAAGTCAAAATTCCTTCCAGCCAGACAAAAAATTGCTGTAACCAAAGACCTATTTGGTTAAAAAAATTAGTAATTAATTCAATAAGTGCTTCCATAATAATTTTGTTTAAGGATAGTAATGTAATTTATTTAGAGTTTATTCAAAAAACTTTACACGTGTCGTACAATAATAACAAATTTAAAAATTATTCCTGAATATCCAATTCATCCAACAAAAATTTTGCATTCCCTATCTTGTCTATAATAAATAGTACGTACCTGATATCAACCGAAATATTGCGGCAAACCGACGGGTCAAATTCAATGTCGCTCATGGTGCCTTCCCATACGCGGTCAAAGTTCAGGCCCAGCAGGTGTCCGTCCGCATTCAAAACCGGGGATCCCGAATTTCCCCCGCTGGTATGGTTAGTGGCTATAAAACAGACCGGTACGGTGCCATTGGATTCCCAGCGCCCAAAATCACGGGCCGCGTAAACATCTCTCAGGGATTGCGGAATGTCGTAATCAAAGATATCGGGATCGTCTTTCTGCATGATTCCTTCTATGGTGCTCACCGGCAGGTACAAGACGGCATCGGCCGGGTTGTAGCCCTGAACGGTCCCGTACGTAACACGCAGGGTGGAATTAGCATCGGGGTAAAAAATCCGTTCGCTGTCAAATTCCATGATCGCCTGCATCCACGTGCGGTAGAGCAGGTTCAGTTCTCTGTTGATGTCACGGATGCGTGGCTGTATCTTGTCCCGGTTCGCCTGCACAAACGGGTTGACCAGCCGGAAAGCAGCGTCCTCCCGGATGAGTTCCAAGGCACTTGCCGAGTCTTTGGCCAGCAGTTCCATGGTCTTTTGGCGGTCGGCCAAAACCGAGTTGCTGAACAGATGTGCAGCCAGCTGTGCAAAGAGCGGTGTGTCGGCGGGAACGGTAGGTGTTCCGCCATGAGGCATATCGGAGCTCAGCGGGTAGACAGCATCTGCAGGCAAGGGTTCTCCTGTGGCAGGGTCGGCCGGGAGGAGTTCGCCGAAGGGTTCCATGACTCGGTAGAATTCGGTGAACAGCAGCTCAAAGATCTCTTTGTCAATGGGCAGGTAATAGTCTTTGAAAAACCGTTCGGCGACCTCGGCAGCACGTCCCGTCCCATTCCGTTCAACGGTGCTTTCCAGCGTGTTGGCGAACCGCAAAAGTTCCACGGCCATGACCGCCTCGGTATACATTTCGGAGGCGAACATAAAAGGTTCCAGTTCTGCGTAAAGTTCCTTCATGCGGGGAATCAGGGTGATGTACTCCTGCCTGCCGGATACCTCGGCCCATTGCTGAAAACGCTGCTCGAATTCCTGCTTTTTGGCGATGGTGTTCGCATTCAGGATGCCCCGGCTTTCACCCTGCCATTTTTTCCATGCGTTGGAAACCCCGGCGTTTTTGCTGGAGTATTGTATGCGCACGGCCGGATCTTTGGCCTGTTCGCGGTTCATCACGTCCAGGCGGAGGGAGCGCAATTGGATCTTTTGGGGGTTGGAGCGGTTGGCAATATAGTCCACCGCGGGTGACAGCACGTATTGCTGGGTGCGTCCGGGATATCCGTACACCATGGTGAAATCGCCCGGTTTCACGCCTTTTGCCGAGATGGTGAAGTGGTAGCGCGGACGGTATGGCACGTTGTCCGCACTGTATTGGGCCGGCTGGTTGTCGGCATTGGCGTAGATGCGGAAAATGGAAAAATCACCCGTATGGCGCGGCCACATCCAATTGTCGGTATCGCCCCCGAATTTGCCGATGGAAGAGGGCGGGGCGCCTACCAGCCGTACGTCGCGGAACGTTTCGTTCAGGTAGAGGAAATACTGGTTCCCGTAATAGGCGGGTGTGATCCTTGCCGAGTAAAATTCCGGATCCAATCCTTTCAGGGCTTCTTCACTGATGCTCTTGATGTTGGCATCTATGATGCCCTGACGTTCCACTTCGTTCATTTGCGGGGTTACGCCTTCCAGGACCTGTTGTGTCACATCTTCCATTCGACGCAGAAACGTGACTGTCAGCCCTTTGTTGGGCAGTTCCTCCTTACGTGTACGGGCCCAGAAACCGTCTTTCAGGTAATCGTGCTCCACCGTGCTGTGTGCTTGGATCTGGCCGTAACCGCAATGATGGTTTGTGATCAGCAGTCCTTCTGCCGAGATGACTTCCCCGGTGCAACCGCCTCCGAAGTGCACAATCGCATCCTTCAGGCAGGCCCGGTTCACACTGTAAATATCTTCCGCTGTCAGCCGGAATCCCAGCTCCTGCATTTGCGGGATCTTTTGTTGAATAAGCATTGGCAGCCACATCCCTTCGTCCGCACGGGCTGGAGAAAGGGACAGCAGCAGGAAAAGCAGGAGCGCGGCTTTGCGCAGAGGCGCGAAAAATCTCAGAGATTCTGCGCAAAAGGTTTTGTGTAGATTTTTGAACATGCTGAATATGTGGTTTTTATGATTTTTGGTGGGTTAGTGTTGCGCAGAATCTCTGAGATTTTTCCCGGTGCGCACCAGTCCTGGGGGCAGGAACAGTGCCCGGTAAAGCAGGTGGCTTTTGAGGTTATGGTAATGGATTTCCCGGCCGAATGGTCTGAGTGTTGTGCGTATCCATTGCTGCATTTTGTAGAATTCTGCATGAGATTGTTCATAAAGAAGGTTGCGGAACCAGGCAGCCGTGAAGATGATATAGGCTTGTTGGAGGGTGCGCAAAGGGCGTTCCTGGGCCAGCATTTCAATTTGTGTTGTGAGGATGGTTTTGATGCTTTCCATGCGTTGCGGGGTAACCCGTTCCAGGGTCAGGCCTTTTTTGTTCAGGTGGTACAGGTAAGTTACCTGGCGGTTTATGGCGATGTTGTGGATGGGACCGGCCATTTGGAAACTCCACAGATTGTCTTCATGTATGAGGCCTTCTTTGAAATACAGGCCGTTGGCTTGCAGGAATTCCCTTTTTACCAGTTTGTTGCAGGCCATGATGGGAATATCTCTGCGCAATATGGCTGTGGAGGATGATACGTTGCCTTCTATGTAATCGGGCAATTTTTCCTTGATTTCCAATGCTTTGTTATTGTGAGGCAATACATCCACACGTCCGCATACCAGGTGCGGATGGCTGTACAGGTGGGCGGTACGTACCAGGTTTTCAATGGCCCTGGGCGGGAGTTCATCGTCGCTGTCCAGGAAAAATACGTAGTCGCCGGTGGCAGCTTCCAGACCGGTGTTCCGTGCAGCAGAGAGTCCCCGGTTTTCTGTGTGATGCAGAATTTTCAGGGACCGGGGAGGAGCGGCATCTGGTTCCTGCGGAGGTTTGGCTTCAGGACCTTGGTCAGCTGCCTGCTTAGGAGCGGTTTCAGGTCCCTGCGAAGGCTCGGCTTCAGGTCCCTCTGCTTCACCGGGATGATCTGCAGCTTCTGCGATGGGCCGGGCATTTTCCCCAGAGGGGGTCTTCAGCAGGCGGGTGGCCAGGACCATGCTGTTGTCCGTGCCGTAATCGTCTACCAGGATGATCTCGATATTGTCGTAGCTCTGTCGCAATACCGAGTACAGGCATCGTTCTATGTACGGTGCCGTGTTATAAACGGGTATGATAACAGATACTTTCATAACAAACGGTTCTTTATGGCTTCTTTAATATGTTTTTTTTCTGTACGTTTCAGCCCGGTGAACCAAATGAGCAAGCCTGTTGCCAGGAGTGATGTTAACGTGGTTAGGATCAGATCCGGCCATCCTTCCAGCCACCGGTGAACCAAAAGGGGCAGGGGAACGGACAGGGCCGAGATCAATCCCACGGGCATCAGTACTTCCCGGGCATAGCGGAGCAAAGGGATCCCGGATTGCCGGTTAACGTACAGTAATCTGTAAAGATAACAAAAAGCGTTGACAACCACCCAGACCACCAGTACGGTCCAGGGCTCCATGCCGTATTTGAGCAGCAGCCAGGTGGCCGGCAGGGTAGTGATGCGTATCAGGGAAACGGTGATCTGGTACCTCCGTATCCGGCCCGCCGCCCAGGTCGTGATCCACAGGGGACCGCTTAAAGATTCAACCAGGTAGTACAAAAGGGTTATGCTGCAAAAAACGACGGTGTATTGGGGAACTTCCTTAAGCCAGACATTCAGGATGAATTCCATGTTCAGCAGGATGGGCAGAGTCAGGGCAAAGATCATGTAGTAGGAGAACTTGGAGGTCTGGTTGACCAAATCCTGCAGATACTTTTGGTTCCCGGCTGCCGAGGCTTTGGTGATCTGTGGGTTGAAGGAAGACTGAAAATAGATCACGAAATTGTATACCGCCGTACTTACTTGTGTGGCGATGCTCATGGCGGCATTGGTAACCAGAGGGGTAAAGAGGTTCAGCAGGAATACACGCCCCTGTGTGACAGCCAATTGCGCACCGGAATCACACAATGTCCAGCCGGAAAACCCCGCCATTTCCTTTAACAGCGGCTTGTCCCAGGTGAGGCGGAACCGGCAGACCGTGAATTTTCGAAGGGCATACCCGCGGGTGATGAAGAAGATCACCACAGATACAGCCAGCAGCAACCCGGCGTAAGAAGCCAGTTTGTCCACAGGCGATACCATGAGCAGGAACACCACGCCCAATTTGAGTACCACATCGGCAATGCTGATCCAGGCATAGAAGGACATTTTTTCGTGTGCGATGATGCTGGCGTTGTAGGGGGTTTGGATGATGTTGACACAGGTGACCAGGATCGTGAATTGAAACACCCAGTTGACCGCGTTCATGCGTTCGGGAGGAATAATTAGCTGCGTATTGAGAAACCACAGACCGACCGACTCGGCAATGACAACAATGATCAGCGCCACTACAAGGTAAAGGGTCATGCTCACATCAAAGACGCGTTTTAGCCTCGGCAAGTCCCTGCGTCCCAGTTCCACGCTCATAAAGCGCTGAGTGGATGCGTTCAGGGCCGTTTGCAGGAAGGTGAACAGGGTGACGATCCCGCCCACGATCCCGTACAGTGCGAAGTCGTCCACGCCCAGCACGTCCAGCACAATGCGCGAGGTGTACAGGGTGACGGCCAGCCGCACCAGCATGCGAACATAAAGCGCAACCGTGTTTTTGGCTATCAGTCGTTTGTGTTCAAGTTCCGTCATAGGGTTTCCGGGGCTTTTTTGGCAGTTGCAGGCGGATTTGAGGCAGTTCCGGGCGATCTTGTGGCCGGAGGATTTATGCCCCCAGTCCAATTCCTATGTATTCAAAGCCTTTCTCTTTGATTTCCTGTGGGTTGTAAATATTGCGTCCGTCAACGACCAGCGGCGTATGCATGATCTTGCGCAGCACGTCCCAGGCGGGCATGCGGAATTCCTTCCACTCGGTCACCAGCACCAGCGCGTGCGCATCGTTGGCGGCTTCGTACATGTCGTTGGCAAAATGAATTGATTTGCTGAGTAGGCCGCGCGCCTGGTCCATGGCCACTGGATCGTAAGCCTGTACGCGGCAGCCGGCTTCCAGCAGACTTTCAATGAGCACACGGGAAGGTGCTTCCCGCATATCGTCGGTTTGCGGCTTGAAGGAAAGCCCCCAAACTGCAACGGTTTTGCCTTTGAGAGCGCCGCCGAAATGTTTGTGCAACTTGTCAAACAGCACCTTTTTTTGTGCTTCGTTCACCCGGTCCACCGATTCAATGAGTTCCATGGGATACCCGTGCTCGCGCCCCATCCCTATGAGTGCCTTCACGTCTTTGGGGAAGCAGCTGCCTCCGTAGCCCGGCCCGGCGTACAGGAACTTTTGCCCGATTCGGGTGTCCGAGCCGATCCCAACGCGCACGCTGTTCACATCGGCACCCATTTTTTCGCACAGGTTGGCCATCTGGTTCATGAAAGAGATGCGGGTGGCCAGCATGGCGTTGGCCGCGTACTTGGTCATCTCGGCAGAAGGAACATCCATGAACAGGACCCTGAAATTCTTCAGCAGGAAAGGCCGGTAAAGGTTTTCCATGATCTTGCGTGCCTTTTCGGTTTCCACACCTACAACCACACGGTCCGGGCTCATGAAATCGCGGATGGCGTCGCCCTCCTTCAGGAATTCGGGATTGGAAGCTATGTCAAAGGGAATATCGGCTTTTCGCTTGCCGAGTTCTTCGTTGATCACCTGTTTCACTTTGGCGGCAGTTCCTACCGGAACCGTACTTTTTGTGGTGAATACCAGGTAGTTGGTCATGTGTTTTCCCACAGTGCGGGCCACATCAAGCACGTAATGGATATCCGCGCTCCCGTCTTCGTTGGGCGGCGTTCCCACAGCACTGAACACAATTTCCGTGTTTTCCAGGCAATCCTTCAGTTCTGTGGTAAAATGCAAACGGCCTGCAATTACGTTCCGGCTGACCATGGGCTCCAGTCCGGGTTCATAAATGGGCAAAATTCCTTTTTTCAGGTTCTCGATCTTCTGTTTGTCAATGTCAACACACGTCACGTGTGCACCCATCTCGGCAAAACAGACTCCGGACACAAGTCCTACGTACCCGGTTCCTACAATGGCTATATTCATACGGTTTTGGTTTGGGGGTGGGAGGGCATCTTCAAGCTGCCGCGCCACCTTGCATTGTTAAAAATTGTATTTATCATATAATGAGCGTCTTGTGATTTTAATGACTTTA
>Ga0209607_1001648_pt1 | contig 18637 bp, 22 predicted proteins | sample AD_UKC117_MetaG_FD_184413 | JGI IMG/M metagenome (GOLD analysis project Ga0209607, IMG submission 184413) | Active sludge microbial communities of municipal wastewater-treating anaerobic digesters from Hong Kong - AD_UKC117_MetaG (SPAdes)... | ecosystem: Engineered > Bioreactor > Anaerobic >... | reverse complement strand
GGCAGGTGGGGCGGGAGCCGGGACCGCAACCGGGGGTGCGGGTTCCGGGGGTTGCGGAGTCTCGGACGCCGGGGGCGGTGGCTCAGGGGAGGGGGTCGGCGGAACCGGTGTCACCGAAGCCTGCGCGGGGGAGGGGAGGACGATGGGCGACGGGTCGGTGAGGGATGGGGACGCAGACACCCGGGTCGTGGCGGACGGACGCTGCGACGCCGAGCCCGGGGCCGGCCGCGCCGACGTGGTCGTCACCGGACGGGCGGCACGAGACGTGGCTGCCTGCGCACTGCTCGCCCGGGCAGGGGACAGGTGGTTGCTCGCCGCCGCCATTGCGACGGCCACGAGCAGCGCACTGCCGAAGAAGCCGCCCCGCACCGATCGCCCCTTGTCCCATGGTCATGCCGCCGGTCGCAGTCGGCCGAACACCGTCGAGCGTAGAACCGGTGTGACTGGTGGGGCGGGAGGTGCGGCGGCGTGCCGCGCTGCCGCTCCGGTCGTGCTGCCGTTCCGGTCGCGCTGCCTCCTGCATCAACTCGCGAGGTGTCGAGTTGATGTCGTCCGATCGCGCCGACGACGACATCAGGTCGCGAGGTGTCGAGTTGATGTCCTCAGCGGCAGGGAGGCCAGGGCCAGCCGGTGCCTCAGTGAGAGGTCTCGAGGCCCTTGGGGAGGTGGCCGGCGGAATTTTCGTAGTACTCGGCGGCCTTGCGGGTCGTGTAGGTCTTGATGGCTGCCGCGATCAGGCCGGTCAACGCGGCATACGCGACCGCCTGGAGGATCGGGCTCTCGGGGTCGGCCGGGTCGATGTCATCCTGACCCGTGGTTTTCCAGATCTGGTCGGCCACCTTGGTGGCCACCAGTGTCGCCACGACGGCCGAACTCGCGGCGAGGGCCTTCCAGACGATGCTTCCCATGCGCCAACTCTCGCACACGCGCGGCTCCGGGAGGAGGGTCGCCGGGGCTATGCTGGCCGGTGTCAACGACAGGGGAGCGCTCCGGCGCTGAGAGTGCGGGCAACCGCAGACCCTCGCACCTGATCCGGTTCGCACCGGCGTAGGGAGTCGGGATTCTCAGGTCCTGCCGCGGCCTACCTCGTATGCCGTGGTGCGGCCTCCTCGAGGTATCCATCGGATTCCACGGGAGAAGGAAGAACACATGAGCACCACCATCGAGCGCACGCGCAGCATCCGCGCCACCGCGCCACTGGCCGCCTGGCGGACGGTCGACATCCTCACCATCGCCTTCCTCGGCGCTGCCTTCGGCATCGCCTATTGGGGGTGGGGACTGGCCTACCAGGCGCCGTCGACCGCGCTGACGACGATCTTCCCGCCGCTCACCGGCATCACCGCCGCGCCCTGGCTCGTCGCGGGCGTCGTCGGCGGACTCGTGGTGCGCCGCCCGGGTGCGGCCCTGCTCTGCGAGGTCGTCGCGGCTCTGGTCTCGATGATCCCGGGCACCCAGTGGGGGTTCACGACGCTGATCAGCGGCATCCTCCAGGGACTCGGCGCCGAGTTCGCCTTCCTGCTGCTCGGGTACAGCGTCTACGGCCTGGGTGCCGCCATCTTCGCCGGGGCCATGGCGGCACCGTTGGAGGCGGTCTACGAGTGGTTCGTCTACTGGACGGACTGGGGTTGGGGTTACAAGATCGCCTACCTCTTCATCCTCACCGCGGCCGGCGCCTTCATCGCCGGCACCCTCGGCTGGCTGATCACGCGGGCTCTGGCAGCGGCGGGGGCGCTCAACGCCTTCCCGCCCGGTCAGGAGCTGCGGGAGTCCCGCTCTGTCTGAGCCGCGCGGCGGTCGGGTCGAGGTCCGCGAACTGACGTGGCGGCCCTACGGTCGCCGCGAGCCGGTGCTGCGCGACCTCGACCTGGCCATCGAGGCCGGTGAACGGGTCCTGCTCGTCGGACCGTCGGGGTCCGGCAAGTCCACCCTGCTGCGTGCGCTCGCCGGGCTGCTCGAGACCGCGGACGCCGGAGAGCGCACCGGGTCGGTGACCATCGACGGAGCCGTCGCCGGCGAACAGCCAGGCGCGGTCGGCCTGGTCCTCCAGGAGCCGGGTGCCGGCGTGGTCGCCTCCACCGTCGAGCGCGACATCGCCTTCGGCCCCGAGAACGTCGGTATGCCGCGCGCCGCCATGCCCGAACTCGTCACCTCCGCGCTCGCGCAGGTCGGGCTGGACCTGCCCCTGTCGACTCCGACCGATGCGCTCTCCGGCGGCCAGACGCAACGGTTGGCCCTCGCCGGCGCCCTTGCGCTGGAGCCGACGGTGCTGCTGCTCGACGAACCGACCGCGATGCTCGCCGCGGCCGATGCGGCCGTCGTGCGGGCCTCGGTCGACGCCGCGGTGCGGGAGCAGGGGCTGACGCTCGTGGTCGTCGAACACGTGCTGGGTCCGTGGATCGACCTCGTCGACCGGCTCATCGTGCTCGATGCCTCAGGGGTGATCGTCGCGGACGGGCCGGTGCGCGAGACCTTGGCCGCGCGGCATACGCAATTGGTGGGGATGGGTGTCTGGGTGCCCGGTGCCGGCGCCCCCGATCCGCTCCCCGTCGACCCTGCCCTGGTGGGAGTCCCCCACCTGGGACCCCCGCACCCCAGACAGTCGAGTGAGGAGAACACGCGGTCTGCGGTAGGGCCAAGCCGCATGTTCTCCTCACTCGACTGTCTGGAGGCGACGCGGCTGACCGTGACGCGGCGGACGGCCACTGTCGACGGCATCGTCACCGAGCGGGTCGCGGCCCGACTGGAGGAGCCCCTGCGGCTGGCACCCGGGGAGCTTGCCGCACTCGTCGGTCGCAGCGGATCGGGGAAGTCGACGATCCTGCATGCGCTGGCCGGCTTCCTCGTGCCCGCCAAGGGGACGGTCCGGGTGGGCGATGACGAGGATCCCGCGAGACTCGCGCCCATGGAGTTGGCGCGTCGCCTCGCGTGGATCCCGCAATGGGCGAGCTCGACGATCGTCACCGGTCGGGTCCTCGACGAGGTGCTCCTCACCTCGCGGCAACTCGGCGATGACACGCCCGGTCTCGAAGAGCGCGCCCGGGGCCTGCTCGAGACCCTCGGGCTGGGGCGGTTGGCGGATGCCGACCCACGCCACCTCTCCGGGGGCGAGATGCGACGGCTGGCGATCGTTTCGGCGATCCTCCACGGCCCCGACATCGTGCTCGCGGACGAGCCCACCGTCGGGCAGGACCGACACACCTGGGCCGCCATCGTCGGATTGCTCGCTGCCTATCGCGCGCAGGGAGGGGCGATCGTCACCGCCACACACGACCAGGCCGTGATCGACCGGGCCCATCAGGTGCACCACCTCGACGGCCAACCGCGAGAGGCGCCGGGCACGCATGGGCGGCCGTGGCTCAGCGGGCGCAACCCGTTGGCACTGCTCGCCGGAGCCGCCCTCGCCGTCCCGGCCGGGGTGGCGTCACCGGGCTGGCGAGCCTCCATCGTGCTGCTCGCCCTCCAGTTCGTGCTCGCCGTGGCCGGCCTCACCAGTCGTCGCGCCGGTCTGTTCCGCCCGCTGCGCGCCCTCGCGATCCGCCTCCTGCCCGGAGTGCTTGCCGCACTGTCCGTGGCCTGGTCGACCTGGCTCCTCGGTGGCCGCAGCCTCGACCTCGCCGCCACCGGCTTCACGCGCGTGCTGCTCATCGTGCTGCCGTCGGCCGTGCTCCTGCCCTTCATCGACACCGACCGACTGGGCGACGAACTCGCGCAGCGGCTGCGGTTGCCCGACCGGTTCGTCGTGGCGGTCGCGGCGGCCCTGCACCGGATGCAGTCCTTCGGTGACATCTGGACCGAAATCGCGCGAGCGCGCAAGGTGCGTGGCATCGGGATCAGTTGGCGCAGAACGAAATCGGTCGTGCGGCATGTCATCGCGCTGACGATCGGACTGCTCGTCCGGTCGCTGCGGTCAGCCGCCGAGCTGGCGGTCGCGATGGATGCCCGCGGCTTCGCCACGGCCCACCGGCGTTCCTGGCTGCGCCCGGTCACGTGGCGGGTGCGTGACTCGGTCGTTGTGGTTGCCTCGATGATGCCGCTGCTGCTCACCCTGTTGTTCCGGCGCTGATCCGTGCGCCCCGGGCCCCTCAGTGCCACAAGGTAGTCAGCCATTGCGGTCGGCTCGTCGTCGTGAGCCCGGCGCCGAGGACCAGGGCTACCGGCGCAGGTCGCGCGTCCCGGGCCGTGGTGATCCCCGCCGCACCTCCGACGCGACCACCTCCACATCCGAAGGGATCTGTGGGGGATGCTTGCGCTCATGGGTCCACGCAAGCTCGATCTCGCGATCGCAACATACCGCGACCTCCGGCCCCGATTGGTCGAGGCCGCGGAGGACTTCGGTGCGGCCGTGCGCGCGATCATCGACGAGGCCGGCATCAACTACCTGACGGTCGAGAGCCGCGCCAAGACCGTGGAGTCCTTCGCCGTCAAGGCGCGTCGCCTGCGCGAGCGCGACCCCGACGCCGACCCGATGGAGGAGATCACCGACCAGGTCGGCGTGCGCGTCATCACCTATGTGCAGAGCGACATCCTCGCTGTGGCCGAGTTGCTCGGGCAGCACTACGCCGTCCTCGAGGACCGCGACATGGGCCGCCTGACGGCCAGCGAAGGACGCTTCGGTTACGCCAGCCGGCACCTGCTCGTCTCCCGTGACCGTGTGCCCGAGGCGCACTACGAGCCGCTGCAGAGTGCGTCGATCCAGTTGCGCACCGTCCTGCAGCACGCGTGGGCCGAGTTCGAGCACGACATCCGCTACAAGGGCACCATCCCGCCGGAGCAGGTGCCGGACCTCGATCGTCGCTTCACCCTCGCCGCCGGCCTGCTCGAACTCGCCGACCGGGAGTTCAGCGAGATCCGTGACCGGCTGCAGATCGGTCTCGGTGAGAGCGTCGTGGTCTCCGGCGACGACCCGCGAATCAGCGCCCAGGAACTGGCGACCTTCCTCGCCGGTCGCTACTCCAGCGCCGGCTGGTCACGCACCGAGCACTACGAGTGGATCGCCGCCCTGCTCCTCGAGCTCGGAATCGCGTCGTTGGACGAGTTGAGCCAGGACCTGCGTGAGGTCGACAGCGCAGCGGTGACCCGGGCCATGGGCTACCAGTACCCACCCGGTGCCGTCCGTCGACTCGACGACGACCTGCTCGCTCGTCACCGCCAGACCTATGTCGACCTGCCGGGCAATGCCGATCGGATCGAGGCACTCCGGGGCCGGATGGCCCGGCTGGGCTGAGCGCTTCGGCGACGATCGTCGCCGAGGTGAGCGCGCGGCATACTTGTCCAGCCATGACGACGCTGCCCACTGTGACCGAGAAGCCGCGCATTCCCCGCGAGATCTGGGTCCTCATCGCGGCGGCCTTCGTCATCGCCATCGGCTTCGGGCTCATCACGCCGGTCCTGCCGTCCTTCGCCAGGTCCTTCGACGTCGGGGTGACGGCGAGCTCGATCATCGTCAGTGCCTTCGCGTTCTTCCGGCTCGTCTTCGCCCCGGCCGGTGGCCGACTGATCGCGAAGTTCGGCGAGCGCCCGATCTACATCACCGGTCTGCTCATCGTCGCCATCTCCACGGGCGCAACGGCTTTCGCGCAGAGTTACTGGCAGGTCCTGCTCTTCCGCAGCCTGGGTGGCATCGGGTCGACGATGTTCACCGTCTCGGCCGTCGCGCTCATCGTGCGCCTTGCGCCTCCCACGATTCGGGGCCGGGTCTCCTCGGCCTATGGCTCGGCCTTCCTTCTCGGCGGCATCGGCGGGCCGGTGCTGGGCGGGCTCCTGGGCAACCTCGGCTTGCGCATCCCCTTCTTGGTGTATGCCGTGGCGCTGGTCATCGCCGCCGCGATCGTCGCCGCGATGATCCGCACCGAGGCGCTGCGACCCGCTGCCGATGAGCCCCAACGCGCGGTCTTCACTGTGCGAGAAGCCTTGCAGGACAGCGCTTATCGGGCCTCGATGGGATCGGCAGTCGCCAATGGCTGGGCCAACTTCGGGGTGCGCAACGCCATCTTGCCGCTCTTCGCGACGGCGGTGATCCTCGACGAACCCTGGGTGGCCGGAGCCGCCCTCGCCGTCTTCGCGGCCGGCAACGCCGTTGGCCTCACCTTCTCCGGGAGGCTGTCGGACCGCATCGGGCGGCGACCCTTCATCATCGGCGGCCTGCTCGTCAGTGGCCTGGCCACGATGATCACAGGGTGGGTGGGCACGCTGCCCCTGCTCATTCTCGTGTCGGCGGTCGCCGGCCTCGGCGCGGGCGTCCTCAACCCGGCGCAGCAGGCGTCGATCGCCGACATCGTCCGTCAAGACCGCAACGGTGGCCCCGCCATCGCCGCCGTCCAGATGTCCTCGGACCTCGGGTCGATCATCGGCCCGATCATCGCAGGCGTCCTGGTCGACGAGGGGTCCTACGGACTCGCCTTCGCCGTCACCGGCCTCATCGGACTCCTCGCCGTCATCCCGTGGTTGCGCGCTCGCGAGACGGCCAACGTCGCCTGACAATGGGCGGGTGACCGCGCGCACCCTCGTCCTCATCCGCCACGCCAAGTCCGACTGGTCGAACGACCTCCCCGACGACGAACGGCCGCTCGCGCCCCGCGGCCGTCGGCAGGCACCGGCGATCGGTCCATGGCTGGTCGAGCACGACCTCGTGCCGGATCTCGCAGTCGTCTCGGTCGCGCGTCGGGCGCAGGAGACATGGGAGGCGGTGGCGAGCGGGCTGGGACGCGAGGTCGTGGCGCGCGACGAGCCCGCGGCATACACCTTCGGTGGGGGTGCCCTGCGGCGGATCGCCCGCGCCCTCGATCCGGGCCTGGGGGTTGTGGCGGTCGTCGGGCACAACCCGGCGATGGAAGAGGTGGTCGAGGACCTCACCGGGCGGTGGGTCGCGATGCCGACGGCGGCGATCGCGGTGCTCGACCTTCCGGGCGGGTGGGGGAGTGAGTCCGCGCAGTTGCGGTATGCCGGTCGGCCGGCCGACCTCTGACCGCACGGATGGGTTCGTGACAGGTTCCGGACAGGGGCCGCTCGCACGGTGGATGTCCACCCAGCGGCACGGTGCCGCTGACGACCTCCCCGAAGGAGATCCCTGCCATGAACCCCAAGAAGCTCGCCCTCGGCGCCGCGTCGGTCCTCGCGGCCGGCGCCATCATCGGCGGCGGCGCGGCCCTCGCGTCCGCCGACCCCACCCCCTCTGCGTCGGCGTCCGCCTCCGGCGCATCGGCCGACAGAGGTTCGGCCTCGGGCACCGCCGGCCAGGGACGCCAGATGGGCGGAACCCACACCGATGTCACCGGTGACGAGGCCCAGAAGGTCATCGACGCCGTCAAGGCCAAGGACTCGACCGTCACCATCGACAAGGTCCAGAAGGACGAGGACGGGTCCTACGACGCGACGGGCACGAAGGCCGACGGCACCGCGGTCCGCTACGACGTGAGTGCCGACCTCGCCACGATCACCGAGGGCCAGGGTGGCCACGGCGGCAAGGGGGGCGGCGGCTCCCAGGACACTCCGGTCACCGGTGACGAGGCGCAGAAAGTCATCGACGCCGTCAAGGCCGAGGACTCGAGCGCCACGATCGACACCGTCCGCAAGGACCCCGATGGCTCCTATGACGCGCTCGGGACGACGTCCGATGGCGCCAAGGTGATGTTCGAGGTCAGCGCGGACCTGGCCACGATCACCCAGGGCCAGGGGGGTCAGGGCGGCCAGGGCGGTCCGCGCGGGCAGGCCACCGGTGGCTCGACCACCGGTGGGTCCGGTGCCGCCGCCAATGGCACCGCGGGCACGGCGACGCCGACGCTGCCCAGCAACTGACGCGCCCGCCCGGCTCCTTGCGTCCGCGTGATCCGTCGCCATGGCGCCCGATCACGCGGAGGCAAGGGACCCGGGAATGGTCTCTCCAAACGATCTGTTACGATATATCGGAACACATCGACGAAAGGAGACGATCATGCGAGGCATGAACGAATTCGAGTTTCCCAAGCGCGGTCGCGGACCGCGCGACCAGCACGGTCACGAGCACGGCGGCCACGGCGGCCCTGGTGGCCCTTGTGGCCCTGGTGGCCCCGGCGGCCCCGGTGGCCGTCGCGGCGGCAGGGGCCCGTGGTTCGGCGAGGGTGGCCCGGGTCCGGGCTTCGGACCCGGTTTCGGACCGGGACGACGGGGCGGACGCGGTCGCGCTCGGCGCGGCGACGTGCGCAGCGCGATCCTGTCGCTGCTGGCGGACGGCCCGGCCAACGGCTACGGCCTCATGAAGGGCATCGAGGAGCGCTCGGGCGGCATCTGGCGCCCCAGCCCCGGCTCGGTCTACCCGACCCTCCAGCAACTCACCGACGAGGGCCTCCTCGAGGAGGTCACCACCGACGGGCGCGCGGAGCACCGGCTCACCGACGCCGGACGCAACCACGTCGAGGAGCACCGGGAGGCGCTGGACGCCGCCTGGGCGCAACTCGACGAGAGCGCCGACGAGCACGTGGCCTTCCTGCAGTCCATGCGCAAGTTGGTCGGCGTGCTCAAGCAGCTCGCCCGCGACGGTTCGCCGGAGCAGCGCGCGGCCGCGACCGCCAAGGTGGATGCCCTCCGCAAGGAGCTGTATCTGCTCCTCGCCGAGGACTGACCCCCACCCATGACGTCCGCCTGAGGGACGCCGCTTGGTGCCCCTCAGGCGGACGTCGTGCTGCACAAGGTGAGCAGCGAGATCTCGCTCGGAGCGAAGATCCGGAAGGGTGGCCCCCAGTAGCCCGTGCCCCGACTGGTCCACACCTGGGTGCGATCCCCGTGTCGCGACAGCCCTTGCACGACCGGCTCGCGCAGCCGCACGAGGTAATGGAAGGGCCACATCTGCCCGCCGTGCGTGTGGCCGCTGATCTGCAGATCGACGCGGTCGCGACTGGTGGCGATCAGGTGCGGCTGGTGCGCGAGCAGCACGATCGGCAGGTCGGGCACGCCGGCCAGGGCGGCATCGAGATCGGTGCCATGGCCGGGGACACCGTTGCCGGTCGGGTCGTCGACGCCGGCGATGACGAGCCGTTCACCGACGACACCGTGGGCATTGAGCAGCACCTCCCAACCGAGGTCGGCCATGTGGGCGGTCCAGTCCCCGACGCCGCTGTAGTACTCGTGGTTGCCCGCAATGTAGAACCGGTATGCCGCGCGCACCCCTCCCAGCGCTGCCGACTGTTCGCGGCGGGCGGCGACCGAGCCGTCGGCCAGGTCGCCCGCATGAACGACGACGTCCGCCCCGAGACCGTTGACCACGTCCACGACCCCGGCGCTCCAGGACGGCTTCTTGAACGAGTCGAAGTGGGTATCAGTGAGCACGGCGATGGTCATCCCGTCGGCTTCGGCCGACAGACCGCGGATCTCGATGTCCACCCGCCGCACCCGTGGGATCCGTCGCGCCTCGGCGAACCCCCAGAGTGCGAGGCCGAGCACGACGGCCGCCAGAACGACCGCGACCAGCCGCGAACGCACCGGATTCTCGATGCCCGCGACGAGTAGCGGTAGCCGGAGCACGAGATCGGTGATCAGCGTCCAGACGAAGAGGATCCAGCCGACACCGAGCAGGACGTGGGCAATCCGCGCAGCGCCATCGGACTCCTCACCCGTGTGGGCGCGCAACATGGTCACGACAAGTGTCACCGCGGCGAGCGCGGCCACCAGACGACCACCCCAGGCCAGCCAGTCGGGCCACCCTGCCTGCGACGGGAAGAGTCCCCAGGCGCCCACGCCGTAGAGCAGGAAGCAGATCAGGGTGAGGACGCCGAGGAAGATCATCCGTGCCCGGCGCGACATGCCCGGTCCCGATGGAGGTGAGTCCACGGCATACGCCTCGAGGATGGCCTCGTCACCGGTGCGGTCGAGATGGGGTTCAGCCACGCAGGCTCCTTTTCGATCCGATCCGCAACAGTCTGCGCATCTGGGAGGGGACGAGACGGGGGAGTTTCTCGACCGCCTTGGCGTCGAGGCCGACGACGACCCGTGACTTCCGCCGGCGGGCCGCGTCGAGGATGATCCGGGCCGCGCGCTCGGGCGGCATCCGCAGGGTCTTGTCGGCGAAGGCGAGGGAACTCTCCACGTCACCGGCCGCGACCGATGCCGCCGCGCGAGCGCTCGTCGCGATCCGGGTGCGGATGCCGCCGGGGTGGACGGTGGTGACCCCGACGCCGTCGTCCTCGAGTTCTGCACCGAGTGACTCCGAGAAGCCCCGGAGACCGAATTTGCTCGCACAATAGGCGCTTTGCCCCGGGGGAGCGATGAGCCCGAAGAGGCTGGAGGTGTTGATGACGTGGGCGCCGTCGGCGCGCAGGGGGTTCGGCAGCAGGCCGTGAGTGAGCACGATGGGCGCCCGCAGGTTGATGTCGGTCACCCACTCGAAGTCCGCGATCGTCATCTGCGCGAACCGGCCGAACAGGGCGACGCCGGCATTGTTGACGAGCAGGTCGATGTGGTCGTGTGCCCGCCCGAGGTCGGCGACCAGGGCGTCCAGGTCCGCGCGGTTGCCAAGGTCGACGACGTGCGTGTCGACCTTGACATCGGGTGCGCGGTCGCGGATTGCCGTGGCGACCAGGCCCAGCCGCTCGGCGTGCCAGTCGACGAGGACGAGCACATCCGCGCCCTCGGTGGCCAACTCGTGGGCCATCGCCTCACCCATGCCGCTCGCGGCACCGGTGACGACGGCCGTGGCGCCGACGAAGTCGCGTCGAGGGAGTCGCATGCCCCGATTCTCCTCCGAAGCCGGCTGCGTCCAGGACGGCAGCACTGGGTCGACCGGGTCAGTACTCGCCTTTGATGACGAAGAAGGAGCCGCGGATCGTGCCGGCGAGCTTGGACTTCTGGCGCGCGAACTTGAAGCGATCGGCGAGCTCGGCCGGCACGTCCATCCCGTCGGAGAGTTTGAAACCGACCGCCCGCTTGCCGGCGTCCGCGAGCGTGTAGAGCACGTTGATCGCCAGCCCGTCCTCGTAGAAGACGTGGGTCCAGCGGATGCCGTCGACCTCGACCTCGGCGGTCTCCAGCGGCTTGGCGGCGATCACCAGGTCACGTTCGTTCTCGAGGATGTGTGCGACGTAGTCGACCCGGTCTGTGCTCTCGGACGCAGGCGTGACGACGAAGTCGACGTCGTACTTGTTCTTGAAGTAGCGGGACTCGTTGGCGCGCAGCCCGGCCAGGGCGTCCGCGACGGGGGAGGACTCGAGCCCCTCCGTCGAAACGTTCACGAAGTCGACGCGCTGTCCCATTGTGGTGTTCTCCATACCTTCTCGACGATCGAGCCGTCGTGAGTGTGACAGGGGCAGCGGGTTCAGTGGGCCGAGCGAGATGGTCGCCGGGGGGACATCAGTCCTGACTGTCGGCGGTGCTTGGACGAGGTGGCTCACGACGCGACTGCGCCACGGGCGCCATGGCAGTCGACTCGCGCTGTCAGTCGCGATACAGGGCCAGCGCCGGGCACAACGTGCTTGCCGTCCTGAACTCCTCTTCGTCCAGGTGAGGGTCGACGAGGACGGGATACCCCCAGTCGTCGAGCGTGACCTTGCCCGCCAGCACCTGAGCACAGATGCCATGGGCACTGCAACGGACACGGTCCACCCGGAGGGTGATCCGCGCGTGGCGTCCCGCCGTGATGCTCTCACGCTGGGTGTCGCTCATGACCGGACTCCATGACGCGGCGCAGTGTCGGTGACATCGAGCACACGCAGTGCCGACGCGGCATACCTGGCGATCCCGTCGGGAAACCGGCAGGCGCCGCGGCCAGGGAGCAGACCGATGCGATCCTCGATGGCCGCCCGGGCCCCGCCATCACCGCCGGCAAAGCGTGTCCAGGCTTCGGCCAGAGCCGGAAGCCCGAACATGCATGGCCCGCACTGGCCAGCGGATTCACCTGCAGCCCAGTTCAATTGGCGTTTGACATGCTCCACCAGGGGGACTGTGGGATCGATGGCTGTGACGACACCGGGCCCCAGGGGTACGCCGAGCGGGTCGAGGTCAGCGGCGCTCCAGCGTCGCGACGCGGCCTCACCTGCGTGCAGGAAGGCGCCACCGAGCCCGCCGACGAGGATGGCGCTGATCCCCGGCTCGAGGCCACCGGCCGCAGCGAAGAGGTCATGGAAACTGACACCTGCGGCCGTGTCGACGAGCGTCGGTGAGCGCACGGCACCACCGACGCTGAGCAGTCGCGGCCCCGGCTCGGCGGCCGTGCCCACGGACCGGAACCATTCCGGTCCGTGAGTCACGATCTGCGCCACCCGCCAGGTCGTCTCGGCGTTGAGCACGAGCGTCTGACGGATCGCGCGGCCTGACGCGTCACGACCTCCAGTCACGAAGGGTGCCCGTTTGGTCATCGGCCGCGCCAAACCGCCCTGGGCGAGCGAAATGAGTGCGCTCTCCTCGGAGGAGACGTAGCGCGCCGGAGCCTCGAGGACGTCCAGCCCGGCCGCCCGCAGGGCGGCCGCGGTCGCACTGCCCCGGTGCGCGGCATACCGGATCCGGCCGCGCTCGGCGGTGACCAGACCGGCCCCCTCGACCACCTCGGCGAGATGATGGGAGACCACCCATGCATCCTTTGTTGCGCCGAGCTCGCCGTCGCACGCGTTCACGATGAGGTCGGCTCCGTGCTGCTGCGCGGCGCGCAACTTGGTGACCGTTGAGAAGGCGGCACCTCCGCGTCCGGTGAGACCGCTGGCGTCGAGCAGGTCGATGAGCGCATCGTCGGTGCGGGTCGTCATGACCACTCCTGGGCGGCGATCGCGGCCCGGCGATCGCGGTCGTCGTGGCCCGCCATGAGGCGCCATGCCACTGCGCACCCCAAGGCCACCGCGCACGCGATTGAGATCCATTGCAGGAGAGGCTGATTGGTCGTGGAGAGCACGAGGGCGTGGACGACGGCGCTGGGCCACATGAGGTAGGACGTCCAGTGCACGATCCGCCAGGTGCGCGGGTTGATCCGAGGCCTGAGCAGGCTGGTGACCAGCACCGCCACCATCAGGTCGACCGCCACCGTGCCCAGACCCACCCACAGTGGCTCGTAGTCGCTCGTGAAGGGAAGGACCACGCTCAACCAGCCGAGGCTCACAAACCCATCGGCGATGGCGGTGACGATGTGGGCCACGAGGAAGGCGAGCAGGCCAAGGCTGAGCCAGCGATGCATGGCCATGACGATCGTCGCCTGTTCGCCCCTCGGTCGGCGCCGGCCGGCGGTGATCACGCCGAGGATCGAGACGATGGTCAGCAGGACGAGGGTGACCACTCCCGTCGCGCGGGAGAAGTACCAGAGCGTTTCGCCGGTCATGGTGCGGGCCATCCGGGCGTCGTGGTGGAGTCGCCCTGCAGGCTGTCCAGTCGGGCCGGTATGCCGCGAGCCGTCAGCCACGCGGGCGCCTCACTGCCGAGGACGATCGACGCCGTCGAGGCGGCATTGGCGAGCAGCGCGGTCTCTGCCACGCAGGTCACCTGTGCCCACGGAGAGCGGGCGACCTCGCCAGTGCGGGGGTCGACGATGTGGTGGCCGGGGATGCCGTCGCGCAGCCAATGACGGTGACGGGTCGAGCTGGTGGTGACGGCGGTGGTGCCGGTCCGGGTCTCGATGGTCTGGAGAGTCGAGCCGTCGGCGTCCTCGATACCGATCCGCCAACCACCCTGTGCGGCAGCGCCATTGGTCGCGATGTCACCACCGAGATTGACGAGGAACCTCCCGGGCAGGGCCGCGGCGAGCGCGGCAGCGATGACATCCGCCGCGTGCGCCTTGGCGCTCGCGCCGAGGTCGATGACACAGCCTCGGGGCAGGCTCAGGCGGTGGCCGTCGAGACGGACGTGCCGCCAGCCGGGGACGAGGGAGTGACGTCCGGCAAGGGAGTTCGGGAGATCCGCCGGCCCGCTGGTGCGAGCGCGCACGATCTCGATGTCGGCGTCGTAGCCGGCGGCGACGACCGCGGCGCCGACGGTGAAGTCGACCAGACCGTCGGTGACCTGCGCCGTCTGGAGGGCCGCCTGCACATAGCTGGCGAGGAGTGGGGAGACGGTCGCCGTCACCGGGCCGCTCCGGGCGGCCCGGGCGAGGCCGCTGACTTCACTGTCGCTGCGGAAGCGGGAGGCGGCGAGGTCGAGATCGGCCAGGTGTTGCTGGGCGAGCCGGACGGCGGGCTCAAGGGCGTCCGGGTCCGTGGCCAGGATGGTGTGGTCGGTGCCGATGGCGCGAAAGGTCGTGGCGACGGGTTCGATGTCGGTCTGCGCGCTCATGGTCAGCTGCCCTTGGTGCTGGTCTGAGCCTGTTGGGTGGTGGTCTGCACGCTGGCGGTGGTCGAGTTGCCCGACGTGTCCGAGCTGCTCGTGGTCCCCGAGGTGGTCGTGGTCCCCGAGGTGGTGGTCTCGCTGGTGGTGGCTCCCGAGGTCGTCGTGCCGGAGGCGACGACGGTCGATGAGTCGGTGTCGTGGGTCAAGACGTAGCCCAGGCCACCGGCTGCCACGGTCGCGGCGATGAGGGCGGCGCCGGTGAGGCGACGGGCCTTGCTGAGGGCGGGGCTGGTGGTCGACATGATGTCCTCCGAGGGGCTGATTCGTTGATGAATCAACAGTCCTGCGACCCGCGAAGAGGACCCTTTGTGACCCCTGTCCGCGTCCTGTGAGGGTTGAGACCGCTCAGGGCTTGGGTGCGAGCGGCGTCACCGGCTGACCGGCCGCCGCCCACGCGCTGAACCCGCCGGCGAGGTGCGTCACGTCCGTGCGGCCCATGTCGTGGAGCGTCGCCGCGGCCAGGGCCGAGCGCCAGGCGCTCCCGCAGTAGAGCACGAGGGTCCGCCCGTCATCGAGCGCCGGCTTGTAGTAGGGACTCTCCGGGTCGACCCAGAATTCGAGCATCCCGCGCGGGGCCCGGTAGGCGCCGGGCAGGGTGCCGTCACGTTCCACCTCGCGTGGGTCGCGAATGTCGACGACGAGGTATGCCGGGTCGTCGAGCCTGGCCGCCACCTCCTCGACGCTGAGCGAGGGAACACGGGCGTCGGCCTCGGCGACGAGGGCGGCCGCACTGCGGACGAGGGGATCTCCGGGTGCTCGAGTCATCCCTTCACTCTGGCACCACCGAGCAGGTGGCGCACACCCCCGACAGGGCGGCATGTGTGGGGTCGAGGCGGAAGCCGCTGCTGTCGGCCAGGTGCCGCGCCGCCGGGTCGAGGACGGCGGCGGGCACGTCCCAGACCCCACGGCATACCCGACATTGGGCGTGAGCGTGCGGTCCGTGGTCGCTTACGAGGTGGTATGCCGTGGTGCCGTGACCCAGGTGGACGTGCTGCACGATCCCCAGGCGCGAAAAGGTTTCCAGCGAGCGATAGACGCTGGCCAGGTGCACCGACCGGTCGCGGCCGCTCACCCGCTCGGCGACCTGCTCGACCGTGAGGTGGCCGGCATCGATGAGCGCCAGCAGGACCGCCTGACGTGGTCGGGTCAGGCGCTCTCCCCTGGCGCGCAATCGCCGACCCACCTGGTCCAGTAGGTCTGTCGTCGACGCGGTGGCCTCGCTCACCTGCTCAGTGTCCCTGATCGGTGGTGCGCGCCCTCTCCAGGAGGGAAAGCAATGCTGCCTTGGCGGGCTCGACATCCGCGTGCGCCACGAGTCGTTCCTGGGTGAGGTTGATCGGGGTGCCGGTGACGTTCTCGGGTTGCGCGGCCGCCGCGAGTCGGGTTCCGTCCGCCAGTGCCTCCGACTGCGCCCGCCGCTGGGCGACGGACCCGCCGGCCAGGTCCCCGGCGTGGACGACGACGTCGGGGTCCGGGGCGTTGAGGGCGGCCACGACTCCCCGGCTCCAGGCCGGTGTCTTGAACGAGTCGAGTGCGTGTCGGTGAGCACGCCGATGGTCAGGCCGTCCGCATCACCCGACGGTCGCTGGATCGGTATGTCGACGCGGCGCACGCGCGGCACCTGTCGCGCCTCCAGGTGCCCCCAGACCGCGAGGGCCACCGTGGGTACGGCGAGGACGACGGCCACGAGGCGGGACCCGAGCGGGTTGCCGACCCCGGCGCGCAGCAGCGGCAAACGGAGGAGCAGGTCGGTGACCAGCGTCCAGGAGAGCAGGATCCAGCCGATGCCGAGCAGGACGTGCGCGATCTGGGCGGGGCGGTCCGAGGCCGCACCCGCGTGCGCCCGCACCATCGTGAGGAAGACGGTCCGGGCCCGCCCGGAGGGCAGGTGGTCGGCCGCCGGTGACTCGGCGGCGTACGCCTCGAAGACCGCCTCGTCCCCGGTGGGGTCGAGGTGCGGCTGGGTCACCGGCGCTTCCTCGGCGTCCCCACCCGCAGGATGCGACGCATCTGGGAGAGGGCCAGGCGAGGTATCACGTCGAGCAGCTTGGCGTCGGCGCCCACGAGGACGCGGGGCTTCCGGCGACGGGTGGCGTCGAGGATGATCCGCGCGGCCTTCGCGGGGGGGGCATCCGCAGGGCCTTGGCGGCGATGGCCAAGCCCGCCTCGGCGTCGCCCTGGGAGGTGCGCTCGGAGCGGCGGCCGCTGGTCGCGATCCGGGTGTTGATGCCGCCGGGGTGCACGGTGGTGACGCCGATGCCGTCGTCCTCGAGCTCGCCGGCGATCGACTCGGAGAAGCCCCGCAGGCCGAACTTGCCTGTGCAGTAAGCGCTTTGGCCGGGCGGAGCGATGAGCCCGAAGAGGCTGGACGTGTTGATGATGTGGCTGCCGGGCGCCTTCTTCAGGCTGGCGAGCAGGCGGTGACCTCGACTCGCCGGTTGCGTTCCTGGGCGGCCGCGATCGCCTCGGGCGACCCCTCCTCCTTGACCGCCAACTCCGTCTCACCAAAGCCCTGCGCGTCCAGCGTCCAGCCCGCACCGAGCCTGGCGCCAAGGGCTTGCTTGACCGCCTCCGCGCGCTGTTGGGACAAGGTGAGGTTGTATGCCGCCTCACCCTGGCTGTCCGTGTGGCCACCGATGGTCAACCTGCGACACGATTGGTCCTGAAGTGCTTGGACGGCAGCGTTGAGGGAGGCGTCAGCCGCCGGCGTCAGCTCGGCGCTGTCGAGGGCGAACAGGACCGATGTCGCCAGGTCGATGCTCACCTGCTCACCCGAGCTCACCGTGGCCGCAGCGGTCTTGGAGCGGAAGGCGAAGTCGACCAGGTCGGCCGAGCCCTCCGTGCCAGTCCCCGTCGAGGGGACCCCGAAGATGGGCAAACCGTCTGACGGGATGAAGGTCAATGGCTCACCGCCGGGGTCGCCCATGGACAACTCGAGCGCCACCTGCTTGTCCTTTTCGGGCACCTGCCCGGCGACGCACCCCTTCTTGGTGACGATGCCGGCCTTCGAACCTCCACCGAGCACGAAGAGCGAGCGGTAGCAAGTACCCTGCTCGCCGATGACCGGGGGATTGAACACGCCACGCACGAAACGCTCGGTGTCACCGAAGGACTGCAGCCGCACGCGGGCCGTGACCGTGCCACCCTCTCGCGCCGCCGAGTCGACGATCAATCCCTGGCTGACGCCCAGAGCGGTGGCCAGTTGTGGGGTCGGGGCCGGGGCCGAGATCTTGACCCCTGTGAAGGTCCCGACCGGGTTCACGGTGAGGTCGACCTCGGTGAGGTCCTTGGGTGCGCTCACGACCACGGACACCGGGATCGGCTTGCCGTCGAATCCGGGACGAACCGAGCTGCACAGGCACCGGCCCTCGGGGTCACGCACAGGCAGATAAGTCGTCGTGGCGTCCCCCGGCTTGGCCACAGTGACTGCCGAGAAGTCGCCTCCCTTGGCCAGCTCGAGGAAGCCGGGCTCGGCGTCCGTCCCCACCTTGATGGGAGTGGCTGGGGTGAGGACGCCGGAAACGACGACGCGGTCCTCCCCGACGCGCACGATCGAGGTCAGACCGAAGCTCTGGCCCTTGTCGGTCTTGGTTTCGATGATCTGTGGCACAGGTCGCGTCAGCCCATCCAGGTCGTAATCCTTGTTCGGGACCACCGATGGGGACGGCGTCGACGACGATCCTGATGAGGGAGCGCTCGCCGAGGTCGTGCTTGCCTTGGGGTCGGAGTCGCCGGTGCACCCGGTCAGGGCAACGCCGGTCACCAACACCGCCATGAGGGCGATCGCGCGGACGGGCTTGGCCAGGGCTGACATGGAGTTCTCCTCGGTGGGGGCAGCGATGGGGGGTCAGGCCCAGTTCCTGCTGAACTCTCACACCCCCAGACGAACGCCCCACGTGGCGTTGTCGTCTTGATGCGAGTCATCAAGACGAGTAAGGACGCTACCTCGAAAACGTGATAGCCGGGGGGTGCACCGCAGGGGCCACTGCAGGCGGAATGACCAGAATGATCCGCTCGCCGCGCACGCACGATCCCCGCAGGAACAACCCGACCTTGCCATCGACCAGGACACACACTGGTCAGATTTGATGCGAGCCTGTCGACGGCGCTTGAAGACTGAGCAGTAGCGGCGCTCGAAAAGTGCTAAGGGGCGATACCCGGCAGGTCGAACTCCACCACGAAGGTGTCCCCCTCGCGCCACGCGTCCATCGGCATCGCGCCCGGGTAGGCCAACGTGCCGTTACCTCGGAACAACTGCTGGGCGAGCCGGTCGAACTCGCGGAACGGGTCGGTGCGCATCAGCAACTGAGCCATGGTCGAACACTCCTTCCTGATCCTGTTGAGTGACCACTGACCTATCGCAGTGGCT
>Ga0209607_1001647_pt1 | contig 18642 bp, 9 predicted proteins | sample AD_UKC117_MetaG_FD_184413 | JGI IMG/M metagenome (GOLD analysis project Ga0209607, IMG submission 184413) | Active sludge microbial communities of municipal wastewater-treating anaerobic digesters from Hong Kong - AD_UKC117_MetaG (SPAdes)... | ecosystem: Engineered > Bioreactor > Anaerobic >... | reverse complement strand
TCGCGCTAGGGCGCCGACGCCTCACGGTGCTGCGCGCCGACACGCTCGCAGAGGCGGCCTCGCGCTAAACTGTCGCGCCGGCGCGAGACAGTGAGGCGCCTCACACTGGCTCGCATAAGTCTCAAGCCACAATCTTCCAGGCCAGTTCGGGCTGCTATCGACACACAAGCGACTGCGCCCAACACAAGTCTCGGGGGGACCAGCATGCGCCGCGATTTGACCATCAAGACCGGCGGACTTTCTGGAACCTCCGATTTCCGCGTGCTGGCGACGATAAAAAAAGGCTTCGTGCCGGCGCTCGACGCCGTGACCTACAAGACGCGCGTCAAGCGGGTGCTGCGCGCCCTGCACATCGGCCGTTCCGATTCGCACGAGCACGAATTGTTCCGCGTTCTCTCGGACGCGGTGGAACGCGTCGGCCGCATTCACTCGGTCGGCATTGTCGTGCTCGAAGACGAGAAGAACGGCGACGACAAGGTTCTGCTGACGGTAACCTTCGACGGGTCGTGGGAAGCCTATGTGCGCGTGATCTGGCAGAAGGTGACGCGGCTTCTCGATCTCGTCTTCTGCAATACCGAAAACTATGTGCTCGGCTACGAGAACAGCTACGAGAAATGGGGCGAGTGGCTGAAGTCGGCGCAGAGCGAAGCGGCCTTCCTCTATGCGACGCCCAACGTCACCGTCGACGATATCCGATACCTGAAGATGGCCGAACGCGTCCATGCCCGCGACGAGGCGGTCCATGGCGAATTGTTGACGGCGCGCATGCGCATTCCTTCGGCGGAACAGATCGCGGCGCGTTCGATCTTCGAGTTCGACGGGCGCGTGCCGGGCGACCCGACCAGCGCCGGTTTCGAACAGGAAATGAAAATCCAGGACGCGGGACGTCCGGCGTTTCGCCATGGCATGCGCGTGCTCGCGGGCATCCATCGCCTGTCCGACATTTATCTGTACGGCACGGACGACGGCGACATATTGCTGCGCGCCGCGCACGAACTTCTGCCGGAATTCGTGCCGATGGTCGGCAATCCCACCTATCAGCTGGGCGTCAAGCGCGCTCTGCGGCGCTTCGACGAAGCCATCCGCTGGATCCAGAGGGTTCCGGCCGAGCCCGCCGCGCGCCGCCAATTGCCCAACCCGATTCCGGAAACGCCGCCGCTCGCCGATCCCGCGAATGTGCAGGGCGGAATCCTGACGCCCTACGCCGACATCGATCACGGCTGCCTGCTGATGGTGCAATTCGAGTCGGCCGACGCCGTCGCGGCCTTTCTCGGCGCGTTGCAGGCGACGACCCACGCGGACGCTCTCGCGCCCGGCGGGATTGCGACCAATATCGGCTTCTCGGTGGAAGGGCTGCGCGTCGCCGGCCTGACCGACGACGAGATCAGAGGCCTGCCCGAGGAATTCGTGCAGGGCATGGAGATGCGCGCCGGCATTCTGGGCGACGTGCGCATCAATCATCCGTTGCGCTGGCGCCGGCCCGCGCGAAACTGGGACAAGGGCGTCTACGCGCAGGAAATCGATGACGACAGCGAAGCGCCGCGCATCGATCTCGGCGCCGTACATGCGATGGTGCAGGTGCGCCGCCGCGCGACGCCCGAGAGCACGGACGAGGATACGCCGACGGCGCGCGCGCCGCTGATGGAGGCGCTCAAGAAACTCGTCGCGGCGCATGCGGGCGTCATTCCCCTGTCGCTGCAATGGATGCATCGGCTGCGCAACGCCGCCAATGTCGTCGAGGAGCATTTCGGTTACACGGAAGGCAATTCCGAGCCAGTTCTGACGAAAGCCGAGGCCGGGCGGCGCTACTCCAACCAGATCCACCTTGGCGAATTGCTGTGCGGCTACCCCAATCTCGCCGACAAGTCGGACTTCTATGGCGGCGCGGCGGAGGGGCTGCATACGCTCCTGCGCGACGGCAGCTTTTTGGCGGTGCGCAAGCTACGCCAGGACGTGCAGGCCTTCGATACGGCGATCGACAATGCGGTGAACGCGGTCTCGGCGCAAGGCGCGGCGCTCGGCCGCGAAGACCTCATGGCGAAGATACTCGGCCGCTGGCCGGCGGACCACGCCAAGTCCGGACAGCCGCTGGCCGATGTCTTCGGCTCCAACCCGCTATCCAACGACTTCCACTTCGACAAGGATCCGAAGGGAACGCGCTGCCCGTTGCACGCGCATATTCGGCGCACCAACCCACGCTTCGTCCTGCCCGAGGCCGGCGCGCGTCCGCCGCGCATCGTGCGGCGCGGCATGTCCTATGGGCCAGCGCATGATCGCAACGAGCAAGACGCGGCGCGCAAGGCCGCGAGCTACGCGCAGGAGCGCGGGCTCGTCTTCATGGCCTACAACGCCAATCTCGGCGAGCAGTTCGAGGTGATCCAGAGCTGGATCTCCGGCGGCAACAGTTCCGGTGGATATTCAGGCGTCTCCGATCCTCTGCTCGGCCTTGCCGAGCCCGGCAAGAAACGGTTCTTCCGGTTCGAGCACGACGGCAAGGCCATCCACATGCCGCTCGATGGCGAGGACCAGCTGCACGTCGAGCCGAAGCCCTTCATCCGTCTGGAATGGGGCGCCTATCTTCTTGCGCCCTCGATCAAGGCGCTGGAACTGCTCAAGGCCCGCGCCGCCGCGCAAGACGCCAGACCGCTCCTGACCTGGAGCGCGGAGGCCGGCGAACGCAAGATCGCCGAGTTGCGCGAGTACGAGCGGGTCCATGGCGCGGAGGCCGCGCTCGACGCTTGGAAGGCGGTTCTCGAGGATCCGGACTTCGCCGCCGATTTCACGAGCGCGTCGGTGTGGGCAGCCGTTCGGCAGAACCACGGCGGATTGCTGCGCACGCCGTTCGGCATCCTGGTCGGCGACCGCGACATGGTGCGCGACGTCTTCGTCAACGACAACGAGACGCTGACGATCACCGGATATCTACCGCGCATGAACAGGTCGTTCGGCGTTCTCTATCTCGGCCTCGATCCCAATCAGCCCGATCAGGCCTACGAGCGCTGGTCGCATGCGTGCAACGACGCGATCATGGCGATCGACACGCATACGGCGTTCGAACATGCGCGCAACGCGGTGCGCGAGGCCATCCACAAACTCGTCGCGCAGGAAATGTCCGACGCGCGCGACGACGAAGCCAAGCGCTGGGAGCTGACCGTCGAATCCCGCGAGATCGTCGAGCCGCTGCTCGCGCATTTCTGCGAAGAATGGTTCGGCATGTCGGAAAAGGGCGGGCACTTCCGTCGCTCCGGCTACCGCTGGGACTGGACGCTGGACCAGCCCGCGAACTATCCGGGCCATTTCCTCTCGCCGTCGCGCTACATCTTCCAGCCGCATCCAGGCCACAGCGTCGAGCAATACGGCGCCGCACATGGCCAATCCGTACGCGCTTCGATGGAAGCTTTTCTGAGAGAGTTCCGCGACGACATCACGGCGCCGGTCGCGCGCGCCGTCCTCGACTCCAAGGAAGGGGAGGACGACATCGACTTCTGCGCCCAGACGATCGCCGGCGCAATGATGGGCTTCATCCCGACGGTCGAAGGCAATCTGCGGCGCATTCTCAACGAATGGCTGCGCGAGGGCGTGCTCTGGAAATTGCGGGCGCGCTTTGCAGGCGCGCCGGCGCGCGACTTCACCGACGCATGCAACAGGCTCGCAGCCGATTTCATTCCCGTGTTCCAGCTGCGCGCCGTGCCAGAGCTGATCTGGCGGACGGCCGTGGTTTCGCACACGCTCGGCGCGGGCGAGCATAAGGTTCGCGTGAAGCCCGGCGACGTGATCGTCGCCGGCGCGGTCTCGGCGACGCAGCAGTGTCTGGCGGAAGGCAGTCGCGATTACTACCACGCCTTCGGCGGCAACCGGCGCGCGGCTGGCCATCCGACGCATGCCTGCCCGGGCGCCGATCCGGCCATCGCTCTGATGCTCGGTTTCTTCAGCGCTCTCGTCGAATCGCCGCTGGCGCTGCGCCCGGGACCCGGTCCACTCACGATTTCCCTCGAGGGGCCGGTCCTCGCCGCGCCGGCGATCGTCGCCGAACCCGCCAGAGACAGCTTGTTCGATTTCTTCGCGGCGGACTCGACCACGCCGATACTCGCTATCGGCGATTCATGGCTGACGGACATCTATTTCACTCCAAGCCTGCGCGCCGCGCTGCGAGATCGCGGCTATGTCGACAGGTTCCACATGAACTTCGCGCAGACCGGGCGAATGCTGCGCGAAATGGCTACGCCCGCCGCTCTGGACCAGGTCTCACGCTTTTTCGACAATCTGGGCTCCGACGAGGTCAAGCCGGCCTGCATCCTGCTCGGCGGCGGCGGAAACGACGTGTGCCAGCCGACGTCGGATCGAGCGGCGACGCCCCTCTACCGTGTGCTGAAAGCCAATGGCGCCAATGAAGACGAACCGTTGATCGAGACGGAGGTCGCCAGATTCATCGACGACGAATTGCACGGCTATTTCGCGACGATCGTCGACAGGCTGCGGCAGTCGACCGATGCGCCGATCCTGATACACGCGTACGACCATCCGGTGCCCGACAATCGCGGCCTGCTCGGCAACAGGTGGCTCGGACCGGTCTTCGCAAGGCGCGGCATGAGCGATCTGACGAAGAACCGGAAAGTCATGCGCGACCTGATCAACCGCCTGAACGGAGCGGCGAACCGCGTCGCCGCGGCGACGCCGCAAGCGCGCCATGTCGACCTTACCGGCATACTGGCGAGAGACCCGCGCTACGACGCCGACTACACGATCCTGTGGGACAACGAATTGCATCCGACTTCGGAGGGCTATGCGTTGCTGGCCGATGAAATCGTGAAGGCGCTGCAAGCCATGGGCATCGCGCAGCCTGTGGTCGCCTGAGGCGGATCAGAGCGCGCCGAGCATGCGGTCGGCGTACCAATTCATCCCCATCGCGCGCAGCTCCGCTTGCGCGTGTTCCGCGCGACGTGCGCTGCAGGGCTCGTCCGCGCGCACATCGAGGCGAGCTGACAGCGCCTCGTTGAGCGCATTCTCGCGCCTCGAGCCGCGCAGGCGCGCCGAGAGATCCGCGCGCTTCATCCAGCGGGCGACGTCGTCGGGACGGCCGGCCTTTGCGGCGAGCCCTGCGAGCGCGCGACTGACGGCGGCCTCGCCCAGGCGCTCGCCATCCCGCGCACGCAGCAGGACATGCGCCGCATAGCGCCGCGCATTCGTGATATCGTCGACATCGGCGCAGGCTTCGACCAGCCAGCTGTACTGAACAGACACGAAGAACTTGAAGTCACGACCCTCCATCCAGCGAATTGCGTCGCGCAATTGCTGGAGGGCTTCGGCGTCGCCGGTGCGGCGCCAGCGCGCGAAGCCCGCGGCGGCGCGAGAGGCCGCCAGAAGCAAGAGCCCGCGCATGTTCTCCGCGACGCGCGCATTCTCGACCGCGAGCGCTTCCGCCTCCTCCCATGCGCCTCGCCAAACGAGAGAGACGGCGCGCCAGTTGCGCATGGAATTGGCGACGGGGTGGTTCGATCCGCCGAGCAATGCCGTCGCCTCGCTGAAACAGGCGTCTGCTGCTGCGAAATCTCCGCGATCGGCAAGGATGCTCGCTTCACACGACAGCGCATACGCCGAGCCGATCGCAACGCCGCCGCCAGGCCGCGCCGCGCGCTTCTTCGTCACGACCGCCGCGTCGATCAGCGTGAGCGCCTCGTCGTAGCGGCCGGCGGCGGCGAGGATCTGACCGAGCGTGGCGTCGACCTGCGCGATCAGGCGCGCATCGCCGGCCTTGCGCGCCAGTTCGGCGGCGCTCCGCGCGTGAACCACGCCCTCGCGAAACCGCCCGAAGCCGTAGCACATGTAGCCGAGCCAGTATTTGGCGCGCGCTTCGGCGTCGACATCGCCGATCCGGCGCGCCAGCTCTGCCGCTCGTTCGAACAGGGAGACGTCGTTTCGCAGCGATAGCGGATCGAAAATGCTGGCCATGCCGAGCTTATTGACGACGAGGCACCAGTGCAGGTCGATGTCGCGGCCGCGTTCGGACAGATTGTCCATGGCGTCCAGCGCCGCCTTGTAATGAGCGCGCGCGCGGTCGAGCGCGAAAGCGAGCGTCGCCTTGTCGCCCGCCTGCTCCGCGAACCGCGTCGCCCTTTCCCAGTCGCCCGCGCCGAAACTGTGATAGGCGAGCGCCTCGAGCGTATCGTCGTGGTCGAGGCCAGCGCCGCGCGAAGCATGCGCGTCCGCGATACGCCGATGCAGGATACGGCGCGTCGTCAGGCCGATCGATTCATAGACGGAATCGCGGGTAATGCCGTGCTTGAAACGCAACCCGCCGCTCGCGGCGTCGGCAAAGAGAAAGTCGGCTTCGGCGAGCGCGCGCAACGTGTCCTCGTCCGGCATCTGGCCGCATGCCGCAATCAGCGACCGATAAGGCGCGAAATTGCCGGCGACGGCGGCGGCGCGCACGATGTCAGCTTGTTTCTCTGGCAAGCGTTGCAGACGCGACGTGACCAACGCGCCGATCCAGCCGCTGCGCCCGCCCGACAGCAAGGCATGCGACAGATTGTCCGTGGAGGCGAGGTGGCACAGCTCCTCGATGTAGAGCGGCACGCCGCCGGCATATTCGTGGATGCGCGCAATCAGGAACGGATCCGCTTGCGGCAACCAGCGCCGCGCCGCGCGCTCGGTCTCGGCGCCGCCGAACGGCTTCAGTTCGATCTGTGAAGCGCCGGCAACGAGGTCCTCGTCGTCGCGGGAGCGACTGGTGAGGATGACCCGCAACGGCGCCGCGGATTGAAGCAGCGCAGACAAGAGTTGCCGCGTGGCGTCGTCCGCCCATTGCCAGTCGTCGACGATCAACGCGACGCGGCGTGACCGGGCGAGCGCCTGAATGAAGGCGGCGAGATCGTCCACCGCGCGGGTCGCGGCTTCCGCCGGACGGATGTCGGGACTGGCGACCACGAGGCCACGCACGGAATCGACGCGTGGCCCGATTTCGCCGCGCCAGGGGTCGAGCGCTTCACGCGACAAAGCAAGCGCCTCCTCGGCGGAAAGCCCGTCCTTCAGGCCGATGAACGATCGAACCGCCTGCAAGAACGGTTGAAGGGTTTCCGCGCCGAGATAGTTTTCGCAACCGCCCCGCAAGATCAGGGGATCTCGCGGACCGATCGATCGCAAGACCTCCTCGATCAGACGCGTCTTGCCGAGCCCGGCGCCGCCGGAAACGACAATGGCGCGCGGCGTGGCTTCGGGGTCGCGCAGGAAGGCCTGCAGGCGCTCGACGAGCTCCCTTCGTCCAATGAAGGGCGTGAGACCGCGGGTGGCTGTCGATTCGAACCGGCTCGTCGCTTCGCTTCGGCCAAGCACGACATGCACCGGCTGGTCGAATCCGGCGCCAGAGAGGTCGGCCGGCTCGCCCGTACGGAAGAAATGCGCATTCGGCCCCAAGGCGTCGGCGCTCGCCAGCACCTTCCCCGGCGCCGCGCGCTGCGACAGGCGGGCCGCCACGTTCGGAACATCGCCGACGAGGTCGAAGACGCCCTTTTCGATATCCCCGTCCGAAATCAGCGCCGTACCGGCGTGAATGCCGGAATGCATGCGCAGCGGCAGAATACGCGCTGGCAGCCCCTCCGGCCGCATGGCGCCGACCTTCTCGTGAATCTCCAACGCCGCGTCGACCGCCCGGCGTCCATCGTCCTCACCGGGCGCCGGATGACCGAACACGATCGTGGCGCCGTCGCCCTGCATGCGCGCAATGACGCCGCCACGTGCAGCCGCCGCGATACGGCAGACCTCGCGCAATTCGTGCAGCAGCGTCGCGAAGTCCTCTGCTTCCATCTCCCGCGCGAGCGAAGTCGAACCGACGAGGTCCGTGAAGAGGATCGTCAGTCGACGGCGTGCGCCAGGCGCTTGTCCGGAGGTTTGGTGGGGGCTCATCTCTGTCCGGGATCGGCTAATGGTTCTGGTTTGCCTGATTTGCCTCCGCTTCGAAAGCATGGATCCCGCTCGGCGAGCGCTCGACGATCTTACGCGGCGAAGGGCGGCGCACCTAGCTCTTTGCAGCGATGCGCATCCACTTCCTGCGCGGACGGGCAATGACGCGTCGCGCCTGATAGGCAACGAACAATAAAGGTAAATGTTTTTTAAGACACCGTCAGCGTCGGCATAAATATTCGTTACGCGAGACGATATTTCAGTGTGAAATCTGTCTAAAATACTCAATCTCGCTCGATGAATGCAGAACGCCAACATAAATTCTGGCAAAGTTCATTTCTTTACACGCGCCAATTTCGACACCGAAACTCTGGTAAACGATCGATTCAGTACAAATTTTAGACACCCATTCAGGCCGCTGCCGTTAGGTCACTCTTGTCAGGCGACCAATCAGCTCAGTCGCCGACGGGGGCGTCATGAGCGATCTCGGGTTCGCCGTCTCGAGCGAGACGACAACAAAATGGACGCAGGCCACATTCGCACCGCAAGCGGACCGCGAAGTGACGGAGCGCGCCGCTCGGGCCTTGCGCCGAGAAGTGCGCCACAATCGATTCCTTTTTTCGCTCCAGGCCGGCATCGTCGATCTGATCGCCATCTTCGCGGCATTCTCGGTCTCGGACTATTTCTACAACCTGGTCGCGCACGGCGCGCATCGCGGCATGTTCGACAATGCCCAACTCGGCATTTTCGCCGCGCTCCTCTTCGTCGGCTTCAATGTGAAACGTCATTCCTATGCGATCGGCGACTATCTCGACCTTGCCGGTCACGCCGAACGCGTATTCTCGCTCTGGAACAGCGCGTTTCTGGCGGCTGCGACCGCGGGATTCATGTTGCGCGCCATCGCCGATTCCTCTCGCGGCGCATTCGTCGTCTTCTACTTCGTGGGTCTCGGCGCTCTGTACGCCAGCCGCGCGGCGCTCGTGATCCTGACCAAACGCCATGCCGGCAAGGGCAACATGCTCACGTCCCGTGTCATGATCGTCGGCGACCGGTCGGCGATCGGGACGCTTCTACAACAGCATTCGCTCGCCCGACGCGGCATGGAGGTCGTTTCCACCCGCGTACTCGACGAGAAGGGCCGTCAGCTCGACGTCGAACTTGCCGAGGCAGTCGAAGCGGCGCGTCGATTGATGCCCGATGACATCATCATCGCCGTGCCGATCGAGAAGTCCGCCGCCGTGGAAAGCTGCATGACCGCTTTCATGCGCGTGCCGGCGGCGATCCATCTTCATCTCGACCGAAACAATCCGCTGCACCGCTTCTCAGGCCCGCTGCTCAACAGCGCGGCCGGAATCTCCAGCTTCCGCCTGCCGGCGGACTCGATGAGCGCGGTCGGCGCTTCGCTGAAACGGATGTGCGACATCAGCCTCTCGCTCGTCGCTCTCGTCCTGCTCGCGCCATTGTTCGCGCTCGTCGCGATCGCCATCAAGCTCGACAGCGCTGGTCCGGTTTTCTACCTGCAGACACGTCACGGCTTCAACAAGACGCAGTTCCGGATCTTCAAATTCCGTTCGATGCAGACCACGGAGCAAGGCGCGGCGATACGCCAGGCGACGGCCAACGATCCACGCGTAACAGGCGTCGGCCGTCTTCTGCGCCGTTACAACATCGACGAACTGCCCCAGTTGCTGAACGTCCTGCGGGGTGAAATGTCGCTGGTCGGCCCGCGCCCGCACGCGCTCGTCCACGACATGGCTTTCGAAACCGAGATCTCCCTGTACGCGCGCCGCCACAACGTGAAGCCCGGCATTACCGGCTGGGCGCAAGTCAATGGTCTTCGTGGAGAAACCGACACGCCGGAGAAGATCTTGCGGCGCGTTCGCTACGACCTCCACTATATCGACAATTGGTCGCTGGTGTTCGACATCTGGATCATGTGCCTCACGCTGTTCTCGCGCAAAGCTTACTCCAACGCGCGCTGAACGAAGCGTCGTTCATCAAGCGTCAACCATACGACACACGATTTTCCGTCGGCTCCCGGCGTTGACGCGTTCAAAAATCGCCATGGCGCGTCGACCGGCGCGCCTCGTTTATGCGCATTCGCGCCGGGAAGCGACGCAAACCTTTACGTCGACATAACCATGTCCACGACTTCCGCAATTTCATTAAAACTTGCGTGAGCGACGTGACCGTAACGTAAGACAGAACTTTCAACAGGCATGTGCGTCCATGACCTATTATTCGAGGATAGATCAGCGTGGCTGGTCACGAAACGACGAGGGCCCCTGGGGGCCCGCCGTCGTTCATTTCTTCGAGCTCATGCGCGGCAGGTCCTGGATTCTCGTGGTTTGCGCGCTCGCGGGAGCCGGCGCCGGCCTTGTCGGCAAGTATGTTCTGCCGGCGAAATATGAGGCCAGCACGCAGCTTCTGTTCGATCCGCGAGGTTTCAAGCTCTTCAACAACGATCTGACGATCGGCAATTACGACGCCAATGCCGCGATCAACTTCGTGGAAAGTCAGATGGGCGTCCTGCGGTCCGAGCGCGTTCTCTCGCGACTGGTTCAGACGGCCTGCTTCGAAGCGGGAAAGGCGGACCCCGCCGCCTATGGTCTTGCGGGCAAATGCCCGAGAACCGACGCCAAGGGCGATTGGGACGCCGCGCTCGCCCTTCTGCGTCGCTCGCTGACCGTCAAGCGCGCCGAGCGCAGCTTCGTCGTCGATGTCGCAATGAGCGGCCCCTCGCCGGAGATCGCAGCTCGGCGCTCGAGCGGAATTGTAGCCGCCTATATCGAGGAAGACGCCGCGACGCGCAACGACGCGGCCGCCCGCCTCACCGCCGACCTGTCGAGCAGGCTGGATACGCTGCGCGCGGCGCTCGCGCAATCAGAAGCCAAGGCGGAACGGTACCGGCGCGATAAAAATCTAGTCCGTGTCGGCGACCGTCTGCTCGTGGAGCAGCAGCTCGCCGCCGCGACAACCGCGCTCAACGATTCCCAGGTGAAATTCGATCGCGCCAGCGCGCGTCTGAAGCAGATCGAGTCTGCCGCGCAAAACCCCAATGCGCTCGGCGCGCTCGGAGCCGAGGCCGACACGCGCGCACTCTCGCAATTGCTCGATCAGCGTAACCGGGCCTTGGTCGAAATCGCGCCGCTCTCCGCCCGCGTCGGCGCACGGCACCCTGCCCTCGTCGCCGCACGCTCCAGCCTGTCGCAGGTCGAAAAGGCGATCGCGACCGAAATGCGCGCCATCCGCTTTGCGGCGCGCGCCGATGTTTCGCGGGCGCGCAACGAGCAGCAGATACTCTCGCAAACGGTCGCCGGCCTGACGACAAAGGTCACCCACGCCCGGCAGTCCGAGATCGAACTGCGTGAAATCTCTCAGGAAGTCGACGCCAATCGCAAATTGCTCGAGTCCTTTGAAACCCGCTCGCGCGAAGCGAAGGAATTCGGACGGATCGACGCCGGAAATCTGCGCATCGTCTCCATGGCGCGCGCGCCCGAGCGCCAGCGCCTCGCCCCCAAGATGGCGATTTTCGGCGGCCTGGGCATGTTCGTCGGACTATTGCTCGGCTTCGCCGTCTTCGCCGCCATAGCGCTCGTCAATCTGCTGCGTCCCGCCGCAGCGCCGACGCCGCGGCCGGCGCCGCAGCCGCTCCCGCAATCCTACATGCCAATCGAAGTGCCCGTGCGCTATCGTTTCGGCTGAGGTTCGATCGACACGTCATGACACGACCCGGCCGAAGGGCCTCGAAATCCCGACTTGTCAGCTGGCTCGGCTGGGCCGGGCTGGATGCGGTCTCGCGTCTGGCGCTGATGACGGGCAGCACGATCGTGTTTTCGCGACTGCTCGAGCCGCGCGATTTCGGCGTCACCGCGCTCGTACTCACGATCGTTACGGTCGCGGCGATATTCGTGGGCGCGCCGTTCGAGGAGGCTCTCACACAACGCCGTCACCTGCGCACCGCGCACTTGCGCGCGGCGCTCGGCGCCTCCTGGTTGATCGGCCTCGTCATTCTCGCTCTATCCGCCGTCGCGGCTCATTATCTCGCGCGATTCTACGGAGAGCCCGAAATCGGCGCTCTGCTGCCAGTCGCCATGGCGTCGATCTTCTTCAGCGGGCACTCCGACATTCTGACCGCGCTTGCGCGCCGATTGCGACGCTTCAACGAAGTCGCCTACGCCACGATGCTCGGCCACGTCATCGGCGTCGGCATGGCCCTGTGCATGGCTTTCATGGGCTACGGCTTGTGGGCCCTGGTGGCGCAGCGTTTACTCGTGGTCGTCGCTCGCGCCCTCGTCCTTCAAGCGCGCATCGGCTACATCATCATGCCGAAATGGTCGTCCGCGCATATAGGCGACCTCGGGCGTTTCGCCGGCGTCTCCTTCATGTCGCGACTCACCGACACGCTGACCTATCTGGCGTTCAACAATCTCGTCCAGATCTTTTACGGCACCGCCATGCTCGGCCAGACGAACATGGCGATGCGGCTGATCGAGCCCGTGCGCGGCGCGATCGTGGCGACAGGTCACAATATCGCTTTCACCTTCTTCGCGCGGGCCGGGCGCGACATCGGCAATCTGCGTCGTCTCGGCGGCGAGGTCATCTCGCAATCGGCGCTGCTGACGACGCCTGTCTTCGCCGGCATTGCGGCGATCGCGCCCGTGCTTCTGCCGCTCGTCGCGGGACCTGGATGGGACGATGCGATCGTGATCGGCGTCTGCCTGTCGGTCGCGAGCGCGATCGCCGTGCCAGCGGGCCTGTTCTTCACGGCTTTTTCATCGCAGGCGCGACCGGAAATCAGCTTCTATTCGCTTCTGATCGGCCTTCTCGCCATCGTTCTGGTTCTCACCGGATTCGCCTGGCTCGGGCCGATCAGCGTGGGTCTCTCGCGCATCGCCGGAGATCTCGTGCGTCCCTTGTTCGCGATAGGTCTACCGATGAGAGGCTTCGCCTGGCCTCGCCGCGAACGGCTGGCGGCTCTTGCGCCGGCCTGGCTTCTCTCCACGACGATGGCCGTCGCCGTCGCGATCCTGCATCGCATGATGTCGATGCACACGCCGATGGCGCAACTCGCGATCCTCATCCCAACTGGCGTGATCATCTATTTCGGACTTCTCGCGATCTTCGCGCGGCGGCAGGCGTCTTTCCTGCTGGCCTACCTGCCGGGATCGCCGAACGGCACAGAACGGCCAGCAGCTCGATGAACAACCTCGGCACTTCACGTATTCTCGTCACGGGCGGACGCGGCTTTATCGGCGCAGCGCTGGTTGCGGCGCTGGTCAAGGAGGGTTTCGGAACGCTAGCCGGCGTCCGTCGCGTCTCGAACGCGAACGAAATTGTCTGCGACCTCGACGACGTCGCGCAAACACGCGCGGCGCTCGACGGCAGCCGGCTCGTCGTCCACACGGCCTATGGCGATGTCGGCGCAATGGAGCGTCAATGCGCCAATCTGCTCGCGGCCATGGACGAGGCGCGGGCGAACAGCATCGTCTACTTCAGCTCGATCGCGGTCTATGGCGCTCGCGAAGGCGATGTCGTCGAGACGGACGGCTCCATTGGCGCCCTGGACGCCTATGCGCGCGGAAAGATCGCCTGCGAGAAGCTCGTGCGCGCCTGGGCCGAAGATGCGGCCCATCCCGAACGACGCGCGATCATCCTGCGTCCGGGCATCGTCTACGGCGCCGGCAGCCGATACTGGATCGATCGCCTGTCGCAGCGCATTCGCGCCGGCGTCTGGGGCGAGTTTGGCGCGAACGGCGCGGGCGTCGCCGCGCTGGTTCATGTGGACGATGTCGTCGGCTGCGTATCCCGCGCCGCCGCGCGGCTCCTGGCGAACGAGCGGGATGCGCTGCCACGCTGCGTCACGCTCAACTTGGTCGGCCCGGAAACGCCGAGCTGGAACATCTATTTCACGGCGCTTGCGGCTGCGCTCGGCGCCCCTGCCCTGCCCGCGCTCGACGCCTCGACGATCGCCCGGCGCGCGCCGTTGGCGCTTGCCGCCAAAGTCTGGCGACGTGTCGGCCTGCCGGGCTTCGAGAAACAGGCGCTGATACCGACTGGCGGCGAGCTTGCGCTGTTTGCCCGAAAGGCGAATTACGATACGCGCGCCGCACGCGAACTTCTCGGCTATGCGCCCGGCGTCTCCATGGCGGAGGGGCTCGCGCGTTCGCTTCAGACGAAGAGATAGCGACGCGCGGAAAACGCGGGCAGCACGAACCGCATGCCGCCCTCGCGTTCGTGTGGCGCTTCATTTCGTTCGCCGAACGCCGGCTGACCGTATTCAAAGCCTTGCGCCTGCCGGAACCTGCGCTGTGAGACGCCAATATCCACTGCGATCTCTCGTGATGTGCGATTGAGAATGACGACACGAAGCGCCTTGCCGTCGTCCGACGCGAAGGCCGACATCGCGCCGTCGCCACGATGCTGCACCGCCACGGATCGGCCGGCGAATGCGCCGCCGGCGACATCCTGCGCGCGATAGAGCCGATAGGATTCACTCAGAAGGTTTGCGAGACTGCCCCAATGCGTCGCCAGGAACACGCCGTTCGTCGCATAACGCCCGAGCGCATCGGCAAGGGCAAGCGCTGACGGAACGCGTTTGCCGAGCCCGTAGTTGAATTCGCTGACCGAGAGCTTGGTGCCTGAAAAATTGCGCGCGATAATGCGCCGCAAGCTCGGCAGGATGGGCAGAGCGGGTCGGTCCTCTTCCTTGCGCTGCAATGCGCGCGAGACCCACGAGTCTTCACGAAAGCCGTATTCATCGAGCGAGCGCGGCGCATCCAGGCGCGCGCCGTCCAGGCTTTCGGTATCGGTGCGAAACAACGAGCCGCGACTGGAGAACGGGTACCAGTGGATGTCGAGCGTATCGAGCAGGCGTTTGCCGTCCTGTTCTGAAGCTTTGCGAAACGCGTCGAGATAAAGCGCGAGAAAACTGCCGTAGCGCGCATGCGCCGCCCAGTCCGGCGCGTTCTGGAAGTCGACCATCTCGGTCGCACCCCAGCTCGACGGACCGAAAACGAGCGCCGAGGGATCGACGGCCTTGATGGCGCGCGCCGCCGTGATCGAGCGCGCGATGAACTCGTCGATCGCCATGCGCGCAGGCATCGCCCGCGGATGGTTCTTGGTCCACAGGCCCGGCTCGTTGTCGAGCGCGTAAGCGAATACGCCGCGCGCCGATTTCGCATCGCCGTACTTGTCGACGAGCCGCGCGACGAGATGCGGCAGATCGCAGACCGAGTGGTCGATCGGGTCTTTCGAGCGCGCGCCCGTCGTCCACCTGGTTGGCGTGAAACGTTTCGACGGCGCCGATTGCGCGGCGTCGACGACGCCGTCCATATCCGCCGCAACGTAAGGCGATAGCGGCAGGGTCACGAGGCTGCGGGCGCCCATCTCGAGGGACGCCTCGTGCATCGCCTCTACGACGACCGCCGGGCGCGCCCATTCGCCGCGCGGAATCTGCATCGCTTCCAAAAGGAAACCGCCGTTCGCCTGATTGTGGTTCTTGCCGGCGTTGCAGGCGTTGTTGACCCAATTATAGGTCGTGGCGAGATCGCCGCCAAAGCGGCGCGCAGCGACTCGGGCGCGCTTGTCGAAGACCGCCGAGGGCGGACCGCCGTCCATCACGCCGATCTCGTTGGAACCGAACACGAGCGGGCTGATCTCGTCGCCTGGCTTGCTCGCGAGGCGCAGCGTTATGGCGGCGTCGTTCGCGAATGCCTTCGAAAAAGCCGCGCCTGTCGCGACGGCGACACCGCCCGCAAGAAAGACGCGGCGGGTCGGCGCGTTCGAAAACATCAGGAAATCAGGCCTGACCCATACAAGGTCGGGCGGAAGCGCGGCGTCCACAGAACCTTGCCGAGGCCGCCGTAGGCCGTCGCGGATGCGCGCTGCGCGCGTGCGCGGTCGAAGGGTCGGAAGAGCACAGCAAGCGCGCCGGCGACGACGAATTGCACGAGCCCCGCAACCATCCAGAATGCAATGCGCCAGCCCCTGCCGGGCGCCGCCATGTCCTGCACGAACACCCGGATCTGGCCGGAGAGGAACTTGCGCTTGCAGACATAGGCCCAGTCGAGCCGGCGCTGCGGCACCCATTCGATCACGCCCGCGCGCGCGGCCCATGCGAAGCGGAAACCACGCATGGCCAGACGTTCGAGAAGAAGCGAGTCCTCACCGCCGATCTCGTTCAGGCTTTCCTCGAATGGGGCGCCGTCGGAGAGGCAGAGCGCGCGTTCGAACATGGAATTATTCGTGCCGAGATAGGCCGAAAGCTCAGTGATGTCGTCGCCATCAGGCCGGTCGATCGCGCGCGAGAAATAGGGCGCGAAACCGCCAATCTCCGCAGCGTCGTCGGCGCGCGCCTCGACCGGGCCGAAAACGGCCTGCGCGCCGGTGTCAAGTGCGACACGCAGCATTTCCGCGATCCAGTCCGTTCGCGCTTCCTCGTCGTCGTCGAGGAAGGCGATCCAGCGACCCTGCGCCGCGCGCACGCCGGCGTTGCGGGCGGTCGCGACGCCCGGCGCTGGCTCGCTGAGATAGAGGATACGCAAGCCATCCACGCCGAAAGCCGCGACCGTCGCGCGGGCGCTCGCGTCACTGGAATTGTCGACGACGATGATCTCGATTTCGACGCCTTCCGCTTGCTGGGCGCGAACGCTGGCGAGAGCGCGCTGGAGGCACGTCTGCCGGTTCAACGTCGGGATGACGATCGAAACGGTCTCCATGCGGAACTCCGGCACGCGGCGCGCATCGAGGACCGTCTCGTCTGGCGCAAGGGAATGTTGACGTTTGTGCCGCAAAGGTAGGGACCAAGCGTAACCAATCCCCTAAGCGGGTGACGACGATCCGCTTCATCAATCGTTTCGAGTTCGGCAGGGCATGAGTTCGACCGACGCGCTGACCATGCACTACCAAATGGCGCCCGCGCGACCGGCCGACGATCTGCGCCTGGAACGCGCCACCAGCGTCCTCTTCATCGGCTTTCTGCTGCTGACGTTCATCGGCACGCACCCGTTGCAGACCGGCTCGGTCGCCCAACGCGCCGACGGCTCCATCCTCGACCGCATCGTCGTATTCTCGCTGTTCGGCCTCGCGCTTGCTGTCATCTGGATGGCTCGCGACGTCGCCCTGCGCACGCTGACCCGCAATCTGGGCCTGATCTTCATCGTCGGTTTCTGCCTCGCCAGCATCGCGTGGTCGCAATTCCCGGCGCTCACGCTAAGGCGGAGCGTTCTGTTCTTCCTGCTTACGGCGATCTCCTTCGCCGTCGCCGTGGGCGCCACCGATCTTCGCCGACTGCACACGCAATTGTTCGCGACGCTGGCGATCATCATCGCAATCAACATTCTGGCAACCATCGCGTTGCCGGGCGATGCGATCACGCCCATCGGCGTCAAGGGGATCTATACGCAGAAGAATGTCGCGGGCATTGTGGCCCTGATCACGATGGTTGTCGGAGCGACGTGGCTGGTCGGCGCCGGCAAGCGGCATATTCTGCTTGCGCTTCTCGTGCTCGCCGCCACTTTCGGCTTTCTGTTCGTCACGAAATCCCGCACGTCGATGAACCTCGCCCTGCTTGGCGTCGCGGGCGTCGTCTTCGTGGCGCTCGCCGAAAAGCTCGGCGCGACGTTCCTCATGGCGGCGGGACTCGCGGGCGCGCTCATCCTTGCGGCGGCCCTCGTCTGGCTGGCGCTGTACGATTTCGAGTTCAGCGCAGCGCTCGCCGCGCTGATCGGCGACACCTCGTATTCAGGCCGTGAGGAATTGTGGGCGTTCGCGCGCCAAGACGCGGAGAAGCGCTTCTGGCTCGGCTACGGCTACGGAGCCTATTGGGACGTCGGCCAGGCCAAAGATCCTCTCTTGCGCGCGGAATTTGGAAGCTGGCTCGCCTCCGTCGAAACCGGCGTCATCAACCAGGCGCACCACGGCTATCTCGAATTGTGGCTGCACATCGGTCTGCCGATGACCGTTTTTGCGACCTTCTACGTAACGCAGCGCGCCCTGATCGGCGGCGCCCGCGCGCTTTTCTGCAAGGGCCGACGCGAATCCCGCGTCTTTCTCGGTGGCCTGGCGGCGATTCTGCTGCTCTTCCTGCTCCACAATCTCACAGAGGCGTCGCTTTTCATGCGCGGCGAGATCTTCAGCAATTTCTCGGTGTTCGCGCTGCTGCTGCTTTCGCGCGCACGAGACCTCGACACGCCCATGACGGGACGCCTGTGATGAACGACGCCGTCGAGGGCCCCGTCGCCCTCTCCCTCGTCATCTGCACCTTTCATCGCGAGAAGCTCCTGCGCAAAGCGCTCGACAGCGTCGCGGTCCAGCGCGCGCCCGCCGGTTTCGCGCTCGAGATCGTGGTCGTGGACAATTCCGATGATTCCTCCGCGCGCGATGTCGTGCAGGAATTCGCTGCGAATTCGCGGTTTCCGACGCGCCTCGTCGAGGCGCATCCGCCCAATATTTCGATCGCGCGCAATGCCGGCGTAGGCGCCTGCGTCGGGCAGGCGATCGCTTTTCTCGACGACGATCAGGAGATCGCGGAAGGCTGGCTCGTCGAAGTCGCCGAAGCCCTTCGCGACCTGCCGCACGACGCGTTCTTCGGCGCCGTCCATCCCGTTTTCGAGACGCCGGCGCGGGCAGGCGCGCGGGCGCGCCAATTGTTCTCGCGCGCGCTCGATGCGCCGCGCGGCGTCGATCTGGTCGCGTTCGGCCCTCTCAAAACGACGACGGTCGCGCTTGCCACAAACAATTCGG
>Ga0209607_1001645_pt1 | contig 18646 bp, 20 predicted proteins | sample AD_UKC117_MetaG_FD_184413 | JGI IMG/M metagenome (GOLD analysis project Ga0209607, IMG submission 184413) | Active sludge microbial communities of municipal wastewater-treating anaerobic digesters from Hong Kong - AD_UKC117_MetaG (SPAdes)... | ecosystem: Engineered > Bioreactor > Anaerobic >... | reverse complement strand
GGGCCGGTTGTGGATTGAAGGCCGGCTGGTACACGTCATCGTGACCGCCGATGGTCCGGTTACGCCGGTGGGGCTGGAACGACTCACCGAGGCGATCCCGGCAGTGCGCCGGGCGGCCGCAGTGGGGGTGGGACCGCGCGGCGCCCAGCAGGTCGTCATGGTTGTCGAACTCGGCGCCTCCGGCAACGGCCTCGCCCCGGCCCCGTTGCGCGATGCGGTCCGCCTGGCGGTCAAACCCACCGGCGTCGAGATCGCAGCGGTCCTCACGGTGGCGTCGCTGCCCGTCGACATCCGGCACAACTCCAAGATCGACCGGGTGCGGGTCGGCCAGTGGGCCCAGCGGGTGCTGGACGGCGGACGGGTTGGCGCCCCATGAGGGTGCTCCTCACCGGGGCCAGCAGCCTGCTCGGCTCGCAGGTGGTCCGGCAGTTGACCGCCCGCGGCGATCATGTGTCGACACTGCAACGCCGTCCCACGAACGTCGCCGCCGAACTGGGCCTGACCGAGCACCTCGGCGATATCAACGACGCCGCGCTCGTCGCCGAAGCTGTCGAAGGCGTGGATTCCGTGATCCACTTGGCCGCCCGGGTGGGAGTGGTCGGCTCCCGCGAACAGTTCTTCCAGACGAACGTGGTCGGGACCCGCACGCTGCTGGCCGCTGCGCGCGCTGCCGGGGTGAGCCGATTCGTCTTCGTGTCGTCGCCGTCGGTCGCACACACCGGGGAAGCGCTTGCAGGCAACGGCGCCGAGCCCGCATATCCCCGGCATGCGAAAGGCCAGTACTCACGATCGAAAGCGCTGGCCGAGGTCGAGGTCCTCGCCGCAGACGCTCCCGGTTTCGCCACGATCGCGGTGCGGCCGCACCTGGTGTGGGGGCCCGGGGACACCCAACTCGTCGGCCGGATCGTCGACCGCGCGAAGACCGGCCGTTTGGGTCTGGTCTCCGGTGGCCGGGCGCTGATCGACACCACGTACATCGACAACGCCGCCGACGCCCTCGTCGCCGCGGTGGACCACATCGATGCCGGCCATGGCCGCGCCTTCATCGTCTCCAACGGGCAGCCCCGCACTGTCGAGGAGATGATCGAGCGGATCTGCGCCGCCGCCGGCGTGCCCGGACCCTCCCTGACCGTGCCGCAGCCCGTGGCCTGGGCCGGCGGTGCAGTCGCCGAAGCCGCGTGGAGGCTCGCGCGGCGCACCGACGACCCGCCGATGACGCGGTTCTTGGCCGGACAGTTAGGCACCGCCCACTGGTTCGACCTGCGTGAGACCGAGCGCGTACTGCAATGGCGTCCCCGGGTAGATCTCGACGAGGGTTTCGAGCGCCTGAGCAGTTACTACGCCACTCACCCCTAGTCTTGGCGAATGCGCCGCCTACTCGTTCTGCTTCTCGCAGGCATGCTCACCTTGACCGCGTGCTCTTCGGGCGGGAGTGACGAGGGTGAGATCAGCGCGTCGCCCAGCGTCCAGACACTGCCGACGGACGTGACCGACGCACTGGCCGCACAATTGACCAAGACGATGTCCAGCAACGACGTGCCGGGTGCTGCCGTGCAGGTCTGCGTGCCCGGCTACGAGAACGCCACCATTGTTCAAGGTGTTTCGAACATTGAGACCGGCACGCCGATGACCGGGGAGCTTGTCTGGCCGCTGCGAAGCGTCACGAAGTCGTACACCGTGACCTTGATTCTGCAACTCGTGGATGAGGGGAAAATCAGCCTGGACGACACCATCGACCAGTGGGTGGACGGGGTTCCCAACGGTGATCAGATCACGTTGCGGCAGCTGTCGGTCATGAGCAGCGGGGTTCCGGAGTACACCACGCAGAAGTTCCTCCAGGACTACCTGGCCGACCCGAACCGGGAGTTCACCACACAGGAACTCATCACGTATGCGATCGCTGAACCCGCGCAGTTCCCGCCCGGGTCCAAGAAGGTCTACGTGAACACGTCGACGTTGCTGCTGGGCGAGGTCGTTGCACAGGAGTACGGGCAGCCGTTTGTCCAGGTGGTCTCCGAGCAGATCCTGCAGCCGCTGGCTCTGGACACGACCACTTATCCGGTCGCCGTCGACGAATGGGGAGGTCCGCATCCCACGGGATACCAGCCCGCCGAGGATGGCAGCCTGGAACCACAGGACAACAACTTCTCGATCTTCGGCCCTGCCGGGGCGATGACCTCCACGCTGGACGACATGTGCGCATGGGGTGCAGCACTGGGGCAAGGGGAGCTTGTTGACCCCGCGACACAAGCCGCGCGCGTCGACGGCCAACCGCTGGCGCAGGGCCCGGAGTACGACACGTACGGACAGGGGATCGGCATGCTGGACGGTTGGGTCGGACACACCGGGGAGGGGTTGGGTTTCACCGTGCTTGTCATGAACGACCCGGACTCCGGTGCCACCGCGGTCGTGGCGATGAACGTGTCCAACAAGGGCAAGCACGTGCCGACCCGCTACTTCCGCAAGATCGCGCCTGTGCTGAACGCGGTCCCGCTGGCATAGCCGCGCTCGTGCAAGGATCAAGAACGTGACTGAACCCGGTTTGGCGGATCTGCTGTCCCCGCGGGAGCCGGAGGAACTGCTGGAACAGTTCGCGGCCTGGGCCGCGCAGGGCGGTCGACCGCTGTATCCGGCGCAGGAGGACGCGCTGCTCGAACTGGCCGCGGGATCGCACGCGATCGTCGGTACCCCGACCGGATCCGGGAAGAGCCTGATCGCTGTCGGGGCGACGCTGTTCGCTCTTGGGCAAGGGCGCCGTACCTTCTACACCGCACCTATCAAGGCGCTGGTGTCCGAGAAGTTCTTCGACCTGTGCGATCTGTTCGGTGCCGACCGGGTGGGGATGCTGACCGGTGACGCGGCCGTCAACGCCGATGCCCCGATCATCTGTGCAACCGCCGAGGTGCTGGCCAACCTCGCACTGCGGGAAGGCGCCGACACCGATGTGGGGCTGGTCTGCATGGACGAGTTCCACTACTACGGCGACCGCGACCGCGGCTGGGCCTGGCAGGTGCCGCTCATCGAACTGACCGGCGCGCAGTTCCTGCTCATGTCGGCCACCCTCGGGGACACCACGCGCATCGCCGCCGATCTCACCCGACGCACCGGGCGCCCAGCGGCGGTGGTCGCCGGTGGGGAACGGCCGGTGCCGCTGGAGTTCGAATATGTGACCACGCCGATCCATCAGACGGTCGAGGTCCTGCTGAACCAGGGCAAGGCTCCGGTCTACATCGTCCATCCCACGCAGGCAGGGGCCTTGGAACGTGCGCAGGCACTGATGAGCCTGAATGTCTGCACCCGCGAGGAGAAGCGCGCCATCGCCGAGCAGATCGGGGGCTTTCGCTTCACCGCCGGATTCGGCCGCACCTTGAGCCGCCTGGTGCGCCATGGAATCGGCGTCCACCACGCGGGCATGCTGCCGCGATACCGGCGTTTGGTCGAGCAGTTGACCAGGGCCGGGCTCTTGAAGGTCGTGTGCGGCACCGACACATTGGGGGTGGGGATCAACGTGCCGATCCGATCGGTGCTGATCACGTCCCTGGTGAAGTTCGACGGTCGGCGGATGCGGGTGCTGCGAGCCCGGGAGTTCCATCAGATCGCCGGCCGCGCGGGCCGTCCGGGCTTCGACACGTGCGGCTACGTGGTGGTGCAGGCCCCGGAGCACGAGATCGAGAACGAGCGGCTGCTGGCCAAGGCCGGGGACGACCCCAAGAAGCTTCGCCGGATCACGCGCAAGAAGGCGCCGGAGGGCATTCCGAACTGGAACCGCAGCACGTTCGACAAGGTGGCCTCGGCCCAACCTGAGATCCTCGAGTCCCGCTTCGACGTCAACCACGCGATGGTGTTCAACGTGGCACACCGCGCCGAGGGGCTGGAGTCGGCATTGCTGCACCTGCTGACCGACAACGATGAGCAGCCCGCTGAGCAGGAGGCGATGGTTGAGCGCGCGGCAGCGATCCAGGAGTCGCTGGTGGCCGCGGGAGTGTTGGGTCACGACCTGCGCGTGGTCGACGACCTGCAGGCTGACTTCGCCCTGAACCAACCGCTGTCGACGTTCGCTCTGGCCGCCATCGAGTTGCTCGACCGGGAGTCCGAGACCTATGCCGTCGATGTGCTGTCGGTGCTGGAGGCGACCCTGGAGAATCCTCGGCAGGTGCTCTACGCCCAGCAGTCCCGTGCCCGCGGTGAAGCGGTGGCCGTGATGAAGGCCGAGGGTATCGAGTACGAGGAACGGGTCGAACTCGTCGAGGAGATCACGTGGCCGCAGCCGCTGGCCGATCTGCTGGAGACGGCCTACGGCATCTACTCCGAAGGTCACCCGTGGGTCCTGGAACACGAACTGCGGCCCAAGTCCGTGGCCCGCGAGATGTACGAGATGGCGATGACGTTCGTGGAGTTCGTCGGGTTCTACAAGTTGGCCGCCTCCGAGGGGCTGGTGCTGCGCTACCTGGCCGATGCCTACAAAGCGTTGCGCCGGACCGTGCCGGAGGATGTGCGTACCGAGGAGTTGGCGGACCTCACCGAATGGCTCGGCGAACTGGTGCGCCAGGTCGATTCGAGCCTGCTCGACGAGTGGGAACAGTTGGTGAATCCGGCCGACGACAGGATCGACGCGGCGGCGATCGACGCCGGGCCGCCGCCGGTCACCGCCAACGTGCGGGCCTTCCGGGTGCTGGTGCGCAACGCCCTGTTCCGTCGTGTGGAACTTGCCGCCCTCGGGCGCTGGGACGAACTGGCCGAACTCGATGCGGAGTCCGGCTGGGACGCGCCGAGGTGGCAAGAGGCGATCCAGGAGTACTTGGCCGAACACGATGAGATCGGCACCGGCGTCTCGGCCCGCGGGCCGCAGTTCCTGCAGATCGAGCAGATGCCGGACAAGTGGTTGGTCAAGCAGGTCTTCGAGGACCCAGAAGGCGACCATGACTGGCGCATAGAGGCTGAGGTGGATCTCGCGGCCAGTGACGAAGCCGGTGTCGCGGTGGTGCGCGTGCTGGACGTCGGGACTTTCTGAGTCGGGTCCAGTTGGCTACGTCAGTGGCAGCGCTTTGTTCCCCTTGCTGAGCGCCCGGTCCAGACCGAGGAAGATGAAGCCGAACAGTAGCCCCAGAAACACAATGACCACGATGTTGACGCCGACGCCGGCGTACCCGCCGAACTCCAGTCCCGGGATCAACGGTGACGGATCGTTGACATCGATGAACGGGTACGGGTACCAGTTCTGCGGTTCGCCCAGTTGGGTGGACGGAGCCTCCGGTGGGGGAGTGACGAGCAGTAGGCCGCGCAGCAACGTGTACGTCAGCCACACCACGGGGATTGCCAGCATCGCGAAGACCGTCTTGACCCGGAACCGTGGGCGCGGCCCGAACAGCAGGAATCCCAGGACAGTGGCCCATGGGGAGATGTAGTGGTAGCCGATGTTCGTGTAGACGCCCAGCCCGACCGGATTAGCGTCGGGCGCCAGCACGATGGCGTACACCAGGCCGGTGATCGTGATCATCACAAGGCTGCTCATCCGCAACCAGCGGAAGATCGTGCCGTCACGGGCCGGGTCGGCAACCAGCGACCAGTTCATGATGAACGTCAGGATGTTGCTCCACACCGTGAAGTAGCTCAGGGTGAAGATCAGGCCGTTGAGCCACCCTCCGTTGCCCTCCTGGGTCACAGCCAATCCACAACTGACGATGAACGACGCGGTGCCGATCGTGGCGACGATGGCCCAGTAGATGCGGGCGACACCGACAGCCGAACCGGTGGGGGCGACGGTGGCGGTGGTCTGCTCCTGCGTCAGGGTCATGGGCCCCACCTTGGCGCAACGGTTCCCCGTGTTGCCTGTCTTAGGCGCCCGACGCTTGCACCACCGTCAGCACGGACATGGCCAGGACCAGCCCTGCGAACCCGATGCCCAGGTTGCGCTCCGACCAGCGGTTGGACCAGCGGGCGGCCACCGCACTGCTGATCAGCACGAACGCGGCGACGACGACAGTGGCGGTGAGATCGAGGGCTTCACCGGCTCGGGGAACCAAGGCGACGGCTGAGTTCAACGTGATCACCAACAGCGCTGTCGCGGTCGCCCGGTACATGCTCATACCCATCACCAGGGCCAGGGCAGGTACCACCAGGAATCCGCCGCCGACCCCGAAGAAGCCGGTGAAAAGGCCCACCGTCGCCGCGGTCGGAACGACCAGCCACCAGGAGCGGCGCGATCGTTCGACCCGCTCACCGCCACCCGGGGACGATCGCAGTGCCTTGCGCAGCATCAACGTCCCAGCAATCACCAGCACGACGGCGAAGCCCCACAGTTGGATCCGGTCCTCGGTGACCAGGGCCAACCGGGAGCCTGCCAACGCGCCCACGATTCCGAGTGCGCTGAAGATGAAGCCCTGCTTCCAATCCACGCGTCCGGCGCGCGCATGCGGAATGAGTCCGCCGATCGCGCCGATGCCGACGACGACCAGCGAGGTGGTCCCGGCCTCGTCGGTGGGGACGCCCGCTGCGACCAACAAGGGGATCGCGAGGATCCCGCCGCCCCCGCCGAACAGCCCCAGGGACAGCCCCAGCGCGATGCCGATGAGTATGTACTCGACGTACTCCACCAGGTATCAGGCGATCCTGCCGGATCGGCCGCGGCGATCCATCACTTGTCCGCCGACGGACTGCCAAGCACGCATGCCGCCTGAGAGGCTAAACGCCTCGTAACCCTGCTTGCGCAGTTTCGAGGTCACCGATCGCGAGCGGTTGCCCGATCGGCAGACCACCACGATGTCCTTGCCCTTCTTGAAACGGTTCATCCGGGCGTCGACCTGACCGGTCGGGATGTGCGTGGCCTGCGGGGCGTGGCCGGCGTTCCATTCCCCGGTCTCCCGCACGTCGATGAGCTGGGCGCCGGAGCGCACGAGTTCACGCGCCTCGGTGGCCGAGACCGATGGCACCTTGAATCGGTCGAAGAGTCCCACGGTGTGCTCCTAGTCGGTGTACGCGTTGCCCAGCATGGCAGCGTGCGTGTCCTTGACGATCGGCAGCCCAGCCTTCTCCGTGGCGGTGAAATCATCGTCGACTGCCACTACCGGTACGCCCGCGCGGACGAGCAGAGACGCCGCGACCATCGCACGGAAGCCGCTGCCGCACGACACCCAGACCGTCGGATCGGCCCCGGCGTGCTTGGCCGCATCCGACCACGCCTTGACCTGGCCGATCGCTTCGGGCAAGTCATGCAACGGTATGTGACGGGCGCCGTCGACGTGCCCTTCTTGCCACTCGGTCTTGCGCCGCGCGTCCACCAGGAGCAACTGTGAGTCCTTGTCGAGCGCCTTGGCCAGTTCCTGGAAATCAGCGCGCTGGACGGTGCCCAGATCCTCGGACTTACGCGCCCAGGTCTTGGGTTCGCCCACATTCTGGCCAGCCGGACGGTCGATGCCGATGCGTGCCATCGCGCGCTGGAACTCGCTGATCTGCTCCTGCGTCGCGCCGAGCAGCGTGATCGGCGTGCCCCACGGGATCAGCCAGCCCAAGTAGGTGATCGCGTTGCCCTCGGCGTCGAAGCTGAGGCTTCCGGCCAGGTGCTCGGCGGCCCACAAGCGGCGTTGACGCAGGTCGACGACCCACTCGCCGGCCTCGATGCGTCGGCGCAGTTCATCGGCGTCGGCGACGTCGGCAGGCGAAAGGTCGATCTCGCGCGCACCCTGTTCGTTGGCCGGGCCCATGTGCTTGTAGTAGGCGGGGAAGGCGTCGAGGCCCTCAAGCAGTTCGGTGACGAACTCATGCTCGTCGAGCAGCGCCGCGGGGTTGGTCGTGGCTTGCTGACCGATGGTCGATTCCAGTCCGACGGTTGCCGTCGCGCTGCAGAACGAGCCGAATCCGTGGGTCGGCATCACGGCCGCGGAGTCGTCGATGCCCTCGACCAGTTTGCGCACGGATTTCCACTGGGCGTGGGCCAGGCCCTCGGTGGCTTCCGGACCGATCAGGTCGGGACGGCCAACACTGCCGAACAGCAGCGATCCGCCGGTGAACACCGCCTCGTCCTTGCCGTCCACGCTGACCGCGTACGAGACGTGATGCGGGGTGTGCCCGGGCGTGTGCAGTACGCGCCACGACATGTCGCCGGACTCGAACGTGTCACCCTCACCCATCTCGAGGGCGCTGAATTGGTAGTCGTGGCCGACGGGTACCACGTAGCCGGCGGACAGTTCTTCAGCCAGCACCAGGCCGCCGGAGACGTAGTCGTTGTGCATGTGGGTCTCGATCACGTGCGTGACGGTCCAATCGGGGTGCTCAGCAAGCACGGCATAAACGCGGTCGATGTCGCGCTGCGGGTCGACGACCACCGCTGTGGAACCCAGTCCGACGACGTATGAGCGGTCGCCCAGGTCTGGGGTCTCGATGATGATGATCTGGGGCTTCGGCATGGTTCAGCGGATCCTTTCGGCCGGTTGGGTGGTTTCGATCGGGTAGCCCTGGCGTTGCCAGGCCTCAGTACCGCCGTGGACGTTGATGCTGCTGATGCCCTGTTGGGCCAGCCACATCACGACTTGTCCGGAGCGGTTGCCGGTGCGGCACAATACGTAGACGGGCGAGTCGCCTGCGAACTCCTCCTTGCGCAAGGGGACCAGGGACATGGGGATCCAGACGGCTCCGGGCACATGGCCGCCGTCGAACTCCCACTGCTCGCGCACGTCGATCATGCGCGGCTGGCCGGAGTCGGTCAGCGCCTTCAGGTCCGAGACGGAGATCTGTTCGATCACTGGGGACTTCCTTTCGAGATGGTCAGGCGAGGGCGAGGAAGAGTTTCTCGAGGTCGGCCAGGTCGGCGCTGCCGCTGGCGTCGGGGTGGGTCACGCACTCGCGCAGGCTACTGGCGACCACTGCGAAGCCAGCCTTGTCGAGAGCCTTGGAGACCGCAGCGATCTGTGGCACCACTTCGCGGCAGTCGCGGCCCTGTTCGAGCATCCGGATGACGGCGCCGAGTTGGCCCTCCGCGCGGCGCAGGCGGTTGACGATGGCGGTGAGGTCGTCGCTGCTGATGGTCACCGGCTCTTTGTCGCCCAGGACGGGAGTTCGGCGCACGGGGTTGGCCGACTTCTCGGTGGGAGCCGGCTTGGCCCCACCCCGCTGTTGGCTCATCGGCAGTCGCACCGCTGATGCGCGGGAACCGAGGCGAGCACCTGGGCTGCGTGGTTGCCGCACCCGGCGTACGTCACCTTGCGGCAGGAGTGGCAAACAGCGGGACTGCACATCGTATGAACCTCCGAGATCGTGGGTTGAACATACCCTAGGGGGTATGTGTTCTGTACAACAATATACCCCGGGGGGTATCCTGGGTGCAAGACCCGTCGACAACTTGTGTCGGTGGAAGACTGAGGAGGAACCCCACAATGACGTACGGCCAAGCCGTCCAAGATGAACTGCGTCCGCAGACCCGTGAGCTGCGCCGGATGATCCCGGAGGTCTACAAGGGTTTCGCCGCGCTGCACGGCGCAGCGTTTGCTGACGGCGTGTTGGATGCCAAGACCAAGGAACTGATCGCATTGGCCATCTCGGTGAACACCCAGTGCGACGGGTGTATCTCATCTCATGCCAGGGCGGCGGCCAAGAACGGTGCGACTCTGGAAGAGGCCGCGGAAGCCATTGGTGTCACGCTGCTCATGGGCGGCGGTCCGGCCTCGATCTACGCCCCCCGGGCCTACTCGGCGTTTCAGGAGTTTTACGCGCAGTTCCACCCCGACGAGGCGCAGTAGCCCTGGGTTGTGGATAGAGCCGCAGCGTCCACAGAACAGCTCGACGGGCTTCAACGGATGCTCAACCGGTGTGAGGCTTTCCCCATGCAGCAGAACACGCTCACACTCATCGGCAACCTGGCTACAGACGTCGCGGTGACCACCACGGAGGACGATCTGCGCGTGGCCCGTTTCCGGATCGTCGTCTTCTCACGGCGATGGGACCGCAAGAACAGCACCTGGGTCAACGGCGAGCCGACCTACGTGGCGGTGGCATGTTGGCGGCGCCTAGCAGACAACGTCGCCTCGAGTTTGCGGCGAGGTGACCCCGTCGTCGTCACAGGTCGGTTGAAGGTGTTCTCCGTGGAGCGCAATGGCCGGTCGACGACCCGGGTGGAGATCGACGCGTCGTGTGTCGGCCCTGATCTGAACCGGACGACCGCTGTGCCTGAGCGTGCGTTGCGTCGGGCTGCGTAGCCCGGCTCACTGACGATTCCGGAGTCGATAGGCAAAGGGAGCTCGTTCTGGTTTCCGGATTCCCGTTGGACTCTGGTTGTCTTGTGCGCTGCTACCGACGTGACCGCTGCGTCGCCGTTGACGACTCAGTCGACGTGCTCGACGATTCGGCGTTACAGCACCGAGTGGGAATGGCAGGCCGACCGAGGGGTCCTGCTCGTTCCCCAAAAACCGCATTCACTCTTGATCAGCGCACCCGAGGCTTTCACGTCGCGCGAAGCGTTGTCGCGCCATCGGCGGTGCAAATTTGATTGGCTCGGGGCGTTCATCCTGAGAGGAGCCGTCATGATTCGCAGCGTGCTCGCCCAGTGCACCGTGTCAGATCTCGAACGCGCCGAGCAGTGGTACACCCGTCTGTTCAATGGCCCGCCCGACGCCCGACCCATGCCGGGACTGCTGGAGTGGCACCTAGGTGACGCGTTCGGTGTTCAAGTCTGGCTTGAAACCGACCGTGCTGGGCAGTCGACCGTCGTGCTCGGCGAGACTGATCTCGATCGAGCCGCCGCCCGCCTCAGTGCGGCGGGTGTAGACCACGCGGGACCGGAACCCGGAGGCGGCGCGCGTCTCTTGCAACTCGCCGACCCGGACGGAAACAAGATCGTCTTCACGGGAGCCTGAACGACGCCCCTCGCCGATGTCGAGCGCCTGATATCAGATTGCCTCGTTGTCACCGTCATCGTCGCCGAAATGGCTGCACGGCTGCAGGTCGATTCTCGAGCGAGACCGTCAATGCCGCACAGGGTCAGCCCTGGTGCGCGATTGCCCTTATCGGTTCGGTCGGACTTGTCGTAGGTCCGGTTTACGGTGTGAGCAGGTAGGTCGGGGAAGTTGTCGTAGGTCCGGTTTACGGTGTGAGCAGGTAGTTCGGGGAATCTGTCAGACCCTCGGTTTAGGTTGTGAACAGGTAGGTCGGGGAAGTTGTCGTAGGTCCGGTTTACGGTGTGATCAGTAGTTGAAGTTGGTTTTCGTCAGCTCGTGGAGCGACGTCGCGGTGGGCACCTGTCCTCCGATACGACATTCAAGGTTGTTGTCGATCGGGGGTGTGCTGTGGCCGTTTCTTCTCCTTCTTCGTTTTTCGATGTGTCTCGGGCGGCGCATCGCCGGGCCCGGATCCGGGCGAGCCTGCCGACAACAGCTCCGGCCGGGTTCGACGAGATCAACGATGAGATCGATGCGTTGCCGGATCCGAAGCATCTGTGCGCGGAGGAACGCGCCGCGGCGATGAGTCACACGGCCAAGCTGCAGAACCGGCTGGCCGCGTATCTGACCTTTCTGGCAGGAGCGGCCGATACGGCTGGCGACTCCCGGGTTCTGGGTGCCGGGACCACCGGCAGTCTGGTCGCGATCGCCACGAACAACCCGGTTGCGGTCGGGTCGGGGATCGTGAACACCGCCAAAGCGTTGGAGGGCCTGCCGGCAGTCACGGACGCGTACGCCGAGGGCGCCATTTCTGGAATGCATGTGCACCAGATCCTGAACCTGGCCCCACACATAGATGACTTCACGACCGCGGAACCGGCGGTGGTTGCCCTGGCCAAGGCCACCGATGCCTCCGAGGTTCGCCGGGTGCTGCAGACCGTTGCAGACGCCCACAACCCTGAACACCTGGATTGGACCCGCGAGCAGCAACGCGCCAAACGCGGCCTCAGATTGTCGGCCCGCGCCAACGGGATGTGGGGGATCACCGGGCTCCTTGACGAGGTGGATGGGGCGGTGCTGGCTGAAACTCTGGCCGCGTTCACCCAGCCGCGCGATACGCATGACAAGGCCACCCCGGCCCAGCGCCGTGCAGATGCCTTGGCCGCCATCGCCAACGCGGCTGCAACCAATCAGCGGCCGCTGGGAGTGTCCGCGGTGTCGATTCTGGTGGATTTGGAGAATCTGCCGGAGGGCGCCAACGCGTGTCTGACGGATGGCACCCCGCTGGGAGCCGACACGTTCGATCTGTTGTCCTGTGCCGCGGCGTGCACCGTCATCTTCGGACTGAAGGTGAAAGGCACCTTCGTGCCGCTCGCCCTGGGGCGGAGTAAACGCCTGGCAAGCGCCGCACAATGGGCCGCGCTGATCGCCAGAGACCGTGGCTGCATCCGCTGTGGGCGGGCACCGCGGTTCTGCCAGGCCCACCACATCCACCACTGGAAGAACGGAGGCAGAACGGACCTGTCAAATTTGGCCCTTTTGTGTTCGAGATGCCATCACGATCTGCACCTGGGTCGCTACATCATCACCATGGACACGTACGCGATTCCCGTCATCACCCAGACCAGGGGACCGCCGTGGACCTAGCGTTCGGGGGTCTGCATGGACCAGGAGATCTCAGACCATGGCTGCTGAAGAAACATCGGGATGCATCTTGACGTACTCGATCATGATCGGTGCGTAGTCGGCGAAGTGTGGGCAGCTCACACCCGTGCCCTCGAGGTCGGTGACGGTGTTGGTCGTGTCGTACACCGTCGGATGGGCGAAGTAGGCCACCGATTCCTCGGGGAATCCGACCAGTCGCTCAACGCCGGGCAGTCCGATGAGGACCTGCGTGAACTTCAGTGGAACACGCATCCAGACCGGCTCCTTGTCCAGCAAGGAGCAGAACGTCTCGACCAGTTCACGCACGGTTGGCGCCTTCGGGTCTGCCAGCGCGTAGCACTTGCCGACGGCGACGTCCATGGTGCTGAGCTGATCGATGGCCCCGATCACGAAGTCGCGGGGGACCAGGCCGAACCTGACCTGGTCGGGGTCAGCGACCCGGGGGACGACTGCGTATTTGGGCTGCTTCATGAGGAACTGGAGCAAGAAGTACGGACCGTCGAATTTCTGCGTCTCTCCGGTGACCGAGTCGCCCACCACGATTCCTGGGCGGTAGATGGTCGCCGGGAGTCCATCGGCGATCGCGTTGCGCACCAGTTGCTCGGCTTCGAACTTGGTGTGCTCGTAGTGGTTCTGGAATGTCTGGCCGGTGTCGAGCTGATCCTCGAGGAACAGGCCGTGGTGGCTGCCACTCACGTAGCACGTGCTGACGTACTGCAGGCGCTTCAGGCCGGGCAGTGACCAGCACAGGTCGAGGACGTGTCGCGTCCCCTCGACGTTGACCCGGTACGCCAACTCGCTGGGAACGGCCAAGTCGTACACCGCCGCAAGATGGAACACCTCGGTGATGTCGTCAGTGACCCGATCCATACCCAATCCCGGCTCGGTGATGTCGCCGGTGACCAGTTCCACCCGGCCATCGAGGTCCGGGTGCTCCTCGGTCTGCTCGGCAAGTCGTTTCTGCGCCAACGGCATGAAGCGTTCCTGGACAACGCACAAGGCATTTGTGCCTGGTCGCTTCTCCAGCACGAGTGGTAGCAGCGCGGAACCGAGGAAGCCGGGGTAGCCGGTGAAGAGGACTGTGCTCATGGGTCCAGTCTGCTACATCACCCCAGCAGGGATGAGCCGATAGCTCAGTCGTCCTTCCAAGGCGGTGTGTCTCCCATCTTTTTGTAGTACCTGGCCAGGTGGCCCTTGATGCGACCCATCTCGTCGTCGGGTACGTCGACTCCGCCACGCGCACCGTCCACCACACCGGCCGCGGACATGACGGCCCGCGGCACCGCCGTGAGCTCGCCGTCGATGACGTCGGCGATCGGCAATTTGTAGGCGGTGAAGTTGTCCTTGTTGTCGCCGTCGTACCAGACGAATGCGTCGCGGTACTTCTCGTTGGGGCCGTCCTCGGCACCTGCCCACTTGCGCACGCGGCTTTCCGCCTGCGAACCATCCCACTCACGGTCCCTGTCTGCCAGGGGAAGGTCCTGAAATGTTCTGACTGTCATCGTTCTCTCCTTCCGTCGACGGTCCGATCGCGGCCCGCGGGTTCGGGTCTTGGACGAACCAAGATGTCGTAGGTGGCCGAAGCGATCGTGATCTTATGGGCGTCCAGGCCGGCGAGGATTTCGCGGCTGATCGCGTCCTTGACCTGGCGAACCCCGCGGTCGGGGACCACGAATCGCACAGACAGTTCCAGCCAGTTGTCGGTCAGGCGCCAGAAGACCGCAGGTTCGATGGATGCATCGGACATGGCGTAGAGGGAGCGCATCCGATCGAGGGCTTGGTGGGCCGTCGGATCGTCGACCACAGCGTGTGCGCGGGCGGCCCGCAGCATGATCTGTTCCACGGTGTCCCGGTCCTCGTCGTAGGCGATGGGCACTGCGATCTCCTCCCAGATGTAGGGGAAGTCGCGGGAGTAGTTGTAAACCGGTTCGCTGAAAATGACGCCGTTGGTGATCGTCACCAGGCGGCCGGTGTACTGCCGTGAGTTCACCCAGACTGCTGGATCCTCGTCGGCCACCGAGGGCGGTTGCCCCATCTCCATGACTGTCGTCTTCAAGAAACCCAGTCGCACGACGTCGCCGCGGACGCCGCCCATCGTGATGCGGTCGCCGACGCCGAATGTGTCACCGCGCAGGATCACGAAGTAGGCCGCAAAGGACAGGATCACCCGTTGCAGGGCGAAGGCCAGTCCGGCGCTCAGCAGGCCGATGCCGGTGCTGATATCGGTGCCTGGCGTCACCCAGATCGAGAAGATGCCCAGCGTCAGGATGATCGCTGTGACCACGTAGATACCCTGCCGCGCCCAGAACCGCCGCGAATCTGCGATGTCGCCGCCGAGGGTTCGCCGGCCGATCATCAGCAGGACTTTGCGCAAGAGTAGAACGATGACGATCAAGCCGATCGTCATCAGCAACTTGTAGCCGGTCGTCGGATTCACGCCCACCAATGTGACGTCGAAGATCCTCAGCGAGCCGTTCACTGGGACTGTCTGAGGCGGCACCGGATCCATAGGTGCTCCGTGTCAGCTGTTCGCTGCGTCCGCCGCACGGACCACCACGGCGTAAGGGCCGCAGCCGATCAGCCGGTCGCCGTCCAGCGAACCGGTGGACGTGATGACCGAAGTGACCCGTCCCGACTCGGGGTCGAAGTCGACATCGTGGACCGTGCCTGATTCATCACCGCGATCGTCGAGCACGCGCTTGTTCAGCAGCGCGAAGCGGGCGTCTGCCAACGCTTGAACGCGACCCTTCTGTTCGGCGGGCACCTCGTCGTCGGCGACCGTGACTGCGTCAGGTCCGAAACTCTCGATCCGGTCCCACTCGATGACCTGATCCGACCCTGCCAGTCTCAACGCGACGACCTGGGGTCGTTTGACGTCCACGACGAATCCGTCCACGGCGCCCAGGCTCGTAGCCGACGAGATACTCATTACCGGACGGCGTAGTGCCTCACTGAACAACATCAGTTCTCACCTCGCAGGCTCGCTCGAAAATCGTCGACGGCGGCACCGAATCCGGCCAAGTCGTCGCTGACGAAGTCGAGGGCGGCGGCAGGCACCATGAGTGCCTCCCCGGAAACGGATAGTGCGTCGGGCAGTGGGATCAGGACGTTGCGTGCATCGCCGCCGAGTGCGGCTGAGGCCTCGACCTCGTAGCCGACGACGTCCGCGACATCGGCGGCCTCCACGATCACGTCGACCACAGCGCCCAGATCGACGCCGGTGTCCGTCACAAGCCGGGCACCGAGCACGTTGCGTTCCCCGATGTCGTGGCTCGCGACGAGATCCTGTTGTTCTTGCAGGGCCTGGTCACTGGCGATCATGACGGCGTCCCGACCACATCCCACGACCTCGCTCCAGGGCAGCGCCACGTTCTTGGGGCCGGCGAACAGTCCGCGGCCGCTGAGAGTGAAACCGATGACCGAACCGCCGGAGCCTTCATAAAGCACGTCCTTGACCTGGGCGATGTCCTCCCCGTCGAGAGTCACCACCGGCTTCTTCGTCAGGGCCGAGGCCCGTATCAGCAGGCTCATGACTGACTCCCCGGATCCGAGGGCTTCTTGATGTCGCTCACGGCGATCACGCCGCCACTTCTGCGTCGGGACTGAACGACCAGCACCAGGGCGACGGCTATCACGATCACTGCGATGATCACCAGGATCCACATCCACCAATCCACGGTTCTGTCCTCCAGGCGGTTCATTGAGCATTCGCTGGTCATTGGTCCTGTACCCCGGGGCGTGGATGTCACACCTGGCAGGGCCCGACCAGTAACCTGACTCGGGTGAAGCAGGTGGGCTCGCTGGTGTTCTGGGGCTTCGTCGTGCTCAGTTCCATCCTGCTGTTCCCGGTAGCGGTCCTGATCTGGCTGGTGACGGTGCTGTTCGACCGGCGACTGGTCCTACTGCATCGCTTCACGTGTTTCTGGGCGTCGCTGTACACCTGGCTCAATCCGCTGTGGCCGGTGACCATCACCGGTCGGGAGAACATTCGGCCGGGGACGACCTACGTGCTCGCAGCCAACCACCTTTCCTTGCTGGACATCCTGGTGCTGTTCCGGCTGTTCAAAGATTTCAAATGGGTGTCCAAGGCGGAGATCTTCAAGGTGCCGCTGATCGGCTGGAACATGTCGATGAACCGATACATCCGGCTGCAACGCGGACAGCGCGACAGCGTGGTGCAGATGATGAAGCAAGCCCAGCAGACCCTGGAGTCGGGCAGCTCGATCATGATGTTCCCCGAGGGCACCCGTTCCAAGAGCGGGGAGTTGCAGCGCTTCAAGACCGGCGCGTTCGAACTCGCACTGGCCACCGGTGTGCCCGTGGTGCCGATCGTCATTAGCGGCACCCACAACGCGCTGCCCAAACACGGATTCGTGCTGCAGGGTCGCCACGAGATCGGTGTGCACGTGCTGGCGCCGGTCGACCCGATCGGCACTTCCGAGCAGTTGTGCGAGCAGGTGCGCGCGCTGATCGCCGAGCAGGTGCGGTAGGTCCCGGCCGGTAGGGTGCATCTACCCTGGGCACGTGGCTGAATACATTTACTCACTCCGCAAGGCCCGCAAAGCACATGGCGACAAGGTGATCCTCGACGATGTCACTTTGTCCTTCCTGCCGGGTGCGAAGATCGGCGTGGTCGGCCCCAACGGCGCGGGTAAGTCGACGCTGCTCAAGATCATGGCGGGCACGGAGACCGTGTCCAACGGTGATGCTCTGCTGTCACCGGGCTACACGGTCGGCATCCTCGAGCAGGAGCCGCAGCTCGACGAGTCGCTGAACGTGCTGGAGAACGTGGAGACCGGCGTCGCGGAGACCAAGGCGCTGATGGCCCGGTTCAACGAGATCTCCGAGGCGCTGGCCGATCCGGAAGCCGACTACGACACGCTGCTGGCCGAGATGGGCAAACTGCAGGAAGAGCTCGACCGGCGCAACGCTTGGGATCTCGACGCCCAGCTCGAGCAGGCGATGGACGCGCTGCGTTGCCCACCCGGTGACGCGGATGTGACCGTGCTGTCCGGTGGGGAGCGCCGACGGGTGGCTTTGTGCGCGTTGTTGCTTCGCCAGCCCGACCTGCTGCTGCTCGACGAACCGACCAACCATCTCGACGCGGAGAGCGTGCAGTGGCTCGAGCAGCACCTCGAGAAGTATCCCGGGACCGTCGTGGCGATCACCCACGACCGGTACTTCTTGGACAACGTCGCGCAGTGGATCCTGGAGATGGACCGCGGACGGTGCTTCCCGTACGAGGGCAACTACTCGACGTACTTGGAGACCAAGGCGTCGCGACTCAAGGTGGAAGGCGCCAAAGACGCGAAGATGCGCAAGCGCCTCACTGACGAACTCGAGTGGGTCCGCTCGAACCCGAAGGCGCGCCAAGCCAAGTCGAAGTCCCGTTTGAACCGGTACGAGGAGATGGCTGCCGAAGCCGACCGCACCCGCAAGCTCGACTTCGAGGAGATCCAGATTCCACCGGGTCCGCGGCTGGGCAATGTCGTGGTCGTCGCAGAGCACCTGGAAAAGGGCTACGGCGACCGACTGCTCATGGACGACCTGAGTTTTGATCTTCCGCGCAACGGCATCGTGGGTGTGATCGGTCCCAACGGCGTGGGCAAGACGACGTTGTTCAAGATGATCGTGAATGCCGCAGGTGGTCCCAGCGAAGAGACGCCGGACGCCGGCACACTGCGCGTGGGAGACACGGTGCTGCTGTCCTACGTGGACCAGAGCCGGGCCGGCCTGGATGCAACCAAGACGGTGTGGGAAGTCGTGTCCGACGGACTGGACTACATCAACGTGGGCAAGGTGGAGGTCCCGTCGCGCGCTTATGTCTCAGCGTTCGGGTTCAAGGGTCCGGACCAGCAGAAGCCCGCGAAGGTGCTGTCCGGTGGGGAGCGCAACCGGCTCAACCTGGCGCTGACCCTGAAGATGGGCGGCAACGTGCTGCTGCTCGATGAGCCCACCAACGACCTCGACGTGGAAACGCTCGGCAGCCTGGAGAACGCGCTGCTCGACTTCCCCGGGTGTGCGGTCATCACCTCTCACGACCGGTGGTTCCTCGACCGTGTGGCCACGCACATCCTGGCCTATGAGGGCGACTCCCAGTGGTTCTGGTTCGAGGG
>Ga0209607_1001643_pt1 | contig 18651 bp, 14 predicted proteins | sample AD_UKC117_MetaG_FD_184413 | JGI IMG/M metagenome (GOLD analysis project Ga0209607, IMG submission 184413) | Active sludge microbial communities of municipal wastewater-treating anaerobic digesters from Hong Kong - AD_UKC117_MetaG (SPAdes)... | ecosystem: Engineered > Bioreactor > Anaerobic >... | reverse complement strand
TTCGTCGGTCAGGATGGACAGGTGAGTGCCATCAAGCTGGTTCGTCTGGAATGGCGGCAGGTCGATGGCCGGCAGACCATGGTGGAAGTGCCGGGCAGCGAGTTCGAAATCCCGGCCGGATTGGTGCTGTTGGCCATGGGTTTCGTTCACCCGATTCACGAGGGTATGTTGCGGGAGCTGAGCGTGGCTTTGGATCCGCGTGGCAATGTCCGCGCCGACACCCAAGGCTATCAGACCTCACTCAACAAGGTTTTCAGCGCCGGCGACATGCGGCGCGGCCAGTCTCTGGTGGTCTGGGCCATCCGCGAAGGCCGGCAGTGCGCCCGGGCGGTGGACGAATATTTGATGGGCAAATCGGATTTGCCGCGCTGAAAAACCAGAAGGGCGGTGCGCGGGGGACAAACGGAGACGAAAACCCGCGCATTGCCCCCTCCTGTTGCTAACCGGTGACCCGCGCCCGCGCGGTCAGGGTCGCCGCATCCAGCGCATAGAGCGCATCCAACAGTTCCACCTGCAAACTTCCTGGTCCCCTCGCCTGTTCCGCCGCCAGTTCTCCGGCCACGCCGAACACCGCCAACGCCGCCACGGTCGCCGCCAACGCATCGGGTTCCACGGCCAAGAATGCGCCAATAACCGCGGTTGCCGAACATCCCAATCCGGTGACTCGCGTCATCAGCGCATGGCCGTTATGAATTTCCACGACTCGCCGACCATCGGTCACGTAATCCACTTCGCCGGTAATCGCAATCGCCGCGCCGCAGTCCTCGGTCAGTTTTCGTGCCGCATCCAGCGCCGCTTCCGAACCGTGGAGACTGTCGACCCCCCTGCCCTGCCCTGCCCGCGCCTGTTGTGCCAAGGCTAGAATCTCCGACCCGTTGCCCCGAATGACGCTCGGCCCCAATCGGGCCAGGGCAACCGCCGCAGCCTGTCGGTACGGAGTAGCCCCCGCCCCTACCGGATCGAATACCCACGGTATGCCAGCCGCCTTCGCTCGGATCGCCGCCAACTTGCCGGCGGCGATCTGCTCCGAATACAAGGTGCCGATGTTGACCACCAGTGCCTGACTAAGCGCGACAAAATCCTCCACTTCGTCGCTGGAATGCACCATGGCCGGTGAGGCCCCCAGCGCCAGTAGCGCATTCGCACTGTTGTTCATCACCACGAAGTTGGTGATGTTGTGCACCAGAGGCCGCCGCTCGCGGATGGCGTTCAGTAATCTCCAAATCTGGTCAGCGGTCACGGCAGTCGAAATCTACTCATTGAAAATAGGATTGTGCTGTTCCATCACCCTGACGAAGGTGGTGCGCTTGCTCAGTTCCTTGAGCTGGCTGGCTCCGACATAGGTACAAGCGGAACGCAGCCCGCCCAAGATATCCTTGATCGTTTCTTCCACGGGTCCCCGGTACGGTACGGTTACGGTCTTGCCTTCCGAGGCGCGGTAATCGGCAACCCCGCCGCTGTATTTCTCCATCGCCGTTTTCGAACTCATGCCGTAGAACCTGACTCGGCGCTGTCCATCCTGCTCTTGCAGGACTTCTCCGCCACCCTCGTCGTGCCCCGCCAGCATGCCGCCCAGCATGACGAAATCCGCGCCCGCGCCGAATGCCTTGGCCACGTCACCGGAACAAACACAACCGCCATCTGAGATGATATGTCCGGACAACCCGTGCGCGGCGTCGGCGCACTCGATGATCGCCGACAATTGTGGATAACCTACCCCGGTTTTGATCCGTGTGGTGCAAACCGAGCCCGGCCCGATACCGACCTTGACGATGTCGGCGCCGGATAACAGCAGTTGTTCCACCATTTCGCCGGTGACCACGTTGCCGGCAATGATGATCTTGTCCGGATGGCGCGTCCGGACCTCGCCGATCCGGGCCACGAAATCCTCCGAATAGCCGTTCGCCACGTCCATGCAGATGAAGGTCAATGCCGGATGGCATTCCATGATCCGGTTCAATTTATCGAGATCGTGGTCCGAGATACCGGTGCTAACCGCCACGTTGTCCAACAACTGGCTTTCGTCCGCGCCATTCAGTTGCGTAATGAACGCCGCCCATTCCGCCGGCGCATAATGCTTGTGCACGGCCGCGCACAAGCCGTGCCGGGCGAGCGCCGTTGCCATGGCGAAGGTGCCGACGGTGTCCATGTTGGCGGCCATGATCGGAATCCCGCTCCAGCTTCGGTCTGTGTGCCGGAATTTGAAGCTGCGCTCGAGCCTGACATGGCTGCGGCTGCTCAGCGTCGAGCGCTTGGGCCGGATCAATACATCCTTGAAGCCCAACTTCAAACCGGCTTCGATACGCATTCAGATGCGCCCGTACAAGTGCAGCAGATGTTGGTAATGGTCGGTCATGCGCGGTTCGATCTGCTCCCAGCGGAACCGCCAGGTCCAATTGCCATCCGGCACGCCCGGCCGGTTCATGCGATCCTCGCTGCCCAGCTCCAGCAAGTCCTGCATCGGTATCACCGCCAGCCGCGCCACGGAAGCGAAGACCGTTCGCACCAACAGATCCGGCATCTGCTCCGGGCCACCGCCCAGGTAGTCGAACAGATGCGCTCGCGTCGACTCGTCCAGTTGCTGAAACCAGCCCATGGTGGTGTCGTTATCATGGGTTCCGGTATAGGCCACCGCATTGATGACGTGATTGTGCGGCAGGTAGGGATTGTCGGCCCCACCGCCGAAGGCGAAATGCAGGACCTTCATGCCCGGCAAGCCGTGGCTGTCGCGCAGTGCTTCGACTTCCGGCGTGATGATGCCCAGATCCTCCGCAACCAGCGGCAACCGACCAAACTCGTCCTGCAAGGCTTCGAACAATTCATGGCCCGGCGCCTGTCGCCAGCAGCCGTTGACGGCTGTCTCGGCCGTCGCCGGTATCTCCCAGTACGCCTCCAGGCCACGAAAATGGTCGATGCGCAGCAGGTCGAATTGAGTGAACTGCGTGCGAATCCGCTCCTTCCACCATGCAAAACCGTCGGCACGCATCTTGTCCCAAGCGTAATGCGGATTGCCCCAGAGCTGACCGGTGGCGGAGAAGTAGTCGGGCGGCACGCCGGCGACGACTTCCCGCCGCCCTTCCTGGTCCAGTTGAAAAGCATCGCGACGCGCCCACACGTCAGCGCTGTCGTAGCCGACGAACAGCGGAATATCGCCGAAGATCAGGATGCCGCGATCATTGGCGAAACGTTTGAGGGATTCCCATTGCCGGTAAAACAGAAATTGTTCGAACTTGCACTGTTCGAAGGCAGCCCCATACTGTTGTCGCGCCGTCGCCAGCGCTTTCGGATGGCGGTCACGCAGCTCGACGGGCCAGTCGAACCAGGCATACTGCTGGTGGGCCGTACGGATAGCCTGATAGAGCGCATAGTCATCCAACCAATATTTGTGCTGGCGCTGAAACGCCGCATAGGCATCCTGCTCGGCGGCACCGTGCCGCTGAAATCCCTGATAGGCTTCGCTTAATCGCCGCTGGCGGTAGTCCCAACCCTTTTCCTCCGCTCGTGGTCCTTGATCCGCTTGCAGCCAGCCTGCCTCGACGAGCGGATCGAGCGCGATCAGTCGCGGGTTCCCCGCGTGAACCGACTGTGCCGAGTATGGGGAAAGATCGTCGTGGGGCGGTCCCAGCGGCAGCGTTTGCCAAACGCTGAAGCCGCAGGCAGCCATGAATTCGACGAACCGATAAGCATCCGGTCCCAGATCGCCGTTGCCGTGGCCTCCGGGTAGCGAAGTTGGATGCAACAATAAACCCGCGCGCCGCCGGTCGAGTGGCGAATCCTGATTCATAACTGATTAACTCCTTGGATTGTGGAAATTCTTGTTCTATTTGGCCGGAAAGGACGAAGTAAAATGACTGCGGCGATCGAATCAGCGAACAGAGGGGGATTCTTGGCCCAGCATCTCGCGGGCAACCAAAACCACGCCTTGTTCGGTGCGATAGAATCGACGGGCATCCTCTTCCGGATCTTCACCGATGACGGTTCCCGGAGGAATGATGCAGGCACGGTCAATGATAACCTTATGCAGTCGGCAATAGCGGCCGATATCGACCCCCGGCAGGACCACGGCATCCCGTAGCTGAACGTAGGAATGGACTTGGACGCCGGAAAACAGCAGGGAATGGTTGACGTAACCCCCGGAAATGATGCAGCCATCCGCGATCATGGAATCCACCGCCATGCCCCGGCGACCTTCGTCGTCGAAGACGAACTTGGCGGGCGGCGACTGGTCCTGATACGTCCAAATAGGCCAATGTTCATCGTATAGGTTCAGTTCGGGATCCACGCCGACCAGCTCCATGTTTGCCCCCCAGAATGCATCCACTGTCCCCACATCGCGCCAATAACTCTGTTCCTTGGTTTGCACGTCGCGAAACGGATAGGCGATCGCCCGGTGTCGCCCGATCAGGCGCGGCACCAGATCCCGACCGAAATCGTGATTGGAATCTTCGATACCCGCGTCTTCGATCAGTTTTTCGAACAGGAAGCGAGTATTGAATACGTAAATACCCATCGAGGCCAACGTGACGTCGTTCTGTCCCGGCAGGGTTTCCGGGTCCTGCGGCTTCTCCACGAAACGAAGGATTTCGTTGTTTTCGTTGACCGTCAGTACCCCGAATTCGCGAGCCCGTTCACGGGGAACCTCGATGCTGCCGACCGTGACATCGGCCTTGCTTTCCACATGTTGCGCCAGCATCGGACCATAGTCCATTTTGTAGATGTGGTCGCCTGCTAAAATAAGAATATATTCAGGAGCATGAGTACGAATAATATCCAGGTTCTGATAAACCGCGTCGGTGGTGCCTTTGTACCACGAGGATTGGTCGATCCGCTGTTGGGCCGGTAGCAGTTCCACGAATTCGCCGAACTCGCCACGCAGGAATCCCCAACCACGTTGAATATGTTGGATCAGGGAATGGGCCTTGTACTGGGTGAGTACGCAAACCCGCCGGATGCCAGAGTTGATGCAGTTGGATAAAGGAAAATCGATGATTCGATACTTGCCACCAAAGGGGGTTGCCGGCTTGGCGCGCCATAGCGTCAGGTGCTTGAGTCGGCTGCCCCGGCCACCCGCCAGAATGAGTGCGAGAGACTCCCGGGTCAGCCGGCTGACGAAGCGTGAGGTGATGGCCGCGCTCATGCGTTAACTTTCTCTCTCTGTTATGCTTTCCCCTTGCGGGTTTGAAGTCCCGGCAAGGCGGCGGGTCGCTTCCAGGTCGGTGGCCCGCGCACGGCGGGCAGACACTGCGCGATTTCTCAATGAATTATAGTAGGTCCCGCATGCGGCTTTTTGCTACTTGCAGTGCTCTGGTCTGGGCTACTGGAAGGTGATTGGAAACACAGTGGTTAACTTCCCCCGATGACCTATTCTGACCACGAAGACAGCCAGCGGCATCCAACTCTGGCCGATATCCCCATGATCGACCATGCCGCTCTGCTGCAAGCGGGGCGACACCCAGACCCGGGCGCGGTACTCGGATGTCATGGTTGCGGCGCTCATGCACAGATCCGGGTATTTCTACCCAGCGCCCGCCAGGTTAGCCTGGTCGGCATCGGTCAGTCGCTATCGCGGTTGGCCGACACCGACTTGTTCGAATGGCAGGGTCCGCTTGATGGCCTGCCGACTCACTATCAGTTGAACTGGCTGGATGCCGGCGGCGGCCAACATATTACCCATGATCCTTATAGCTTCGCGCCGCAGTTGAGTCTGTATGATTTGCATCTGTTCAACGAGGGTCGCCATATGCATGTTTACCGCGTGTTGGGGGCACACCCGCGCGTGGTGGATGGCATCGATGGAGTCCTGTTTGCGGTCTGGGCGCCGCATGCCGCCTGTGCCAGTGTGGCTGGCGACTTCAACGAGTGGGAAAGCCGGTTTCATCCCTTGCGCCGTCGTGGCGAGATCTGGGAGTTGTTCGTGCCCGGCGTGTCGGCCGGCATGCGTTACCGCTTTGATATTCTCAGTCGCGAGACCGGCGAACTGTTGAACAAGATTGACCCTTACGGTCATGAGTTCGAGCGACGGCCGGCCACCGCCTCGATCGTCGTGGACAGCACGGCGTATTCCTGGCATGACGATCTCTGGATACACCGACGGCGGCAGCGGGATTGGACGAAATCTCCATTGTCCGTCTACGAGGTGCATCTTGGTTCCTGGCAGCGGGATGAGACCGGCACCTACTTATCTTATGATGAGTTGGCCAAACGTTTGGTGGCTTACGTTAGTTCATTGGGGTTTACCCATATCGAGTTGATGCCGGTGACCGAACATCCATTGGATGCATCTTGGGGCTACCAGCCGACCGGCTATTTCGCGCCGACCAGTCGTTACGGCACGGCGGATGACTTCCGCCGCTTGGTTGACTGTTGCCACCAGGCGGGTATTGGCGTGATCCTTGATTGGGTGCCTGGTCATTTTCCCAAGGATGCTCATGCCTTGGCGCGCTTTGATGGTGTGCACCTCTACGAATATGCGGATCCGGCGCGTGGCGAGCACCGTACTTGGGGTACCTTGGTCTTCGATTACAATCGTAATCAGGTCAAGAATTTTCTGTTGGCCAGTGCCTGCTTCTGGTTGGAGGAATGCCATCTGGATGGTTTGCGGGTCGATGCCGTGGCCTCCATGCTCTATTTGGATTATGCCCGCGAATCGGGTGAATGGGCTCCGAATCCGTTTGGAGGCAATGAGAATTTGGAGGCGATTGCTTTTCTGCGTGAACTGAACGAGGTCATTCATCGTCGTCATCCAGGCGTATTGATGATCGCCGAGGAGTCTACCGCCTGGCCTTTGGTTACTCGACCGACTTGGATGGGTGGTTTAGGGTTCGGCATGAAATGGAATATGGGCTGGATGCACGATATTTTGGAGTATCTTTCGTTCGATCCGGCTTTGCGCCGCCATCATCACGACTTGCTGACCTTCGGGTTGTTGTATGCCTTCACCGAAAATTTCATGTTGCCTTTGTCTCATGACGAAGTCGTCCATGGCAAGGGCTCGTTACTTGCCAGAATGCCGGGGGATCGTTACCAGCGCTTTGCCAATCTACGGCTGCTTTATGTTTATATGTGGATGTATCCGGGCAAGAAATTTTTATTCATGGGCAACGAGTTCGCGCAGGAGCGCGAGTGGGATTGTGATAATATACTAGATTGGGATTTGTTGCGTTTACCGGAGCATCGGGGTATGCAGGAACTACTTCGTGATCTTAATATTCTGTACAGTTCAACTGAGAGCTTATATGGTCAGGAGTTTAATCAGGAAGGTTTTGAGTGGTTGGACTGCCATGATGCCGCTCAGTCGGTTGTGGTGTATCTGCGTCATAATATTGATAGAGACCAACGTGCGGTGGTTGTGTTGAATTTTGCAGCGGTGGGGCGTCTTGGTTATCGAATTGGGGTACCAGAACCTGGGATTTACAAGGAAGTGTTGAACTCCGATGCGTGTTGCTATGGAGGTAGTGGTCTGACTAATGCCACCAGGGGTGATATTCTTGCTGTGTCTGTTTTTCATATGGGGCAAACTTATTCATTGGTGGTGGACTTGCCTCCATTGGCTGGAATAGTACTTCTATCTTGTCAGCCGCGTTCTGTAGATTGATGTAGCTATGTTCTATGTTTGATTGGTTCTCGAATGGAGTGGGTTTGTGAAATTGCAACAACTGCGATATTTGATCGCGATTGTACGTAATAATTTGAATATTTCCGCTGCGGCGGAGAGTCTGTATACCTCGCAACCGGGTATCAGCAAGCAACTGCGATTGTTGGAGGAAGAATTGGGTGTTGAACTGTTTAGCCGCAATGGTAAGCATTTGACCGAAATAACTCCCATTGGTCGCCATATTATTGCCAAGGCTGAAAGTATTCTATGTGAAGTTAATAACATACAGATTTTGTCGGAAGAATACCGTGACGACCGGCGCGGTAGCTTGTCCATCGCGACCACGCATACTCAAGCGCGTTATGCGCTACCCCCGGTCATTAAGATATTTCGAGAGCGCTATCCAGCGGTTACTTTGCAGATCCATCAAGGTTCTCCAGGACAGATTGCCGAGCTGGTGCAATTGGGTGAAGTGGATTTCGCCATTGCTACTGAATCTTTGGAGTTGTTTGAAGATTTGATCATGATGCCTTGCTATGTTTGGCAGCGCTGTGTTTTGGTACCGCGTGGTCATCCATTAAGCGAGTTGTCTTGTTTGACCTTGTATGATGTTGCTCGATATCCGTTGGTGACTTATGTGTTTGGCTTTACTGGTCGTTCACAGTTGGATGAAGCTTTTCGCAGTGTTCAGATTAAGCCAAATGTTGCGTTTACCGCGACTGATGCGGATGTGATTAAAACTTATGTGCGATTAGGCATGGGGATCGGAATCGTTGCGCGGATGGCATATGATCCTTGTCATGATCAGGATTTGGTCCAGCTGAATGCTGGTCACTTGTTTGCGATGAATACGACTAAGATTGGATTTAGGCGAGGAACCTTTTTGCGTGGTTATATGTATGATTTTATTGAGATTTTCTCTTCGCATTTAACTCGGGAACGGGTACGGGAGGCAGAACGAACCTCCTCTCCCGAGGAAGTGGCCATTATCTTCGACTCCTTGGAGTTGCCTCTTCGGTGAATGGGTTTTTTTGAAAGCCACAGATGATGATATAAAGGAAGCGCGCATGCCAATTCCCTCAGCGATTCCCTTACGCCTCGCTTTATTGGAACGATTTGAAACATTGCTCGGATGCTTGAATGTCTTTTGCACGGCGGTCCGGCGAGACGCGGCTTTGCCGTCCTGGGTATCGCGTACCGAGGCCGAACTCGTGACCGATCTTGATATGCGCCTCAAGGCGATCCAACTTTATCGAGCGCTTTGGTATGAAGATTGTCGGGATGGACGGGAAACCCTGACCTGCCCTGGCATCGTCGGCGCAAGCCCTGAAACCTTGATCGCGGCGCATGCCTGTAACGCCGCCAAGGATGAGTTCAAACAAGCCGTGTTGGCTCTGAAAGTACTCGGTCGGCTTGAAGCAAATGCGGTGATGGTGGATCTCCATCACCGCCAGGAACCGGTGGCGGCGGCGATGCGGCGCATGGGGGCTGCCCGTCTGAACCTCAAACAAGCATATCGGCACCTGCCGCTGCTCGAACAGTGGCCGTTGAAGATCGGTTTTACCTGGTCCAAACAGGGCCGTGTCATTCAGCGCACCAGCGTGGCCGCAGCCCGCCGGTTGCTGGAACAGCGGGTTGAAACCCCGCAGATTCGTTTGGAACTGCAACGACTGACCGAAGTGCCCGTCGATGAAATGCTGGCGCGCGTGCGTGGAGTTTGCCCTCACCTGCGAGCCAATATCGTCTTCGCCGATCATGAAGGTGCTGGGGTACGGCGACGGTTGATGCAAGTACCCCTGCCGGTATTGATACCCTTACGGCGCGATGGGTGTCTGCCTGAATTTGTGCCGGTTGCACCCGAGCCTGTCGCCAATCCTCGTTTGCGGCGAGCAGACGTACGGATTGAAGACGAACCGTTTTTACCTTCGATTCGCGTTCATCGTTATCGCCGTGCCTATCGTTGAGAGTTTGAAAAATATGAGAACTATAAGATGATATAAGATCGTTTTATATAGTGCAAAACGAGCACTTTGCGTGAAATGTCATAAACTGTTTTCGAAGCGCCGTGGATGAAAAGTCCGTCCGCGCATTTTCCACCATCACGACACTTAACCCTCTCCAGGAGAACCGACCATGTCATCGCGCGCCCGTGTGTGGCCAGGCAAACCTTATCCGCTCGGCACAACTTGGGATGGCAAGGGCGTCAATTTCGCGCTCTTTTCTGCTCATGCCGAAAAGGTCGAACTGTGCTTGTTCGACTCTTCTGGCCAGCGCGAGATCGAGAGGCTGGTGTTGCCGGAAAACACCGACCAGATCTGGCATGGTTACGTACCTGGGCTGTGGCCGGGTACCTTATACGGTTACCGGGTGTTTGGACCCTACGAACCGCAGATCGGCCACCGTTTCAACCACCACAAACTGCTGCTTGACCCCTATGCCAAGCAGTTTTACGGCTCGTTGCACCTGCGCGACGAGCACTGTGGCTACCAGGTCGGCCACTCGAACGCCGATCTATCCTTCGATACCCGCGACAATGCCCACGACATGCTGAAGTGCGTGGTGGTGGACACCAGTTTTAACTGGGATGGAGACCGCCCTCCCGAAACCCCTTGGAATCGAACGGTCATCTACGAAACCCACATCCGCGGTTTCACCATCCGCCACGAAGGGGTACCCCACCATCTACGTGGTACCTTCGCCGGAATGGCTCACCCGGAAATCATCAAATACCTGCAAGCGCTGGGCGTCACCGCCGTCGAACTGATGCCGGTCCATACCTTCGTCGATGATCGGTTTCTCACGGATCGTGGCTTGCGCAACTACTGGGGTTACAACACCCTGTGCTTCTTCGCGCCGGAATCGCGCTATCTGAGTGGTGGCGATCTGGCCGAATTCAAGACCATGGTCAAACGCTTGCACGACGCCGGCATCGAAGTGCTGCTGGATGTGGTCTACAACCACACGGCCGAAGGCAACGAATTCGGTCCGACGCTCAGCTTTCGAGGCATCGACAATGCCTCCTACTACCGGCTCATGCCCGACGACCGCCGCTTCTACATCAACGATACCGGCTGCGGCAATACCCTCAACCTGATCCACCCGCGAGTGCTGCAAATGGTCATGGACAGCCTGCGTTATTGGGTCAACGACATGCATGTGGACGGTTTCCGCTTCGATCTGGCGGTCACCCTGGGTCGGGAAGAATACGGCTATGACCGCTGGGGCGGCTTTTTCGACGCGATCCGCCAGGACCCGGCCCTATCGCGGGTCAAGGTCATCGCCGAACCCTGGGACATCGGCCCCGGTGGCTACCAGCTTGGTGGCTTCCCGGCCGGCACCACCGAATGGAATGACCGCTTCCGTGATACCACGCGCCGATTCTGGTGCGGCGATGACGGCATGTTGCCGCGACTGGCCTCCAACCTGCTGGCATCCAGCGACCTGTTCGATCATGACTGCCGGCGGCCTTGGGCCTCGGTCAATTACATCGCCAGCCACGACGGCTTCACCCTGGCCGACCTGGTCAGCTACAACGAACGCCACAACGAGGCCAACGGCGAAAACAACCGCGATGGCCATCCTTCGAATTTCAGCTACAACCAGGGCGTCGAAGGACCCACCGACGACCCGGCCGTCCGGCAGTTGCGCCTACGCCTGCGCCGCAACATGCTGACCACCGTGCTATTGGCTCAGGGCACGCCCATGCTGCTGGCCGGCGACGAATCCGGGCGCACCCAGAACGGCAACAACAACGCCTACTGCCAGGACAACGAGATCAACTGGCTGAAGTGGCACGATATACCCGCCGAGGATTTGGAATTTCAGGATTTCGTGCGCCGGTTGATTCACCTGCGCTCCGAGCATCCGGTGCTGCGTCGGCCACGGTTCCTGCACGGGCTGCAGATTTCGAAAACCACGGGCTTGCGCGACATCGAATGGATCAGCCCCGGCGGCGGCATCATGAGCGATCATCACTGGCAGGAGGTCAAGGCTCGCTGTTTTGGTATGTTGCTGGCGGGCGATACCGGCGAGTGCTTCACACCGGATGGTTATCCAGAAACCGACGATACCCTGCTCGCCATCTTCAATGCCGGGAAAACCGTTGTTCCGTTTCGCATGCCCGACGTTCGCAATGCCCGCGGCTGGCGCTGCCTGCTCGACACCTCGCAACCTCAGCTTGCGGCGGGCGAGCTTCTGATCGGTACCGGCGACGATTTCCAGATCGAACCTCAGACCGTCACCGTGTTCGCCTTGATGATGGATGAAGCGGCTTGAATTGAACTCACCAGAGGCGGCATGAACCCCATCGACCAAATCGCCGAAACCCGCATTCGCGAGGCCATCGAACGCGGTGAACTGAGCGGCCTGCCCGGTGAGGGCAGGCCGCTGCAACTGGACGACGATTCGGCGATTCCAGAGGAGTTGCGCGCCGCCTACCGCATCCTGAAAAACGCCGGCTTCCTGCCACCAGAACTCCAGTTGCGCAAGGAGCTACGCGAAGCCGAACATTTGCTGCAACAACTGCCGGAAAGCGAACGCAGCCGGGCACGGGTCCGCCTTGAATTATTGCAACTACGGCTGGCCGCCAATCGCCGCCAGCCGATCAACCTGCTGCTGGAAGATCACTACCGACAACGCTTGCTGGAACGACTCGAACCAGTTGCGCGCGAAAAAAGCGGTTGATATGAACGATGGGATAAATGTGATGGTATAAAAACCACACAGGATCAAACCGGATCCAACACTTGCCCGGACAGACGATGGACTGACCACCATCCCACGGGATCAGGACCGGGAGCGCCAACAACCCAACCTTCAATCTCCCCACTCGTCCTCGGCTTCGTCGCCCTCGCTTTCGGGGTACAACAACAGCACGTGCTCCGGCGTAAATTGCGCCAGCTTGTCCGCGGTCTCTCGGGGAACCAATGGAAAATCGAACTCGCCACGATCGCCTCGGACGATGGCCAAGCGGCCTGTGGCCAACGCCTTGCGTTGGGCGGGTGTGACCCGGACGGCGCGGATAAAGCGGCCGTCCTGAAAGTTGTAGATCGCCTCTGCCGACGGTTCGTTCAGCCGGTGGGCATCGATCAACTGACGGGCGCGGGCAGCGTGCTCCCGCTGTTGTCTTTCCGCTTCGCGCCGCTGGTTCAACCGTCGATCCTGCTCGCGCTTGCGGGCCAGTTCGGCGTCAGCCCGCTGGCGCGCTTCCTCGCGCCGTGCCGCCTCCTCGGCGCCAAGCGCCTTGTTTTTCTTGCGCTGATGCTCCTGCCGGCGCGCATCCGAGTCCCGCTTCTTAGCCTGCTCGGAGGGGACCAGCCCCGCTTTCAGTAACTCATCTCGCAACGACATCGCCTGTTGACCTCATTGCCGTGCTTGTGTCGACCCTTTCGGCTCAGTATAGAATCCGGCTTCGAATCGTACCGTCCACTTCCTCCAGGCGTTTCTTCAGATGCAGCGTCTCGGCGCGTTCGTGGCTATCCAGATCAATCACCACGTAACCGATCCTAGCGTTGGTTTGCAGGTACTGGCCGGCAATGTTGATGCGTTGTTCGGAAAAGATGGCGTTGATCCGCGACAGCACACCCGGCCGATTATGGTGAATATGCAGCAACCGATGCTTGCCGGGATGCTCGGGCAACGAAACCTCGGGGAAGTTGACCGAACTGAGCGTCGAGCCGTTGTTGCTGTACTTGAGCAGTTTTCCCGCCACTTCCAGGCCGATGTTCTGCTGGGCTTCCTCGGTGCTGCCACCGACGTGCGGGGTCAACAACACGTTATCGAAGCGGCGCAGCGGCGAGATAAATTCCTCATCGTTGGCTTTCGGCTCCATCGGAAACACGTCGATCGCCGCCCCGGCCAGATGTTGCGACTCCAGCGCCGCCACCAGCGCGTCGATATCCACGACCGTACCCCGAGCGGCATTGACCAGATGGGAACCCGGCTTCATCCGCGCCAGTTGTTCGGCGCCGATCAGCCGAAAAGTCCCCGGCGTTTCCGGAACATGCAGGGTCACCACGTCGGCGAGGTCCAGGAGGGCGTCCAACGATGGCAATGCCTGAACATTGCCCAGCGCCAGCTTGGTCTCGATGTCGTAAAACACCACCCGCATCCCCAGCGCCTCGGCCAGCAGTCCGACCTGGGTACCGATGTGGCCGTAGCCGACGATACCCAGGCATTTACCGCGCACCTCGTGGGAACCGGTGGCGGTCTTGATCCAGCCGCCGCGATGGACCGCGGCATTACGCTGGGGAATACCGCGCATCAGCAGCACGATTTCGGCTAGTACCAGTTCCGCCACGCTACGGGTATTGGAAAATGGCGCGTTGAATACGGGAATACCGCGTTCCTGGGCGGCGTCGAGATCCACCTGATTGGTGCCGATGCAAAAGCAGCCGACGCCAATCAGTCGGGGAGCGTGCTCGAAGACGCGGGCGCTTAACTGGGTCGCCGAGCGGATGCCGACCAAATAGGCGTCGCCGATCGACTCCAGCAACTGCGATTCGGGCAGCGCTTTCGAATGCACTTCGATGGTGGAATAACCGTCCGCCTGGAACGCCTCGACGGCGCTGGCGTGGACGCCTTCCAACAACAGGATCTTGATCTTGCTCTTGTCGAGCGAGGTTTTGCTCATGGCTGCGTGGAGTTCCGCCGGTGATAGAATGCGCTTGGACGAAGTCTTATCCATGGATTATGGACAAGTAACCTTACCCTCTTTTTTCCCACGGCGACAACTGTTGACGACCATGCCTACCCGCAACGAATCGGCCGCCGCCCTGCTCGACGGCATCCGCTCCTTCATCGAACCCGCCCAGGTTCGCACCGACCCGGACAGTTGCCTGAACTATGGTCGCGACTGGACTCGTCTGTACACACCGGATCCGCTGGCGGTGGTGCTGCCGGGCAACATCGAGCAGATTCAACAATTGGTGCGCTACGCCAACGAACATCGGCTGGCACTGGTCCCGTCGGGTGGCCGCACCGGCCTCAGCGGCGCGGCGGTTGCCCACCACGGCGAAATCGTGGTCTCCATGGAGCGCATGAACCGGATTCTCGAATTCGACTCGACCGACCGCAGTGTGACCTGCCAGGCCGGCGTGGTCACCGAAGCGCTACAGAATTTCGCCCGCGACCATGGTTTGTACTATCCGGTCGATTTTGCTTCGCGCGGTTCCAGCCAGATTGGTGGCAACATCGCCACCAACGCCGGCGGCATCAAAGTGGTCCGCTACGGCCTGACCCGCGACTGGGTGACGGGATTGAAGGTGGTGACGGGGCGCGGCGATCTACTCGATCTCAACCGAGGATTGATCAAGAACGCCAGCGGCTACGATCTACGGTACCTGTTCGTCGGCAGCGAAGGCACACTAGGGATCATCGTCGAAGCAACCCTGAAACTGACCCGACCCTTGCGTGAACCCAGTGTCATGGTGCTGGGCGTACCCGACCTGGATGGTGTGATGTCGCTGTACCATGTCTTCCGCAACAAGCTGGAACTGAGCGCCTTCGAATTCTTCTCGGAACTGGCGTTGCGCCATGTACTGAAAAAAGGGGTGCAGCGCCCGTTCGACGCCGAAACGCCCTACTACGTGCTAATCGAGTTCGAGAACCCGGACGAATCGCATACCGATCAGGCGCTGGCGTTGTTCGAACACTGCGCCGAACAAGGTTGGCTGGCGGACGGCGTCATCAGCCAGAGCGAAACGCAAGCCAAGGAATTGTGGCGGCTGCGCGAGGACATCAGCGAGTCGATTTCGGAGCATCAACCCTACAAGAACGATATCGCGGTGCGGATTTCGCGGGTACCGGCACTGCTGGCGGAAATCGACGAATTGCTGGCGCGGGAATACCCGGACTTCGAAGTATTGTGGTATGGCCACATCGGCGACGGCAACCTGCACGTCAACATCCTCAAGCCGACGGACCTGGATTCGGCCACCTTCGCGCAAAAATGCGGAGCAGTGAGCGAGCATCTGTTCGCGGTGCTGCAACGACACGGCGGCAGCATCTCGGCCGAACACGGCGTCGGCCTGACCAAAAAGCCGTACCTGCGTTACACCCGTGATGAAACCGAAATTGGCTACCTGCGAGCCATCAAGCAGGTTTTCGATCCGAACGGCATCATGAATCCGGGGAAGATATTCGATTGATGAAGCGGAGATTTCAATCCCCATGCTGACGCACGATCAGCTTTCCGTTCTGCTTTCCGATCTCGAACTGGATCGTGTCGAGCGAACCATTTCAACGAAGGATACCGATAAATTCGGCGAAGCCATCTGCGCTTTCGCCAATGATCTACCCGGCCATCGTCAACCGGGTTACCTATTGATTGGCGTAAGAGACGACGGTCAGCGCTCTGGGCTAAAAGTCACCGACGAGCTGCTGAAAAACCTTGGCGCCATCCGCTCCGATGGCAACGTGCTGCCACAACCGGCGATGAACGTCACCCCCTTCACCTTCGCCGACGGTGATGTGGCGGTGGTGGAGGTTTTACCGTCCGATCTACCGCCCGTTCGCTATAAGGGGCGGGTGTGGATTCGAATCGGACCGCGTAAAGGTATTGCCAACGAACAAGAAGAACGCATTCTGACCGAACGGCGTGTCGCGCTGGCGCGTTCTTTCGACGCCCGTCCGTGCCCGGAAAGCACCATTGAGGATTTGGCACTGGGACAATTCGAAGCTTATCGCCATGAAGCGATTGATTCGGAAACCATTGCCGCCAATCAACGATCAATCGAGCAACAACTTGGCTCGCTACACTTCTTCAATCCCGAGCGAAATTGCCTGACTCATGCCGGCATCCTACTATTTGGTAAAAATCCCCGTTATTTTATACCTGGCTCCCACATCCAATACTTGAAATTACCAGGCACTGACCTGACCGATATTCCCGAAGATCAAGCAGAAATATCGGGCGACTTACAATCCGTGCTGCGCGAATTGGAGCTTCGGATCAAGACCCTAATCCAAACTAGTCTCAGACCAACTGCTGGATTGAGAGAAAAATTACTCCCCGATTATCCTGAATGGGCACTGCGCGAATTGTTGATGAATGCGGTCATGCACCGTAATTACGATAGCAATACATCTATCCACTTTTACGTGTTCGACGATCATATCGAAATCATGAATCCGGGCGGTCTTTATGGAGAAGCGACCCGCGAAAATTTTCCTACGCGCAACAGTTATCGTAATCCTATCATCGCGGAAGCAATGAAAACGCTGGGTTTTGTCAACCGCTTCGGTTACGGCGTGCAACGGGCGCAATCCTTGCTTAAAACCAATGGTAATCCACCCGCACAATTTGAATTCGACGAGCATTCCGTTCTAGTCAAGGTTTACCGGAGACTGGAATGAAGACCATCGCTTTCTTTAACAACAAGGGGGGAGTTGGAAAAACCTCACTGGTCTATCATCTCGCTTGGATGTTCGCCGACCATGGTATCCCCACGCTGGCCATCGATCTTGACCCGCAAGCCAACTTAACCGCAATGTTTTTGGACGAGGAACGTCTGGAAGAATTGTGGCCCGACGACGATGAACATCCACAAACAGTGTATGGAGCCATACGCCCTATCCTTCGCGGCATCGGTGATATTGCCAAACCCCATGTGGAAAAAATTAATCCTTCCTTGGGGGTGGTACCGGGTGATCTTGGCCTCTCTCGTTTTGAGGATAAGCTCTCCGATGCCTGGCCTCGTTGCCATAACCGCGACGAGTCAGCTTTTCGGATCATGACGGCGTTTCATCGCCTTATCGAATCGGCCACAAAATGGGGAGCGGAAATAGCGTTGATCGACGTTGGCCCCAATCTCGGCGCTATCAACCGTTCGGCGCTGATTGCCTCCGATCAGGTCTGTCTTCCTCTTGCTCCCGATCTGTTTTCCTTGCAAGGACTTAAAAACCTGGGTCCAACCTTGCGCGACTGGCGTGCCATCTGGGCTGAATTACTTGCTAAAGCGCCTTCCGATCTGCCAATGCCTAAGGGAGCCATGCAACCGGCCGGATATATTGTCATGCAACATGGCATCCGCGATTCGAGACCGGTTAAAGCTTATCAACGCTGGATGGAACGAATTCCATCGATCTATCGCACCGCCGTGCTGGATGAAAAGCCGGTCTCAAGAACTCCAAAAGTCGACCAAGACCCCTACTCGCTGGCGCTGCTCAAGCATTATCGCAGTCTGATGCCGCTGGCCATGGAGGTTCGCAAGCCTATGTTTTTTCTCAAACCTGCCGATGGCGCCATCGGCGCCCACGTTGATGCCGTAAAGAATTGCTACAAAGATTTCCAGAACCTTGCCCGGCGCATTGCGCAAAGTGCTGGTATCGCCATGAATGGCTATCACTTAAACACTCAACTTATTGAAAATTCGAGCTCTTGATTCCAAGCGCTCATTCCTTTACCCCAAACACCCGTGCCCGCTCCAGCGCCGCTACCGCCCAGCGCCGATGCGTGGCCGGTTCGCAGAACGAATCATGCATCCTGAACACCGCCGCCGCGTCCGGCGCCACCAGCGCCGCCGCCATCTCGTAGTCTTCGCGCGGCACTCGATAGCAACCCTCGATCACCGGAATCTGCGTGGGATGAATCGCGGTCTTGCCGATCAGGCCATGCTGCAAATCGGCTTCCACCTCGCGAACCAACACGTCTGGCGTATCCAGATAATCGAACACCGGCGCGCTGAGTCGATAACCGGCCGGATGGAAAATGCACGCCAGATCGGCGATCACCCCGCGCAGCGGCGTGTCGTACACCGTCGCGCCGCGCGCCCGGCGGATTCCGAGCAGATTCAGCAGATCGTTGCCGCCGATGCGCAAACACAGAACATACTCGCGCAACCCGCTCTCCTCCAACCGATCGCGCAACAGCTCCATCCGGCGACGGTCGAAGGCTGCGGCGGTCTCCAGAATTGGCATCAGATAATGCCCATGCCGGCCGTCCCAAACCTTCAGCCAATCGCTCAGCGTATGCGGGTCGAATTTGGGTGGCGCGAAGCCTTGCACCCGCTCGATGCCCTCCATTCGCAACAGTCGCCGCAACACCGCCGGATTGCGTG
>Ga0209607_1001641_pt1 | contig 18656 bp, 11 predicted proteins | sample AD_UKC117_MetaG_FD_184413 | JGI IMG/M metagenome (GOLD analysis project Ga0209607, IMG submission 184413) | Active sludge microbial communities of municipal wastewater-treating anaerobic digesters from Hong Kong - AD_UKC117_MetaG (SPAdes)... | ecosystem: Engineered > Bioreactor > Anaerobic >... | reverse complement strand
ATGCTGGTGCAGGAATTCCAGCTCAGTTTGCGTTTCGACACCCTCGCCAACCACGCAAAGACTCAGGTCCAGTCCCAACTGAATAATGGTGCGGATAATCAGGGCGCGCTGCGTATCAGGCTCAATGTCCTGGATAAACGAACGGTCGATTTTGAGTTGAGAAACCGGCAGCTTGCTAATCTGGCTTAACGAAGAATAGCCGGTGCCAAAATCATCAACAGCCACTTCGATGCCCAGAGCGCGTAATATCTCCAGCTTGGCAGTCACATCCTCCAAATCCTTCATCAGATAGCTTTCGGTCATTTCCAGCTCAAGCAGATGAGTAGGAATTTTATATTGGCGGATCAAATCGACGATTTGATCGACAAAATCCGGCCGTTCGAGCTGCAAGCCAGATTGATTGACCGAGACCCGAAGCAGTGAATAACAGCCTTGCTGCCAGCAGGCCAGCTGCGCAACAACTTGTTCAAGCATCCAGGTATCGATTTTCGGCAGAAGACCTATCTCCTGAGCGAGAGGAATGAAAACGCCAGGCGGAATCAACCCGCGCTCCGGGTGTTGCCAGCGCACCAGCGCTTCAGCGCCGCCAACGCGGCCAGTGTTTAACTCCACCCGTGGCTGGTAATAGACTCGCAACTCACCACGCTCAATGCTTAAGCACAACTCAGTTTCCAGTTTGACGAGGTCGTGATTTGTAATTTGCGGCCTGAATTGCACCGCTTGGTTTCCACCCTTACCACATGCGGTTCGCAAAGCTATCAGACTATTTTTAGTTATAAGATCGGCGACATCCAAACCGTCTTGAGGGTAGTGGGCAATCCCCAAGCTGGCCGTGAAACACAGCTCCTGCTGGTCCACCACAATGGGTTGGCGCACAGCATCCAGCAGATTTTGTGCGACCTCTATGGTGCTGTGCTGAGATTCGTTCAGTGGCAGCAGGAGCAGGAATTTATCCACTTGCAGACGAGTTAGCACGCTGGATGGAGGCGCCCGCAATTGCAATCGCCTGGCGATTGTACAAATGACCTGATCACTGGCAGCAATGCCCAAGGTAGCTAAAATCTCTTCGAAGTGATCGAGACCAATACTGACAAAAGCGATTTTGCTGGTCCTAGCGATCAAGCGCTGAAAATGATCGCGGAGTGCAAAAATACTGGGTAACTGCGTGAGGTAGTCAGTAAAAAGTAACCGGGTTTCAGCCGCCTGGATATCGGCCAGGCGGCGCTGCTGGAGCGCTTGGAGCCGGGCTATGCGGGCATGAATAGCATCCAGCACTTCGGTGCGGGTAAAGGGCTTGGTCAGATAATCATCCGCACCCAGGTCCATCCCTTGGCGGATCTTGCCTCGCTCGGAGAGCGCCGTCAGAAAAATAAACATGATGCCGTTGAGCTGCGGATCCTGGCGCAGGATATTGAGCACAGCGAAACCGTCCATGCGGGGCATCATCACATCACACAGGATCAAATCGGGGGTCCATACCTGCACGACGTCCAATCCGGCGGCGCCATCTTCGGCGCCGCGCACTTCGAATCCCTCGGCGTCAAGAAGTTCGACCAAATTTTCCCGCACTGCCGCTTCGTCTTCAATCACCAGAATTTTATTCATCAATCGTCTCATCGATGCGTGGAAAGGTGACTGTAAAAGTCGTTCCTTGATGCAACTGGCTCTGAAACTCGATCGCCCCCTGATGGGCCTTGAGCAGGCGTTGCACAATAACCAGTCCCAGTCCGGTACCTGGCAGCAGCGCGGCATTCTCAGCGCGATAAAACGCCTCGTACAAACGGGAGCACGCCTCGGGCGGGATACCGATTCCTTGATCCTGGACAATCAACCGGATCTGCTCGCTCTGACACTGGACGCACAGCGTCACTGGCCCTCCCTCTGGAGAAAATTTGATCGCGTTACTAGCAAGATTATAGAGAATCGAACGCAAGACGTTGGGGTCGATCCACAGCATGGAGTTTTCGCCCTCAACCGTTGTGACCAGTGCATGCTGAGCGCCTAGCGTCAATTGCAGCTCTTCCATCAACTCCCGGCAAAACGGCTCCAAATCAAGCCATCGTGGATGGAACGCGATGCGGCCCGCCTCGGCACGGCCTAATATCAACACATCGCCGATCAATTGATTCAGATGAATCACTGACGTTTTGATGCGCTGAAGGTGCTTGTTCTGCTTTTCCGGCGGCCACTGTTTTCCATAGTGCTCTAGCAGTTCCGTCGAGGACAGGATGATGCTCAACGGCGTGCGGAATTCATGCGAAACCATAGAAATAAAGCGATTTTTCAACTGGTTCAGCTCGCGTTCTTCCACAAGAGCCTGCTGTGCGTTCAGGTACAGCTGACGGGTCTTCAGCAGGTTGCGCAGGCGCAACAGAACTTCGGGGATTTCTAGAGGCTTAGTCAGAAAATCCATCGCACCTTCAGCCAAAGCCTGTTCTTTTTTTTCGCGGCTGATGTCCGCAGTGAGTATCAGAATCGGCCGATAATCATCGGGTGCAATGATTTCACGCAACTGCTTCATCACCGCAAATCCGTCCAGGTACGGCATGAGCAAATCCAGCAACACGATATCCGGGGAAAAAGACTGGCACAGGCCCAATGCTTCACGCGGATCAGACGTGCTCAGGATATTTTCATAACCAGCACGGTTTAATACCTGCTCAAGAAACAGGATATTGGCCGGTTCATCGTCGATCATGAGGATACGCGCATCGGCCGCCACATCAAAGGTCTTCATTTACAGCTTTATTTGCCAACAGGCGATCCACCAGCGACAGGAACTTACCAATATTAAGCGGCTTGGCTATGCAGGCGCTCGCACCCGCAGCACTGAGTTGTTCGGTTGATTGGGATAGCACATCAGCACTCACCACCACCACTGGGATATGCTGTGTAGCTGGATGTTCTTTCAGCAAAACAAGCACCTCATAGCCTGATAGATCAGGCAGATGCAGGTCCAGCAAAATCAGGTCGGGCTGATTTTTCCGGGCCATCTCCAAACCCGGGCGTCCGGCCATAGCGGACAGCAATCGAATCTCCTGGCGACGGCGTAGAACAACTTCCACCAACTGCAAGTTGGCAGGATTATCCTCAATATACAGTACAGTATACGTTACTGATGTAGACAAGACGGCGGGTTTATCGATAGGTTCCGTTGCCAACGCAGCATTCGAGACAGCACATGCATCGGATTGCGGCAGATCCAGCCAGAATACACTGCCTTGACCGGCAACGCTGGCCGCGCCAATCGCGCCACCCATCAATTCCATAAGACGCTTAGAAAGCGCGAGTCCCAGTCCAGTGCCTTCCACACGGGTCGTCTCGGCGTCCAGACGATCGAAGGGCATGAAAAGCCGCTGCATTTTGTCCGGAGCAATCCCTCTGCCGGTATCCGTTATGCTAATGCGCACCTTGTCACTCTCTCCAGGCTTAACGGCAACGATAATGCGCCCTCCAGGATGGTTGTACTTGATGGCGTTAGAAAGCAGATTAACCAGCACTTGCTTGAAACGGCTATTATCGACATACACTTGCCCGGTACCAGCGCTGGCAATCTGGTACTCCATAGCGATCTTGCCTTTAGCTGCGATCGGCCGCAGCATATCCACTGCTTCACGAACGGCTGCACTCACGGTGACCGGCCGCAGCGACAGGCTCATTTTGCCTGCCTCAACTCTCGACAAATCGAGTACTTCGTTGATCAAGTTCAGTAAATAGTGACCTGCCTGGAGAATCTGCTGGATAGCCGCAGCCTGTGCGGCCGGTAATTCCTCATCCTCTAGAATCTGGGCGAAGCCTAGGATAGCGTTGAGAGGAGTGCGGAGTTCGTGACTCATCCGCGATAGGAATTCGCTTTTGGCAGAACTAGCCGCTGTTGCTTTATCAGCATTGCGCTTGACGGTGAGCAGCGCCTGCTCCAGCTCAGCATTCGCCGCAGTCAACGCCTGCTGGATCCGCTTCTGCTCGGTAATGTCACTCTCCAAAGCCATGAACCGGTTGACTTGGCCCGTTTGATCATAGAGAGGCTGACCTTCAATATAAATCCAATAGATACGTCCAGTCTTGTGATAGTTAATGATCTCACAATTGAAGGCACTGCCTTCAGTGATATGCTTTCGCATATACGCGATCACTTCGCGATCCGATTCTGGACCTTGCAGGATCGAACCGGGCGTTCGCCCTTGAACCTCTTCCAGAATGTAACCCGTAATGCGGGTGAACCCCTCATTGACCCATTCGATCAAGCCCAGCCGGTCAGTGATGATCACCGCATTATCGGTGCGGCTGGCGACCAGTGATAAAAGACGGGCCTCCGCCTCGCTCTTGCGCAAGGCATCGTCCAGCCGGGCCTTCTGCACAGCAAGGCCAACCTGGCTGCTCACAGTTTCCAGCAATTCCCTTTCGGTGTCCGCAAAGGCATGTTTTGTCCGGCTGCCTAGTTCAATGGAACCGAATATCTCCCCGCCTGCTCGCATCGGAACGATCAGCGCCGAGCACACCTCTTCACGCTGGAAATCAGGCAGTGCGGCAAAAGCGTCAGGCGATACGGAGCGGTGAATTTCCTGTAAGTGCGCAGGAAGCCCCGCAACCAGAGAGCCTTGAGGGGGGTTCTGGAAACCCGCGCTGAAGAGCAGCCCATCTGCGGTCTGGTCAAAAGGCTGTAATCGAACCAGACCCACATCGAATGGACCCAGCGCAAGCGTCCGCTCTAGAATTTGTTGCAACGTTACCTTCAGGTCCACCGACCCTAGAATAAGGTTGCTGATCTGTTGCAGGGTTTCCAGCATCCGATAGCGCAGGCGGATCTGCGCAATCTCGGTTAAATCCTCCAGTCCGACTAACCACCGGTCGCCTTGCGGAGATTCCTCAACGCCGATTGGAGTAATGAAAACGCGCAACAGGCGCCGCGGCTGGCCGCTGTCAACGATCAGATCGGTTGCTGCCAACCGCTTGTTCACCGCCTGGGCAATACGTTCCCGGAGTTCCTCATCTGGCAGCGCGTGGTCCAGGCTGGTCGACGCCGTGACGCCAACCCCCGTCAGCCGCACCAGCGATTTATTGGCTGAGAACACCTGCAAATCAGATGATACGACCAGAAGGCCTGTGGGTACGCTGGCCAAGATCGCTTCGTTGAGTGCCCGTTCGCTCCGCTCACGTTGCATCGCTTCTGACACTGCGGTACGCATATCCGAAAACGCTGCAATTACCAAGGTTATTTCCTCAGCGGACGATTGATCAGCAGACAATGGCACATCGGCTTCACCGGCGCCGAATGCCTGCGCGGCACTGGCCAGATGCCCCAGAGGCTGGATCAGACGCCGCACGATGAAAATCGATACCGCCAAAGCCAGCGTCACGCTTAGGGCCAGCGCCACCAGACCTATCAGGCGCAGATTAATAACGGGGGCCAATACCTCGCTTTCAGGCTGTTCAACGACGACAATCCAGCCGATACCGGTTACGGGTGCGTAGGAAGCCACATAAGGCTGGCTCCGCCAGATATAATGAAATGTGCCGGGCCCCGCTGGATACGAGGCTCCCGTCAGACCCGGCCAGGCATACGGGTCTGGATTCATCATCACAGTCTGTTCAGGGTGAATAAGTGCTTGCCCTGCTCCGTCCAGCACCACCGCACGCCCGCCGCCGCCAATCTCGGTACGCGCCACGAGGTTCGCCAGATTGGCTAAATCAACCACCGCACGCAGCACGCCGGTCACTTGCCGCTCCGCATTGCGAATCGGGGTATGAATCAGCAGCGACCGGCGGCCGGTCGTAAGAGACGTGGCGACTTCCCAGCTTTGACGGCCTTGCTGCGCGGCAGTTTGGAAGGATGGCTGTTTCTCGATCAAGGGCGCGCCGCCTGCATGTGACGACGCCAGCCGCTGCCCATCCAAGCTAAAAACCGACAGCCGCGTAAAGCCGGTAAACTCGAAGAACAGCCATTCGAGTAAAGTTGTCTGGCGGTCGACCGCCATACCCGCGATGTCCGGCAGAACGGCGATGGCGCGGGTGTCGTCCAGCAGAGTCGTGACATAGAGTTCAATCTCAGCGGACAGACCACGGGCCAAGCCGGTCAACTCGCGCGTCGATTGCTGCGTCAGCACCTGTTGTCCCAGCGTGATCAACGTTAACCCAGACAGGCTAAGCGGCAGAATTCCAGCCAGGATCAACCCGAGCAAGATTTGTGCTTGCAGCGTTTTGAAACAGCAAGACAGGCGCATGAACGGTAAGAGATTCACCGAGGCAAACGAGGTTGCGGCGCAGGGAGCAACTGACCGTTCCGCCAGACGGCCATCAAGTAGTCAGCGGCGATGAGGGCATCGTGGCGTTCAGGGGTGAAAGCCGGGGCGTAGCGTTTTACTAGACCGTCATAGGCACCTAGATTCTCCAGGGCGGCGCGAACCTTAGGACCGTCGCTGGAGGCTGCCTGCTGGATAGCCAACGCCAGCAAATGAACGCCATCGTAACCATGCGCCACGCCGACCGGCGCACGAATTTCAGCGGCCGTACGTGTTTGGAACCGGCGGTGATAATTTTCGATCACCCGTTCACCAAGGGCGCTCTGGGTTCCCAGAAACGAATAAGTTTGCAAGGTCAAAACACCCTCCGCATTCTCAACGCCTGCAAGCAGCACAAATTCGCCGCCGCTAATGCCCCAATGGCTAATGACGGGTACTTTCCAGTTCTGAGTGCTCATCGCCCGCAGGATGGCGGCCCCCTCTGGCGCATTGGCAACCATTAGCACCGCATCCGCCTGCGCAGCCATCATCGCCTTGACCGGTCCTAACAAGTTGGTGTCACCTTGGGCGAAGCGCTGGACCACGGTGATGGGCATTTTTAACGCTTCCAGATTGCGGGTGAGTCCCTGCACGTTTGAATCGCCCCAAGCGCTGGTATCGGCGATGAGGGCCGGCTGATGCACCCCGATAACATCACGGGCATAGCGCCCTAGAAACTCGTCGGCGTACTCGTCACTGACCGAAACCCTAAAGGCATAATTGGGATCGCGGTTGTTGCGGGTGATGGCGGTCACTGACCCCCACGTATTGATCAGCGGAATCTGCTGTTCGTGAATAAGATCAAGCTGGGCTAGCATGACGGGGCTGAAAATGCCTCCAAATACTGCGACGATATGATGCTGATCGATCAATTGCCGCAGGGCAGCCACACCGGCTGGAGGATCGTTAGCCACATCGCGGACAACCAGCGCCAGCGGACGCCCCAGGACTCCGCCTGCTTGGTTGACTTCATCGATAGCCAGCAACATACCGCGCTGGATAGCTTGGCCGGAAGCGGCTGATCCGCCTGAAAGCGGAGCAATCAAACCAATATTGATTACTTGGGCTGAATTCGGTGTCATTGAATTATCGCAACTAGTAACCAGTACTGAGATTAATGTAGCACCGATGAGCGTAACAATACACCGGTGAATCTTATGGATCTTGCTGTTCATCACAAACTCCTTCAATGACGTGTCAGATAAAGTGTTGTGCGTATAACCATTAAATCTTTAATCAGTTTCTTCCTGATCCTAATCTTCTATGCAGGATACCAGGGTGGTAAGTATTTCATGAATAACCGCTTTCAAGAGGTGGGCCTCGCACTGACCTTTATTCTGTATTTTTATGGGGCAGTTTTTACCGCATTCACCGACCGGACCATTCACTGGATCTGGTGGTTTTGGAGCGCTCCCGTTTTTGCCGGTTATGTGATGCTCAGTTCATCACTGGCTTTCGCGATAAACGCTGGCGTTGGCATGATGCCTAGCTTGTTTGCCACCCGGGAATTCTTGATCGTGTTTCTGGCGCCGGCTTTATATTTTCTCTATCGGCTCGGATTTTCATTGCAACAACTGGAAAAAATCTTCATTGCCAGTTTAGTCATCATCATTTTTAATTATTTGTTCAATTATTACCGTATCGACCTAGAAGCCGCTTATTTCTCGACTGGTTATATGTCGTATCTAGTCACCTACGATGAATGGCGCGGTTATCGTCTGAAACCGCCAACTTTTGCATTGCTCATTCTGACCAGCTGCGGATTGATGTGCTTATTTCAACCAAGCGATGTATTGAAAAAAACCGGTTGGCTACTGGTGCTGGCGCTTGTGGGCTATGTCTGGTTTCTGATTATGGCCCGCTCACAGATGGCGACGCTGGTAATGGCCATGATCCTGTACCCGATCCTCTTCAGCAAACCCAACCGCATCAATCTGTTTATCTTAATTGCGCCTTTGGGCTTGATGGTGCTCATCGCTATCAGCAACATCCTCATTGATGGTTTTATGCATGCTGAGGGCGCTGAAGTCAGAGCCAAGTCGTATATCATCGCCTGGGAAACCGCGATGAAATTGCCGGTCTTCGGTTATGGCCAATCCAGCGGGTACAGCAAGACCTATCAGGATATTTTTGGTCCAAAATTCTTCCCGGATGATCTGGGATTGGTGGGCATGACGTTTAAATATGGTTTCATCGGTCTGGTGCTTTACGTATTTTTCAATTTCTACGTAACTGTGCGTCTGCTCAAAGTCAATTGGCACTACCGCAGGCGGTATGGTACGCACAATCCGGTCATCTGGGCACTTTTCATCTTGATGACAGCCTTATCGATGAATCTGATTCTGAATCCAGGCCTAGCGTATATGCAGGGACTCACCACCGCTGCTTTCTCACTCGCGATCACCGCTTGTTATTACGAAGAATTAGGCCTGAAACCGCGGGCAAGAAAGCGATGAACAGCAATGGCGTCAGTAATCGAAATGCCGCTTGCCCAAGAGAATTTTTAGAATCAGCCATGCCTTATCCCATTGGCCGCGCAACGCCCGGCGTCCAGCCTGAATCAGCGTAGCCACATAGACAGTGGGTAATCCCAGGGGGAAATACCGGCGAGTAATCAATAACTTGTTGCGAAATATATAGAAATCGGATAACAGTGATGAGGGGCGTGAGCCGGTCGGTGTGCCAATACTGCTCCCTTCCTTGTGATAGACCCTGGCGTCATCGGCGTAACAGAGCGCATAACGGCCCCCCGCCCGCAGGACCCAATCCACCTCTTCATAGTAAAGAAAATAGCTCTCATCCATCAGCCCCACTTCCTCAAGGTAGGCACGGGGCAGCAGCCAGGAACAGCCGACGATATATGACATCTGCCGTTCGTATGCAGCGGCATCGACCGCTTGGCTAGCGGGAAGAAACCGGCCTAGCGACTGCGACGAAATCGCCGTCCAGCGGTTGAAGCGGCCCCCGCCGAGCGCCTGCACGGTTTCGGGATGGCTGTAGAACAGGATGCGTGAACCGCAAGTTGCTGGACCGGGCTGATTGCGCAAGCGCCAAACCATACGCGTCAGACAATCTGGCTCCACAATCGTATCGTTGTTCAGCAGCCAGATATAGTCTGCGTCGCCACGAGCCAGCGCATAGCGCATCCCGGCATTATTACCGCCCGCGAAGCCCAGATTCCCGCCACCATCGATCAGCAGCAACGCCGGGTCGCTTCCTGGGCCGCCTTGCTCAGCGCTCTTCCGGTCCAACAGTAAAAAATCCAGCGGCTTTTGAATCGCTGGGGTCGACAAATGACGAAGCGGCGAATGTTCTGGCGGAACATAAGGCGTGCGCCCCGATGCCCACGCATCGAGATGTCCGAGTGAATCATCCCGTGAGGCGTTATCGCACACCACCACCCGATAATGTTCATAATCCTGGCGGAACAGCGATTCCAGACACTCAACCGTATCCATCCAGCCATTCCAGTTGACCAGAATGATGTAAACCTTAGCGGTCATTGCGCGGATGGCCCCAGCAAGGACTGCAACGCCTGCTGCATAGAGCCAAGCACCCGATCCCACGTGTATTGGCTTTCCACTAGCAACCGGGACTCGCAGGCCAGTGTTTCCCAAGTCTGGCGATCAGTCAGCAGCGTGCTGATAGCCGCAATCATATCCGGCGCATGGTCGGCGATAGCAACATGGCGCATATGCTCGACGTGCAAACCTTCGACGCCTACCGATGTTGTCACGGTGGGAATGCCCCGGCCCATCCCGCTAAGCACTTTCACCTTGATGCCCGCACCGAAGCGCAAGGGAGCCACAAAGACCCGGCTGCTTTGAAAGAGCGGTTCAAGGTCTTCCACGAAACCCAGGAATTCAATGGATGAATCTCCCGATGCCGCTTGCAATAACCGGGAGTCCGGGTTTTTTCCAGCAATCCGGAAACGCACGGGTGGATGCCGCTGCTTGATCTCCGGCCACACATTGGTTAGGAACCATAACAGACCATCAATATTCGCCTCCCAGGTCAATGTGCCGACATATAGCAAAACCGGTTCCGTCGTCTCATAGTCCAACGGTGGCTGGTTCAGCGTGGATTCGTCGCCTAGGTGATAAGTCACCCGGCATTTGTCCTGGTCAACACCGGCTTTGACCAGGCTGCCGATGTCATTCGGCGAAGCAAAAATCAAATCAGCCCGGGCGCAGGCATTTATTTCGTAGCGGCGTACTCGCAGATATTCCAGATAACTGGCTAGGCGTATAACGGGGTTAGCGCCTGTCTTGGCGTAGCGCCGCCACATCAGGAAGTAGGCGTTGTGTTCGTGCAAGACCACGAACCCCCGGTAGTGATCGGGAACGTACTGAAAGACTTCATAGTGATCACAGAAGATCAGATCGTAGTGATGCGCTCTATCTGCAATACGCCGTTGTAGAACATCCGAACGAGTACGGAACACATTAAGCGGTATACGTTGAACATAACTGCTTAATAGCGAGCGCATCGACCGGGGAACCTTGACCGGTTCGCTGATGAATTCAGCTAAGTGAGCACGTTCTTCAAAGCTCGATCGATAGATTTCGTCATCGCCCTTCAGTGCGCATGCCAGACCTAATGAGTAATGTGCGCTAAGAAATTCGACCAGCTTCCAGCTCTTGATGCGCCCTCCGCTAAACGGGGGATAAGGTAATTCTGGGGTGAGAAAGAGAATGGAATGCATAGGGAGTCGTTTACCCTGGGATAGGCGTAGTCACATGGCACCGCTGTTTTTACTGAAGATCACTTTAATTGTTTTAAATAACAGATGGATATCGTAAAAAAAACTCCAATTGCGCTGGTAGCGCAAATCCAAGCGGATGATATCTTCAAAGTTCTTGATTGAGGAACGGCCATGAACCTGCCACTCGCCGGTAATGCCCGGTTTGACGTCCAGGCGGCGCCATTCGGGTACGTCATATTGGTCGATCTCATCTGGCGTAGGTGGACGGGTGCCAACCAGGCTCATGGAGCCTTCCAAAACGTTCCAGAATTGTGGTAGTTCATCAAGACTAGTACGGCGTAGAAAGCGTCCTACCTGGGTGATGCGAGGATCATCTTTCGCTTTGAAAATAGCACCCTCCGCCTCGTTCTTGACTTCATGTTTACGCGCTTCCGCATCGGCGGTCATCGAACGGAATTTCCACAGTTTAAATTTTTTGCCCATCCAGCCACAGCGGGTCTGACTGAAAAGCAACGGACCGGGACTATCGTGTTTGATCGCGATAGCAATGGGAATGAACAGGATGGCTGTGATAAGCAGACCCGCTAGCGCACCGAGGACATCAATGAACCGTTTAGCATGCGAGCGAATGGAGGGATGCGTGACCGGCAAGGCAACCGTATCGAGCACATTCATCGATCCAGCTTCGAGTTTCCCGCCATTGTCCTGCTCGACCGGTAATACCTTATCTAGACCGGTCATCGCCAATATTGCCCCGACTTGTGGATTAAATCGTGTGATTGTCAGGGTGATATTGCTGTTCTTGGACATTTTTATGCTGCTGGCAAGAGCACCGATTCCGCTACTATCCAGAAATGTAGTCTTGGAGAAATCTAGCACCACTTTTGAAGGATGACCGGCTGCCTCGCAGATCGACCGGAAGGCGTTGCGAAATGACACCGCCTCAACGACGGTCAGTTCCTTGGGGATTTCTATGATCTTGGTATCGTCCACCTCATTTTGAGAGTGCATCACTCTATCTCCAAATGCCGCAATATTTTGGCCCTAAACCCAATCACCACTGGCTTTTATCTGGTGAGTTGAGACTCAGTGAGCTAAATAGCCGACTGAAAAAGAACATATCTGAAAATTAGTAAAGCATGTTTCAAGCGGGCTAGCTGGTTTTTATACGAATTATATTCGATGATGATATAAGAGCGATTCTCACACTTTGCCTTAAATTGTATCTTACGGCTAGCTTTGACTGATCGGTGATCGTTTTATCCATCAACTGGAATGCATCACCTTCTATACGGGCGATAGATCCAAAATTCTCTCTCTACCCCTCCTCTTTTTGCAGAAGAAACCGAAATGCTCTCTCTATGAATAAGCATCAAGGCAATTCCCGTATGAAGTACCTGAACCTTACTATGAAAGACAGGACGGGTTAGCGAAGCATAACCCGTCACAATAAGGATTCGACCAATAGCGGGTTAGGCATGAACCGTAACCCGTTCTACAATGCATCTGCAATGGCTCTCGATTCTGGTAGCGTTTTTGCGGGAATTGATTTAAATCTTATCCACAGACATCACCGGAGCCACGGCAAGCGTGGAAGCCCTTGGCGCTTTGCTAATCGCCCAGCTCTTCCAAATCAGATACATCGCAGGGATCACTACCAAGGTCAATAACGTGGCACTGACGATGCCGCCGACCATCGGTGCGGCGATCCGTTGCATCACCTCAGACCCCGTGCCAGCCCCATGCATGATCGGCAACAGCCCGGCAATGATAGTGGCAACCGTCATCATCTTGGGGCGCAACCGCAATAAAGCACCCTCAACGACCGCCTCACGCAGTTCAGCCAAGGTCACAGATCGTCCTTCCGCCTGAGCCGTTTCGCGCCGCCGGGTGAGCGCCTGATCAAGGTAAACCAGCATCACGACCCCGGTTTCCGCTGCTACTCCAGCCAAGGCGATAAAACCGACGCCGACCGCCACCGACAGATTGTAGCCCAGCCAGTACAACAGCCAGATTCCGCCCAGCAGAGCGAACGGCAGCGTACCCATGATGAGCACTGCCTCACCCAGCCGGCCAAAGCTGAGATAGAGCAGCAGAAAGATGATAACCAGCGTCACTGGCGCCACCAGCTGCAGCTTAGCCAGCGCCCGGTTCAGGTACTCGTACTGGCCCGACCAGCGCAACGAATAGCCGGCCGGCAGCGCCACCTGCTCCGCCACCGCCTTGCGCGCCTCGGCGATGAAAGAACCAATGTCGCGGTCCTGGATATCCACGAAGGTGATGCCGGTCAACCGGGCGTTCTCGCTTTGCAGCATCGCCGGCCCGGCGACGATTTTCACCTCGGCGACCTGACTTAGCGGCACGACTGCGCCTGTCGGGGTAACAATAGGCAGATCACGCAGCCGTTCCAGTGAATCGCGTGCTGCCTGCGGATAGCGCAAGTTGACCGGGTAACGTTCCAGCCCTTCCACCGTCTCGGTGACATTCATTCCACCAACGGCGGTGTTAATCACCTCCTGCACGTCGTTGATGTTTAATCCCAGCCGGGCGGCGGCCAGCCGGTCGATCGCCATGTCGACATAGCGGCCACCGGCCACTCGCTCGGAAAAGACGGAGGCGGCACCGGGGATGGTGCGGATCACTTGTTCCAGTTTTTCCCCGACCTGCTGGATCACAGCCGGATCGCTGCCGGCCACCTTAACTCCCAGCGGCGTCTTGATGCCAGTGGCTAGCATGTTGATCCGGTTCTTGATCGGCATCACCCAGGCATTACTTAACCCTGGAAACCGGACGATGCGATCCAGTTCGGCGATCAAATCCGCGGTCGTCAGCCCCGGCCGCCATTCGGAACGTGGTTTCAATTGAATCGCGGTTTCGATCATGCTCAACGGCGCAGGATCGGTTGCGGTTTCTGCCCGGCCCACCTTGCCGAACACCCGCCGCACCTCCGGCACGGCGCGGATCAGCTTATCGGTTTGCTGCATGATTTCCACGGCCTTACCGATGGACACCGCGGGAAAGGTGGTTGGCATGTACAGTAAATCGCCTTCATCCAAATCAGGCATGAATTCAACACCCAGCCGTTGCAGCGGCCACCATGCCGTTAAGGTCAGCAGCCCCGCCAGCAACACCACTGGCCAGGGATGATGCAGTACCAGGCTGACGAACGGCCGGTAGCCCGCCATCAGCAAGCGGTTGAGCGGATTATGGCTCTCCGGATGAATCCGGCCGCGCACCAGCCAGCCCATCAGCACCGGAACTAGAGTGATGGCCAACCCCGCGGAAACCGCCATAGCATAGGTCTTGGTGTAGGCGAGTGGCGCGAACAGCCGCCCTTCCTGCGCTTCCAGGGCAAACACCGGCAGGAAACTGACGGTAATCACCAACAGCGAAAAAAACAGCGGTGGTCCGACCTCGCAAGAGGCCCGGCGAATGATGCGCCAGCGTTCGGCCTCATTCCGGGGCTGGGTCTGTTCCAGATGCTTGTGCAGGTTCTCGACCATGACGATGGCGGCATCGACCATGGTGCCAATAGCGATGGCGATGCCACCCAGCGAGAGGATATTGGCGTTAATGCCTTGCCAGCGCATGATAGCGAAGGCGGCTAAAATCCCAACCGGGAGGCTGATCAGGATCACCAGCGAGGAACGCAGGTGAAACAGGAACAGCGCGCAGACAATAACGACGACAACGAATTCTTCGACCAGCTTTTCGCCGAGATTCTTCACCGCCCGCAAAATTAAATCGGAACGGTCGTAAACCGGGACGATCTCCACCCCTTCCGGCAAGCCGCGCCGCAACTGATCCAGCTTAGCCTTGACTGCTTCGATAGTGGTCAGGGCGTTCTCGCCAGCGCGCATCACGATGATGCCACCCACCACCTCGCCTTGGCCGTCCAGTTCCGCTGCGCCGCGCCGCAGCTCCGGCCCCAATCGAATATCGGCCACATCATCCAGCAAGATGGGCGTACCTGCGTCGCTGACACCGAGCGGCACCCGCCGCAAATCCTCGATGCGTTGCAGATAGCCGCGCGAGCGTACCATGTACTCGGCTTCCGCCAATTCGATCACCGAGCCGCCGACTTCCTGATTGGCATTCTGGATAGCCATGCGCACGCGCGAAAGCGGCAGATTGTAGGCACGTAAGCGATTGGGATCGAGCACCACTTGGTATTGCTTGACCATGCCGCCGACCGTAGCGACCTCGGCCACGCCATCCACTGACTGCAATTCGTATTTCAGGAACCAGTCCTGCAAGGAGCGCAATTGCGCCAAGTCATGACGGCCGCTGCGATCCACCAGCGCGTACTCATAGACCCAGCCGACTCCCGTCGCATCCGGCCCGAGCGCTGGCTGCGCCTGCGGCGGCAGGCGGGGCGCGATCTGGCTGAGATATTCCAGCACGCGCGAGCGTGCCCAGTACAAATCCGTGCCATCGGCGAAAATGACGTAGACGAAGGAATCGCCAAAGCCGGAGTAGCCACGCACCGTCACTGCGCCTGGCACAGCCAGCAACGCTGTTGCGAGAGGGTAGGTCACCTGGCTCTCCACTACCTGCGGCGCCTGGCCAGGATAGTTGGTCTTGACGATGACCTGCACATCAGACAGATCCGGCAAAGCGTCTAGCGGAATATGACGAGCCGACCACGCACCCCAGCCCGCCAGCAGCAAGGTCATCAGGGTGACAAGCAGCCGGTTCTGGATAGACCAGTGAATGATAGCGGCGATCATGGCTGTATCCTCGCGGCATCGACTGCATCGATCACATAGCCCCCATCCTCACTCTCGCTGATCCGGAAGCGCAGCTTGCGGCCCGGCTGTAACTGGTCCAACTTGACGCCCCGAGCGGCGGAAAAATCCATGGTCATGGCGGGCCAGTTCAATTCCGGGATCGGCGCATGGGTCACATTCAGGATGTGCGACTCGGCCTCGACCGTATTGATCATCCCTTCAGCCCAGATCTCCGGCTTCGGCAGGGCGGTTAATCGCTGGATGCTAGCACGAATGCTGCTTTCGGAATCCAGCAGGAACTGGGCAGAGGTGACGGCCTGCTCCCCTTTCTCCAACCCTGAAAGGATTTCCATCCGCTCGCCAGATTCGATCCCGGTTTGCACCGTGCGCGCCTCGAACCGGCCTTCGCCAAGCGCCACGATGACCCGTTGTTCGACTCCGGCAGGAATCAGCGCCTCGCGGGGAATGTACAGGACGTCGCGGCGAGGTTCGGCATGGATCACGACATCGGTGAACATGTTGAACTTAAGCCGCTCACCGGGATTAGGAAAACGCAGCCGGGCCCGCACAGTGCGAGTCTTAGGCTCGACATCGGGATAGATGTACTCCACTACGCCTTGCCAGATTTCGCCGGGCGCATGAGGCAATCGCACCTCGGCTTTTTGGCCGACTGCTAGCCAGCCCGCCTGTTGCTCGAATACTTCGACTTTGATCCACACGGTGGACGGGTCCGCCAATGTCATCAGCTCGGTTTGCGGCATGACATACATGCCTTCGCGAATGTTCAGCACCGAAACGATGCCATCCTGTCTGGCATACACAGCGGTCAATTGACGAACGCGCCCTTCCTTTTCTAGTTGCTGAATTTGGTTCTCCGCCACGCCCAGCGCCAGCAACCGGTCACGGGCGGACACTTTCAGCAACGAGATGCCACCGCGCAATGATTGCAGATACTCCTCCTGCGCGTTGGTCAAGTCAGGCGCGTAGACCTCCATCAATAGATCACCCTTGCGCACCCGCGCACCCAAAGTGCGCACTCGCAAATTTTCCACCCAACCGCTGGCGCGCAAATGGACATGACTTAGGGCGCGTTCGTCGTAGTCGACATAACCGACGGTCTCAATACGCCGTGCCAGATCGCCACGCTCCACCTGGGCAGTGCGTACACCCAAATTGTTGACCACCTCCGGGGCAATGGTGAAGCCAGGACCGGCATTGCCGCTTTCATCACCGCCGGCATAGACCGGAATGTAATCCATGCCCATATCATCCTTGGCTGGTGTATCGGAGAAGATAGTTGGATTCATCGGATGCCGATATTTGATCGGCTTACGTTCGGCGGCATCACTCTCTTGCCTTTCTTGAGGAAGCGTTGAGGTGGAAGAGGCAGAGACTTCAATATCGAAATGCGCCAGCCAAGGTTGTATATAGGGCGCCAATACTATGCCAGCGCCAAATAACAGAATGGCAATCACTGTTGCCAGAAGGGTTTTCATGCAAGCAGACTCCCTGAAAAATCACACCGGGCGGCCACTGGGCCGCGTTCTTAGCAAAACGGGTGACAACAGAAAGCGCTAGAGACGCAGAATCCGGGAACGCTGCAACGGCATCGGCTCGATAGCAGCAATGAAACGGTGAGAAGAATAGCGTTGGCCCGACCAGTCCGGCGGCAGCAGCCCCGTCACGGTTACCGGTACCAACCCGTCTAACCCATTGGCGAAAGAGCCATATAAATCAACTCTACTGTACTCACCAAGTACTTGCAGGCAAGCGCCATCGTGGCAGGACTCGTGTGTAGGAGTCGCGGGTATATCCGGGACCGCTGCTGTAGCTTGGCAACAGCCGTGGGCACTTAGCAACACGGAATCCGTGCCGGACGGCATCGAACAAGCGTGGACACGGAATGCCAGCAACAGGATCAACAGCAGAATCGTTATGATACTACTGGGTTGCTGGGTAAGATTGCGCCAATTCACTGTGTTAATATCAACCTTTGTGAGTCCGTTTGTTGGATTGTACTTGATGATTCCAGTTCCAACATCAGGGCAATCAACTGTCATATCTTTTGGTTCTCTTGCGTTTTTAATCGCCCTTGAAACGATCGCCGTCCGCTGCAACGGGTATTGATCTTTCACCTCAAAAACGAGGCGAACTGCACACTCCATCATCTCAGGCGGATTTTCCCTATAAATCTAGTAAATTAAAATAGTTGAATTACGCGTGGACATGCAGCGCCACTCATAATCTCAATGGCTCGCGAAGCCGTGGAAGAAAATCCATCGAGGGAAAACTTCCCGGTCTTTTTCATGGTTCCATTCTTTCAAAAGCTGGAGCCTCCTCAAAACGCAGGGCGGTTCAGCCGTCAAATTTGCCGCTCTGTTTGACTTTCATTGGGCCTTTTGGTGACCAGCAGAGTGGTCTGATATTCGATCACCAGCTGATCACGCTGGTTATAGGTTTTATTCTTGTAAATAAAGAGGAACCTCTCCGGGTTTTTGGTGGCACGAAGATCAACCACTTCAGCCTCTGCCCGGAGCGTGTCTCCAAACAACACGGGAGAGGTGATCTTCATCTGGTCGACGCCCAGATACGCATAAATTTCATAGCCATCCTGGGCCAGCAATCCGGCGATTGTGTCCGCATGGTGAACTAGACCGTCGGCGACGGCAAAGATAACTGGGCCTGCCAGAGAGCGTTCCTTAAACCAAGTTCCCTTGGCGTACTCAGCATTGCTATGAACAGCCATATTGAACCAGGTGAGTTGATGCAGGATGGAGAAATCCCCGGCATCCAGCGTTCTGCATACCCGGCAAGGAATTTTGGTACCCGGGATGATTTTATCCATCATTCGTGATAACTCCTGTAAAACATGAGGCCTAAGAGAAAAATAGCTCTCTAAGATACATTTGTAAGATCCATGCCCTGTGAATCAGGCTCCGCACG
>Ga0209607_1001639_pt1 | contig 18658 bp, 18 predicted proteins | sample AD_UKC117_MetaG_FD_184413 | JGI IMG/M metagenome (GOLD analysis project Ga0209607, IMG submission 184413) | Active sludge microbial communities of municipal wastewater-treating anaerobic digesters from Hong Kong - AD_UKC117_MetaG (SPAdes)... | ecosystem: Engineered > Bioreactor > Anaerobic >... | reverse complement strand
GTGATCTTTGGTGAAGGTGGGGTAGTAGTCATTGGAGAAGGTCGGGCGTTTGCACCCAAATGAATAGTTGGGGGTGAGCTTTCGGCGAAGCGTCGGATCTTTGATCTGATTCTTCAAATGGGCCCGACAAAGATTTGCCCCCATCAAGTTGGCTGCCGGCACCTTGCGATAGTGCAGCACCCCAGCCACCATCATCACCTCGAGGACGGCGCTCCCGGTGAAGCGCACCAGTCGCTGACTCAGCGGTAGCTTGGCAAACAACGAGCGGGCGGCGCCGGGCACAGCGAAGTCGGCCTTGGGGCTGACCCAGATCGCGGTGCGTTGGTAGACGGTGAGCTCAGCGAGCTGGTCGGCAATCGTGGGGATCAACTGAACTGCCGTGGCCCCGGTGCCGATCACCGCGGCCCGTTTGCCGGCCAGGTCATAGTCGTGATCCCAGTCGGCCGTGTGGATCACCTTGCCAGCAAAAGTGTCGATGCCGGGGATGTCTGGGAGTTTCGGTTGCGACAAGAAACCAGTCGCGGTGAGGATGAACGCGCCACGCACGGTCTGGCCAGATTGCGTGGTGACCTCCCAGCACTGATCAGACTCCTGCCACACGGCTCGTTTGACGGCTTCACCAAAGCGCATGTGGCGGCGCAGATCGTATTTGTCGGCGACGTGCTCGGCGTACTTCTTCAACTCCGCGCCGGGGGCGAAGAGCCTGCTCCAATCTGGATTTGGCTCAAATGAATATGAATAGGTCGACGAGGGGATGTCTACGGCCAAGCCGGGGTAGTGGTTGACATGCCAGGTGCCGCCGAGGTCATTTTCTCGATCGATGATGACCAGATCGTCATAACCACTGCGTCGAAGCTGGATCGCCGCGCCCATCCCGCCGAAACCAGCGCCGATGATGATTGCATCGTGGATTTTGTGGGCTTTGGGCATCACTTGACTCGCTTCTGTGCGGTGGAGGAGTTGGCGGCTTGGTCGTTGATCCGACTCCGATAAGCGTGCCGCTCAGGCGCGTCTTGGCTCAAAGCACGATCGTCGCGGATCGCCTTGCGGATCAGGTTCAACATCGGCTCTGGGGTGAGGCCGGCGGCAGTGGCCAGGCCCCCGACATAGCTGGGTACGGCGATCTCCGCGCGCCGATTGCCCACCGAAGCCACCACCGCCTCGGCGATGGCTGAGGGGGTCACCTTGGGGATTGGTCGCATGTCGAGGCCACTGGCCAGATCGGTGTCAACAGCTGAGGGGAGTACGGCGCTGATCGAGACGCCCGCTGCGGCGTACTCAAGCCTGGTCGCTGCGCTCAGCCCGACTACGGCGAACTTCGATGCGTTGTAGATGGCCAGGCCCTTGACCGGAAACTTGCCGGCGAGTGAGGCGATATTGACGATATGGCCACGGCCGCGGTTGATCATCTGGGGCAGCACCGTGCGCATGCCATTGACCACTCCGAAGACATTGACATCGATCGTCATCTGGTCCACTTGTGGATCCAGATCAAGGAAGGCGCCATTTGGCATTACCCCGGCGTTGTTGACCAAGATGTCGATCGGGCCGAAGTTGTCTTGAGTCGCCTTGGCGAAGTTGGCGAATGACTCAGCATCGGTGACATCTAGGTAGCCGCCCAATGCGTCTAGTGCCTGGGCCTCAGTTTTTGCCAAGTCTTCATTCAAATCCCCAATAGCCACCCTGGCTCCGAGGTTTGCGAATGCTTTCGCTGTGGCTAGTCCGATGCCTTGGGTCGAGCCGGTGATGAGGACGGTTGCGTCGGCTGGATTGATCTTCGGATAGCTGCTCACGGCTTAGTCTCCAGTTGAGTTTGAATCCTGGCGGGTAGCTGTTGTCGGGCAGCGAGCAAGGTGTCGCTTCGAGCCCTGGTGTCCATGAAGTTTGGGCCCATCGCCTGCAACTCCTCGACACCAGGCTCGATCCTGACCACCTTGATGCCATGGTCTTCGAGTAGGCCTTGCTCGCGATCGACCCGCTTGGTCATCGGCCTGCGCAAGAGTCGCTCCGCGTGGGCAAGGCCCCGGGCGGGAGCACCGCCGTCAGTGAGAGTGCGTGCTCCAATCTGCACTGGGGGAAACCAGCCGGGGATTACCCAAGACGCTGCAATCGCTTGCCCCACCCAACCCAGGGCCCGCTCCAACTCATCAAGGGCAACTGCGCTCCAGGCGAAGCCGACCGGTCCGCCGCAACCAAGTACGAGTCCTCTGCGCATGCCGCTCCTTGCGGAATCAGATGTCGCTGATGGAACGCTATGTCATTTGAGCAGTCCCGACAATATGATGTGGACCATGTCCGCAGCCCCGACCCTGGCCGAGCGTCGCAAGCAGGAGCTTCGCCAAGGCATCATCGACTCAGCCTTTGAGTGCTTCGCAGCACAGGGCTATCACGCGACCGGCATCGCAGACATTGCGACTCGTCTGGGCATCGGGCACGGCACCTTCTATCGCTATTTCGCCAACAAACGCGACATCGTCGAGCATGTCGTTGATGAGGTGATCGCGAAGATCATCGCCGCGCTCAGCGCAGACAATGCCCCCGAAGTGCCCGACACCATCGCGGACTATCGAGCTCAGGTGGAGCGCATCGGTGATGCCCTGGCCCGGATCCTGACCGATGACCCTCGACTGCCCAGAATGGTTTTGGAAGCGCCAGGCATAGATCCGCAGATGAGTGCGAAGATCCTTGGCTTCTATGACTTGGCTCGTCGGCTGACTGAGCGATATCTCGCCCATGGGGTCGAGACCGGTTATCTACGTGAGGGCCTAGACGTCGAAGCGACCTCGCATGCGATCATCGGCATGATTGTGGCCACCATGCTCTCCGCCGTACAGCAACCAGAAGCCCAGCACCAGCGCCGCCTTGCCGCAGCGATTCAATCGCTAATGTTTGAGGGCATCACTCACGAGCACTAAACCAAGGACTGCCATGTGGACCGTCATCCCGTCACCAATCGGTGACCTGCGCGTCGTCACCACTCCTGACGGGCAAGCAATCAGAGCTATCGAGTTCAGCCCATTCAAAGGCTCACCCATCGGTGAGCCAATCGGGGAGCGGTCTGATGAGCAGCCGGTACTGGCTGCAGCCGCGTCGCAGTTGGCGGAGTACTTCGCCAAGCAGCGCCGGGTCTTCGACCTGCCCTTGCAGCCCAAGGGCACCGATTTTCAACAAAAGGTGTGGGCGCAACTCCAGCAGATCGATTTTGGCGAGACCTGCTCATATGGCCAACTGGCTAAGCGGCTAGGCATGACTCAGGCCGCTTCGCGTGCTGTGGGTTTGGCCAATGGCCGCAATCCGATCCCAGTAGTGATCCCATGCCACCGGGTGATCGGTGCGGATGGCTCGCTGACTGGCTATGCAGGTGGGGTTGAGCGCAAGCAAATCCTTTTGGAGCTTGAAGAACAAGCGCTCTTCTAAGGTCAAAAGACAACGCCAACTTGGCTCACAGTTTTTTGGGAGCTCACAGCTTCGGGAAGGTGCCCCCGACGCCTTCGCCCTCTTCGCGCAAGCGCTTGGCCTTGCCGACGATCTTGCGGTCGGGTTGACCCACGATCTGGTGGTTCTTGCCCGGATAGTCAAATTGAGCGAGTACGACGCGCATCGCCTCGATGCGAGCCCGCTTCTTGTCATTTGACTTGATCACGGTCCAGGGCGCATGGCGAGTGTCGGTGTAGAAAAACATCGCCTCCTTCGCCTCGGTGTAGGCATCCCACTTGTCGAAGCTGGCCTTGTCTGTTGGTGAGAGCTTCCACTGCTTGACGGGGTCAAGCTTGCGAGCCTTGAAACGAGCGGCCTGCTCAGCAGGGCTGACCGAAAACCACAACTTGATCAGGTGAGTGCCCGAGTCGACGAGCATGCGCTCAAACTCAGGGCAAGACTTCATGAACTCCAGATATTGATCGACCGTGCAAAAGCCCATCACTCGCTCGACACCAGCGCGGTTATACCAAGACCGATCCCACAGCACGATCTCTCCAGCGGCAGGGAGGTGGGTGACATAGCGCTGGAAATACCATTGCGTCTTCTCGCGCTCAGTCGGGATCGGCAATGCCACCACCCGGGCGCCTCGGGGGTTGAGATGCTCGGTGAAGCGCTTGATCGCACCACCCTTGCCGGCCGCGTCGCGACCCTCAAAGATGATCGCCACCTTCTGCCCAGTGTCTTGTATCCACTTTTGAAGCTTCAACAACTCAATCTGGAGCTCGCGTTTGGTCCATTCGTATTCGCCACGTTTGAGCTTCTCGGTGTAGGGATATCCCTGCCTCCAAGGCTGTTCCTCAAACTTCTCATCCTTGCTGCGTGGCGGCGACTTGGGCATGGGCACATGCTAGAGCCAGGCGCAGCTGCACTGACTGTAAGGTCACCTATCCTTATTGCGCCGACCGGCGCTGCCCCTTATTGCGCCGACCGGCGCAGTGACTCAGAGAGGCGGTCGGCCGCAGCAAGTACGGCGGGCGCGTGCATCCGACCGGGTTGGCGGGTCAGCCTCTCCAGCGGTCCAGAGACGGACACAGCGGCGATGATCTTGCCGCTGGGGGAGCGCACGGGAGCGGAGACCGAGGCGACTCCTTGCTCACGCTCGGCGATCGATTGGGCCCAGCCGCGCCGGCGAATGCCAGCGAGTGCCGCCGCAGTGAAGGCGGCATTGTTCAGGCCGCGATGCATCCGCTCTGGATCTTCCCAGGCCAACAAGATCTGTGCTGCCGACCCGGCACTCATCGTGACTTGGGAGCCCACCGGGATCGTGTCACGCAACCCACTTGGGCGCTCCGCGGCCGCGACGCAAACCCGCTCATCTCCTTGTCGCCGCCACAACTGCGCCGACTCTCCGGTGATATCACGGAGTCGGGCCAGCACTGGGCCTGCTGCAGCTAGGAGACGGTCTTCACCTGCCGCGGATGCCAACTCGTTGAGCCGAGGCCCGAGCACGAAACGGCCCTGCATGTCTCGAGCCACCAAACGGTGATGCTCCAGGGCGACTGCCAAACGGTGCGCAGTTGGTCGAGCCAATCCCGTGCCGGCGACAAGTCCCGCCAAAGTCGCAGGGCCTGCCTCGAGGGCCGAGAGTACGAGGGCGGCTTTGTCCAGGACGCCCACACCGCTAGAGTTGTCCATATAGCAATATTGCCGTCTCAATCCGTGGGATGCAAGTCTAAGCTTTGATAACCGACTGACGAAAGGGTGAAGCAATGGGTAAGACCCTGGCTGAGAAGGTGTGGGACGAGCATGTCGTACGTAGTACCGAAGGAGAGCCTGATCTCCTCTACATCGATCTCCACCTGATCCACGAAGTCACCTCGCCACAGGCCTTTGATGGCTTGCGGATGAGTCAGCGCAAGGTGCGTCGCCCAGACCTCACCTTGGCCACCGAAGACCACAATGTGCCCACACTCGACTGGGACAAGCCGATTGCCGATCCGGTGAGCCGCACCCAGGTCGACACCTTGCGCAAGAATGCCGCTGATTTCGGCGTACGTTTGCACCCGCTGGGAGATGTCGAGCAAGGGATAGTGCATGTGGTTGGCCCACAACTGGGGCTGACCCAGCCGGGCATGACCATCGTGTGCGGCGACAGCCACACCTCCACTCACGGCGCCTTCGGCGCGATCGCCTTTGGCATCGGCACCTCAGAAGTTGAGCATGTGCTGGCCACTCAGACCCTGCCTCAGCAGAAGCCGAAGACCATGGCAGTCACCGTGAATGGCAGCCTGCCCGAGGGAGTCACCGCCAAGGATCTCGTGCTCACCTTGATCACCCACACCGGTACTGGCGGTGGCCAAGGTTATATCGTCGAATATCGCGGCCAAGCCATTGAAGAGTTGTCGATGGAAGGCCGGATGACGGTCTGCAACATGAGCATCGAGTGGGGTGCCAAGGCCGGTTTGATCGCGCCCGACCAAACCACCTTTGACTACATCGAAGGCAAGCCTGAGGCACCTAAGGGAGCCGACTGGGATGCAGCGGTGGCCTACTGGAAGACCCTGGTCACCGACGCCGATGCCACCTTCGACAAGGAGATCGTGCTCGATGCCTCGACCATGACTCCCTTCGTCACCTGGGGCACCAATCCCGGTCAGGGCGTGCAGTTGGGTGGCAATGTGCCTTCGCCAGCTGATTTCTCTGACCCTGTGGATCAGATTGCATGTGAGAAGGCACTTGAATACATGGGTCTTCAGGCAGGTACGCCGATGCGCGAGATCAAGGTCGACACCGTGTTTGTGGGCTCGTGCACAAATGGTCGGATCGAAGACCTTCGCTTGGCCGCTGAAGTGATCAAGGGGCACAAGGTCGCTGACCAGACCAGACTCCTCGTGGTACCTGGCTCGGTACGGGTGCGTTTGCAGGCAGAGGCTGAGGGCCTCGACCAGATCTTCATCGCTGCCGGAGCTGAGTGGCGCGGTGCTGGCTGCTCGATGTGTTTGGGCATGAATCCAGACCAGTTGGCTCCGGGCGAGCGCAGCGCTTCCACCTCAAATCGCAACTTCGAAGGACGCCAGGGCAAAGGTGGGCGCACGCATCTGGTCTCCATCCCCGTTGCGGCTGCGACCGCCGTACGCGGCACCCTCAGCAGCCCGGCAGACCTCTGATCACCGGCGTAGGCAGGAGAAACCAACATGGATAAGTTCACCAATCACACCGGTGTGGCCATGCCGCTCAAGCGCAGCAATGTCGACACCGACCAGATCATCCCAGCCGTCTACTTGAAGCGAGTCACCCGTACGGGCTTTGAAGACGGACTCTTCGCGGCTTGGCGCAATGACCGCGAGTTCATCATGAATCGCCCCGAGTACGCCGAGGCGTCGGTCTTGGTTGCCGGACCCGACTTCGGCACTGGCTCATCGCGCGAACACGCAGTTTGGGCCTTGCAGAATTATGGCTTCAAGGTGGTCATTTCCTCTCGATTTGCAGACATCTTCCGCGGTAACTCTGGCAAGGCTGGTCTCTTGTCTGCGCAGGTTGATGAAGCCGTTGTGGAAGGGCTTTGGGCATATCTTGAAGCCAACCCTGGTGCCGAGGTGAGTGTCGATCTGGAGAGCCGCTCAATCAAGGCAGGCCAGGGTGATGATGCCATCGACGCGACCTTTGTGATTGACGACTACACCCGTTGGCGTTTGCTCAACGGTCTTGATGACATCGGGATCACGCTGTCTCATGAGGCAGATATTGATGCCTTCGAGGCCAAGCGCCCGGCGTACAAGCCAGTGACCCAATAACGGTTATGAATATCGCGAATCCTCATCTCTGGTTGAGGATTCGCGATATGAGCGAGCCAAGAACCGCAACAAATAACGGGTTTTCCAAGTTGGTGCCGCAGCAATTGGTGGTTGCGACACGCTTGGATTGAATTGTGCAATGCGCCACTTTTCCTTAGCGTGATTGACAAAAGTCGGGCAAGGCGCCCGATCTGTTCACGAAAGGGAAGCTAGTGAACAAGAATCAATTCATCGACACTCTTGCCGCGCGATTCGAGGGCAACCGCAAGGCTGCTGCTCATGCACTGGACGCAGTGATCGACACCATCACCCGTGAAGTGGTCAAGGGTGAAAAGGTGGCCATCACCGGGTTTGGCTCGTGGGAGAAGAAGATCCGCGAAGCCCGTTGGGTGCGCAACCCAGCCACGGGCGACAAGATGAAGGCCAAGAAGAAGGCCGTGCCGAAGTTCACTGCTGGTGCCGAGCTCAAGAAGTTTGTCTCCGGTGAGAAGAAGCTTGGCAAGCTGACTCTCGTTGGTGGCGCAAAGCCTGCTCCTGCCAAGAAGGCTGCTCCTGCGAAGGCATCGGCTCCGGCCAAGAAGGCTCCGGCTAAGAAGGCTCCGGCTAAGAAGGCTCCGGCTAAGAAGGCTCCGGCTAAGAAGGCTCCGGCTAAGAAGGCTCCAGCTAAGAAGGCTCCAGCTAAGAAGGCTCCAGCTAAGAAGGCTCCAGCTAAGAAGGCTCCGGCCAAGAAGGCTCCAGCCAAGAAGGCTCCAGCCAAGAAGGCCTAGGCAGTTCCCATCTCATTGGGGGCCGGTTGACGAGAGTCACCGGCCCCTAATGCTTTGTCAGGCTCAAGAGCTCTTGCGGTGTGGGCTCCAACGCCTAAGGCCTGGGCGGCTCGGAGGTCATCAGGGGTGTCGATGTCGAGTCGTGCTGAGTTGATCGTGAGATTGCATGGCACTGCTCCAGAAGCCAGATGTGCTGTTGCGGAGTTGGGCCCAAAGATTGGGCCGAGACCAACGCCAGGTGCGGCGCCAAGCATCGTCGTACCGCTTTGGTGGTGGTCGGCCACAAACCAACGAGCATGGTCTTGACCGAAGACAAGGGCAGCATCGAGCTCGGCGGTCAGCAAGCAGGGGAGATCTCCGAGCATGGCCAAGAAGCCGTGATCTGGATGAGTGATCATGAGCCGTTTTTGTGCCTGGATCAGCGCGGTGTTGAGGCCGCCGCCGGAGTCTGGTAGCCAAGCGCCCTGGCCGAGGTCGAGTTTGTCTTGCGAAACGATCACGACTTCATCGACCCATGGGCTGCGTTTCGCTGAGGCAATCGCGTCTCTTGCGAAGGCCTGCATCGCAGCGGGGCCAAAGCTGCCCGCAGCCAAGCGACTCTTGGCCTGAGGGGAAGTCTTGATCGGGACCAGTACGACGTACCGGTGTGGCATTCTTGCTACCTCCTGATCGTTGCGGACGATAGTGTCAGTAAGCGCTCTCGGAGACGGCACCGGGAGGCTACCAAGCTTGGTTTGGAGGGGTGATGTCGAAGGTTCGGCGCCAACAGGAGCGACCTGGATGGGCTTGGTCTTTGGCTGTGGCCATCATCAAACCCGTGTTGTTGACCTGCACCCGACGTGAGTGGATCCACGGTGAGCGGATCCCAGCCTCGGGTGGTTGCATCATCGTTGCCAATCACATTTCCCATTTCGACCCATTGGCCTTGGGGCACATGCTCCATGACCATGGGCGGGTGCCCAGATTCTTGGGCAAAGACACCTTGTTTGAGTTGCCAGTCTTGAAGCACATGCTGCGCAATGCCAAGCAGATCCCGGTCCATCGTCTCAGCGACGGCGCAGCACAGGCCTACACCGCCGCTGTCAAAGCTCTGCAATCGGGCGAGATGGTGATGGTCTATCCGGAGGGGTCAATCACCAAGGACCCAGATGGCTGGCCAATGCGCGGCAAGACAGGGGCGGCTCACCTGGCTCTCACTACTGGGTGTCCGGTAATTCCGATCGGTCAGTGGGGTGCACAAGAGGTACTTCCCCCCTACACCAAAGATTTCCACGTGATCCCGCCGCGCACCACCACCTTCATCGTGGGGGAACCAGTAGATCTTGATGACTTGATCGGGCAAGACATAGACGCAGAAGTCTTGCGCACGGCAACAGATCGAATCATGGCTGCGATTACCTCTCTCGTAGAAGAAGCGCGCAATGCCAAGGCGCCACCACTACGATTCGATCCCAAGGAAGCTGGCATTGGCGAGATCGGGCGTCCCGACTCAGGGCAGGAGAGTTCTTCATGAGCAAGGTTGCAGTGTTTGGCTCAGGTTCTTGGGGCACGGCATTTAGCCTCGTGCTAGCCGACGCCGGCAATGAGGTCACTATGTGGGCTCGGCGCCAAGGTGTCTGCGACACGATCAATGAGACCCACCAAAACACCGACTACTTGCCGGGCATCGATCTCCCGCAAGCCATTACTGCTACCCACGACCCTCAGGAAGCAGCTGCGGGAGCTGAATACGTCGTACTCGCGGTGCCATCGCAGACATTGCGCGAAAACCTGACGCAGTGGTCGCCCCTGCTTCCTGACAACGCGGTCTTTGTCTCATTGATGAAGGGCGTCGAGCTTGGCACGACCAAGCGGATGAGCGAAGTCATTGCTGAGGTGACAGGGGCCGGACCGGATCGGATCGCCGTGGTCAGTGGTCCCAACCTTGCCAAGGAGATTGCTGCGCGGGAGCCAGCAGCAAGCGTGGTCGCCTGCGCCGATTCGGATGTGGCCCAAAGCCTGCAAGAGGTCTGTCACACCCGAGCTTTCAGGCCATATTGGAGCGCTGATGTGATCGGTTGTGAGCTCGGAGGGGCCTACAAGAATGTCGTCGCCCTGTGCGTGGGCATGGCGGTCGGCCTGGGCTTCGGTGACAACACCACAGCATCGGTGATCACTCGTGGATTGGCTGAGACAGCGCGCTTGGCGCTCAAGCTCGGAGCCGACCCGATGACCCTGATGGGCCTAGCGGGGCTGGGCGACCTGGTGGCGACCTGCTCTTCGCCCCTGTCACGAAATCGCACCTTCGGTGAAAAGCTAGGCCAAGGGATGACCACCGACGAAGTGATCGCCTCGACTCGTCAGGTGGCGGAGGGCGTGAAGTCTGCCGGATCGATCAGGCAACTGGCCGAGGCCAACGGAGTCGATGCGCCGATTGCGGTGCATGTCGACGCGGTGGTGCGTGGTGAGATCACGGCGCGCGACATGATGAATGCCTTCATTGAGCGTGACACAAAGCACGAGCTTGGCTGAGAGTCACGACAGGGTCTGCGCCAAGGCTTGATCAAGGTCTGCCCAGAGGTCTTCGACATCTTCGATGCCGACCGACAGGCGCACCAGCCCCTCAGGAATGCTCGCGGTCTCTATCTGCCAACGGCGCCTGCGCTCCAGTGTCGACTCGACGCCTCCCAGCGAGGTTGCATAGATCCAGAGCTTCGTGTTGTTTTGCACCAAGTCGGCCTTGGCGGCCGTGGGCATGACCAAAGCCACGATGGCTCCGAAACCCGGATAGCGCACTTCGTCGACCCGAGGGTCTTCGCGCAGACGCTTGGCCAACTCGCGGGCATTGCTCTCGGCCCGGTCCAGGCGCACTGGCAGTGTGCGTAGGCCCCGCAGCGCCAACCAAGTCTCGAAGGGGCCAGGCGTCGACCCCTGCAGGTCACGACGGCCCTTGAGTACGCCGTGGATCTCATCGTTGGCGGTGACCACAGCGCCCATGAGCACATCGGAGTGGCCAGCGATGTACTTCGTCGCGGAATGTACGACGACATCGGCGCCTAACTCCAAGGGCTTTTGACGCAGGGGAGTGGCGAAGGTGTTGTCGACGACCACATGAGCCCCAGCGTCGTGCGCGGCCTTGATGATGGTGTCAAGATCGGCCACCTCGAGGGCCGGATTGGTCGGGCTCTCCAACCAGACCAGGGCTGCATCGTCGCAAGCCGCCACCACGCTGTCTGTGTCGGTGATGTCGACGAGTGTGGTCTGCACTCGACCGCGGAGTTCGAGATCGGCCAGGTGAGCCAAGGTGCCGTTGTAGCAGTGGCGAGGTGCTACCACCTTGGCGCCCAGCCCGACCAGATCGAGCACATTGACCACTGCGGCCATGCCAGATGCGAAGGCCAGGCATTTGCCGCCCTCCAAGGTGCCCAGGGCCTCTTCAAAGGCGGTCCAGGTGGGGTTGGAGAATCGTCCGTACTCGCGGTCGCCGCCACCTTGGAAGACTGAAGCCATTGTGATCGGTTCGTTCAGTGGCTGATCGGGCTGGTGGGGTGGGCGGCCGAGATGGACTGCTTGGGTCGAGGGGTGCATGGCCTTCATTGTGCCGGAGGCGCCAGATAGGGTCTGACGTGTGTCGCAAACAGCCCGCAAGACCAAGGTTGCCGTCGTATTCGGGGGGCGTTCTGAAGAGCACTCGATTTCGTGTGTGTCGGCCAGCAATGTGATCAGGGCGCTTGACCCGCAACGCTATGAAGTGATCCCGATCGGGATCAGCAAGCAAGGTCATTGGGTGATCCAGCCAGATGCAGCTGACTTCTCCATCGGCTCAGACGGAAACTTGCCGGAGGTTGGTGCAGGCACCCCAGTGGCGCTCACACGCAATGCAGAGCTGATCTCGACTGATACTTCGCAGCCCGCTAAGTCTTGGGGGCAGATCGATGTCGTCTTCCCTGTCTTGCACGGACCGTGGGGGCAAGACGGCACCTTGCAGGGTCTGCTCGAGTTGTCTGGAGTGCGCTATGTCGGGGCCGGAGTGCTCTCTAGTGCAGTCGGCACAGACAAGCACTTCATGAAGCAACTCTTCGTCGCCAACGGGCTGCCAGTGCAGCCGTGGGTCTTGGCCCGCCCTCATCAGTGGCAGACCGACCCGGAGGCGATCAGGGAAGCCGTGCGAGGCCTGGGTGGTGCGGTCTTCGTGAAACCCGCCCGAGCCGGCTCCAGTTTCGGCATTACCCGAGTGGCCGCTGGGGAGGCCATCGACGCTGCTGTCGAGCATGCTCGTGGACTTGACCCGAAGGTCCTGATCGAAGCTGCAGCCGATCGCCCCAGGGAGGTCGAGATCGGTGTGATCGGCAATCCCAGTGGGGGTCGGCCGCTGACCAGTGAGATTGCGGAGATCAAGGTCGGAGGTGAGCATGCCTTCTACGACTTCGAGGCCAAATATCTCCCCGAGCAGCACACCGATCTCGATGTGCCAGCAGATCTACCCGACGACATCGTGGAGCAGGTCAAGGATCTCGCTGTCAAAGCCTTTGTGGCCTTAGATGTCGAGGGCTTGGCCCGGGTCGACTTCTTCATCTTGCCGAGCGGACGCGTCGTACTCAATGAGGTCGAGACCATGCCCGGCTTCACGACTACATCGATGTTTCCGCAAATGTGGGCAGCATCGGGTCTTGACTATCCGAGCTTGCTCGACCACCTGATCGGCCTGGCAATGTCTCGCCCCACGGGCTTGCGTTGAGCTCTAGGCGCAGTCGCCGACTTTGGTTGTCGTCTGCTCCAAGACATCGCCGACAGCGACCATCTCATCGACTGGTGGGCGGTCTTGCCCTGGCACGGTGACCTCGACATTCGTGCTGCGACCCATGCTGGTCATCACCACATCGGAGTCTTGGTCGTCGATGGCGCTGGACGGCACAAACCACAACATCCCGTTTGCCGACTGACACCCTAGGGCCTCATCGAAGTTGCTGGGTCGCCCTACACCGCAGCGGAGTACGACGGGAGGGTCGCCCCAAGCCAGGGCATAGGGCGAGCCAGAGACGCTGACCCGTGACTTGCCGCCGAGTTTCTTGGGTAGGGCCTTGATGATCGCCTTGCATTCGCGAAGCTGCTCACCGGTCGGTGAGGTGGCCTTGACCTCGACACTGCCGCAGGCAGAGACGAGTGCCACAACGGGCAGGATCAGATATGTACGACGGGGCATGTGAGGGTGCGAGTGATCCCTTCAATGGTCTGGATCTGCGCCACGACCAGCTTGCCCAACTCGTCGACATTGCGGGCCTCGGCCCGCACGATCACGTCATAGGGGCCGGTGACATCTTCGGCATTGATCACACCATCGATGTCGACGATCTTGCTGGCTACGTTGGCAGCCTTGCCGACTTCAGTCTGGATCAAGATATAGGCCTGAATGACCATGAGCATTCCCCTGCCTTGTTGGTTGAATACGCTGTCCAACCTACCCGACCTGACCGTTTGTGCGGAACACCATTTGGAAGGCAAGAGATGATCGCATCCACGTTGGCCGAGCTAGGCGAGTTCGAGCTCATCGATCTGCTCTCGCAGATCTTCCCTCAAGGTGAGCATGTCTTCCTTGGGCCAGGAGATGATGCTGCCCTGGTCAGAACCCCACGTGGACACGTGGTAGTAGCTGCAGACATGTCGGTGCAGGGGCGTCATTTCAAGACCGAGTGGGCGCCAGCTAGGTCGATCGGTCGCAAGGCGACTGCGGCCAATTTGTCAGATATCAATGCCATGGGCGGACGAGCCCACTCATTGACGGTGTCATTGGGGATGCCACCCGAGAGTGAAACCAAATGGATCTTGGAGTTGGCTTCAGGTATTGCCGAGGAAGCCGCCTTGGTGGGCGCGAGTGTGGTCGGGGGAGATGTCACTCGCTCCGACGAAGTCATCATCGCGATTTCGGTGCTTGGCACCTGTGACCAGGCGCCCGTACGGCGTAACGGCGCGCAACCTGGCGACGTGCTGGCCCTGGCTGGTCGCCAAGGCTGGGCCGCCGCGGGTTTGGCCGTGCTGCAACGTGGCTTCAACTCTCCACGTGCTCTGGTGGAGGCATACCAATGCCCACAGGTGCCCTATTGGGCTGGACCTGCAGCAGCCCAAGCGGGAGCCACAGCAATGTTGGATGTTTCTGATGGGCTGGTCGCAGATGCGCGACATATCGCGAAATCATCGGGAGTCGACCTTGAAATCCAGACCGATAATTTAGCGGTCGCCGAGCCGATGCAGGCGGTCAGCGCAGCGATCGGGAGTGATCCCATCGACTTCATCTTGAGTGGAGGCGATGACTACTGCTTGCTGGCGACCTTCCCGGCGCAGGCAGCCCGCCCGGAGGGGTTCACTGTGATCGGCTCAGTCGTTGAAATGGCTGGAGAGCATCCCGAAGTACGGGTCGACGAAGTCGCCTACGAGGGCACCGGTGGACATCGCCACTTCTAGATCGCCACAACTCGGCGACACGTGGGTAGGCGAATCAGGGTGCTGGAGTCACGCGGGCGTGATCAGCGCTGGTCAGCGAGTGACCTTGCCAGCCTTAAGGCATCCGGTGCAGACATTGAGTCGCTTGGGGGTGCCATTGACGGTGGCGCGAACCCGCTGGATGTTGGGATTGAAACGGCGCTTGGTGATCTTGCGTGACCAGGGACGGTTGTTGCCGAAACCGGGCTTCTTGGCGCAGATGTCGCAGACGGCGGCCACGAGTGACTCCTAGAATCGAGTTGCTGAAGATTGGTGGGCCCAACGACTGGGTCGTATGGGCAACCTCAAAAGGATAACTGACCGGCGCTCATTCGGCGAATCGTGGTTGTGCTGGTCCAAATTATCGGTAGAGACCACTACGGTTGCAGCAGACCGCTGTGGGTCGAGGACCCAGCCTGGGAAGAGGAGTTGTTGGCAGATGAGCGAACTCACTCCGCCCACAGGTCCCTCCCCTGAAGCTGTGCTGGCCACCTTCGACCTGGAGCACTTCATCGAGTTTGCCGACCTGGCGGTCACTGCCCTGGCTCAACACCGGGCCGAGATCGATGACCTCAATGTCTTTCCAGTGCCCGACGGAGACACCGGAACCAACATGTATCTCACCGTTGAGGCAGCACGCGATGCGATGCGTGATGCTCTCAAAGACTCGCCAGGAGATCTCCGAGTCGGGCTGAGCGCCTATGCCCGTGGCGCACTCCTGGGAGCCAAAGGCAACAGCGGGGTGATCCTGAGCCAACTGATCGGGGCACTCTTCCGGAGGATTGGCCAGGCCCGACCCGACGACCGTTCCGCGCAGATATTCGCCCAAGGCATGCAAGAAGCCTCTGACGCTGCCTTCGCTGCAGTTGGCACTCCTGTCGAAGGCACCATCTTGAGCGTGGCCAGAGCCGCTGCGCAGGCGGCTACCGAAGCCGCAGCCAATCCCGAAAACCACCTAGCACAAGTGATCAGCGCGGCCACCGATGCGGCGCGGGTGGCCCTCGCGCACACCCCTGACCAAATGGAGATCTTGCGTCGTGCTGGCGTCGTGGACGCCGGGGGCGAGGGGCTGTGCGTCGTACTTGATGCTGCGGAGCAGGCGCTGACCGGTCGACGGCCAGAGTTCACCCGAAGGCGGGCCCGGCGCCGGCAGATTGAGCTCCCCACAGGCGACCTGACCGAGGACGGTCCGGCCTATGAGGTGATGTATCTCCTTGAGGCTGAAGATCACGACATCTTGGAGCTCAGATCCCGACTCCAAGAGTTGGGTGACTCATTGGTGGTCGTGGGTGGCGATGGGCTGTGGAATGTGCACGTGCACGTCAATGATGTTGGTGCCGCCATCGAGGCAGGCATCCAGGCAGGGCGTCCCAGCCGGATTGCAGTCACCCACTTCGCTGAGCAAGTCAGTCGGGCCCGTGAGCGACTCGCCCCACGCGAAGGGCGACGGGTCGTCGTACTTGCGGCAGGGCCGGGCCTGGCCGAGCTGTTCGACGAAGCCGGCGCACATGTGTTGGCCTTCACCACCCAGCAACGTCCGAGCGCAGCCCAAGTGCTCGAGCTGGTGAGGTCAAGCGGCGCGCAGGAGGTCGTCGTACTCCCCAATGACCCCTCGGTCATTGCCGTGTGCGAAGCGGCCGCCGCAGCAGCGGCCGAAAACGATCAACACGTCGTGGTGATCCCGACCCGTGCGCAGGTGCAGGGCATTGCCGCCCTGGCTGTCCACGACCCGTCGTTGCCTTTTGAGCACGACGTGGTCTCGATGACCTCAGCGGCAAAGGGGGCCCGTGACGGTGGCGTCACAGTTGCCATCGACACGGCCATGACCAGCGCCGGGCCATGCTCGCCAGGTGACGTGCTCGGCATCAGCAATGGTGACTTCTCCGTGGTCGGCTCTGACCTGTACGACGTCAGTGTGCAGGTGCTTGAGTCGTTGATGAGCGCTGGCGAGATGGTCACTCTGGTCTGGGGTGCGGGTGGTTCTGAGCTCGCGAAGCAGGTGGAAGCGTGGGTTCAGCACAATCACCCATCTGTTGATGTCTTGGTCTACGAGGGTGGTCAAGAGCGCTATCCATTGTTGTTCTCGGTGGAGTGATGATCGAGATCACCTGGGATTCCCCAGCCAGCGTGCTGGCCGGCAAGGGCGCCAAGAGCAAGCGGCAGTCAACCGACACCATCGAGGGGTCCAACTGGGCATGTGTTGGTGATGTGTTGCAAACCTATCCGCGCACCTACGTAAAGAAAGACGGCCTGAGCGAGCTCGGCTCCTTGACGGAAGGCTCGCTGCTCTCCCTCGTCGGCGAGATCATCAACTGCAAGCCATTCACCTACCGTGACCGTCGTACTGGCAGGGAGGCATATCGCCTTGAGGTACGCGTACGAGCTGAGGGCGGGCAACTCCTATTGACCTATTTTGACCGCAATGCCCGCACGGCTTCGTGGCGGGCAAGGGAGATGAGCCCAGGTCGGAAGGGGCTTTTTGCGGGGCGCCTGAAGTGGTTTCGTGACGAGTGGCAGTTGACCAACCCAGAGAGCCGGCTCTATGGAGCAAACACCGAAGGCGACATCGTCGAGTTGCCGGACTTGATCCCGATCTATCCGCAGGTGGGCGGCTTGACCACTTGGCAGATTGAGGATGTCATCCGGATTGCACTGGATCTGGTTGATGATTTCCCTGACCCATTGCCCGATGAGATTCGTGAACGCGAGGGCTTGCTCGACCTGCGCACGGCCTACTCCTGGATCCACCGGCCAAACAGTTGGGCCCAAAAGACCAAGGCCGAAGATCGCATCAAATATGACGAAGCCTGGATCGCGCAGGTGGTGCTCGCGCGCAAACGGCTCGAAGTGGAGGCCACTGCAGCCAACCCAAGACCCGGCTGCCGAGGCGGATTGCTCGACACATTTGATGCGCAACTGCCCTTCGAACTCACCGATGGGCAGCGGGCAGTCGGCAAGGAGATCAGCGCGGAGTTGTCCCTTGATCATCCGATGCATCGACTGTTGCAGGGCGAGGTCGGCTCTGGCAAGACGATCGTGGCGCTTCGAGCGATGCTTCAGGTGGTCGACTCGGGTGGGCAGGCTGCGTTGTTGGCGCCCACCGACGTGCTGGCCCAACAACACCTTCGTTCGATGAGCACCATGCTGGGTGACCTCGCGGCGGCAGGGATGCTTGGTGGGGCTGAGGTGTCCACCCGACTCACTCTCCTGACCGGGTCGTTGGGCGCCAAGGCTCGCAGACAGGCCCTCCTTGATGCGGCCAGTGGTGAGGCTGGCATCGTGATCGGCACGCATGCATTGCTGGAGGAGCATGTGTCTTTTGCTGACTTGGGTCTTGTGGTCGTCGATGAGCAGCATCGTTTTGGTGTCGAGCAACGCGCAGCGCTGGGGGTCAAGGCAGACAAGCCACCTCATGTGCTCGTGATGACTGCGACGCCGATCCCGCGCACTGTCGCAATGACCGTCTTTGGTGATCTCGACACCTCAACCCTGAGTCAACTCCCGGCAGGGCGGGCCGAGGTGCAGACAAATGTCGTGCCACTGCGGACTCAACCCGGCTGGTTGCCCCGCGTCTGGGAGCGGATTCGTGAAGAAGTTGCCACGGGACGGCAGGCCTATGTGGTCTGCTCCCGCATCGACTCCACAGACGACGAAACCGATGGCCTCTGGGGTGTGGTGGAGTTGGCCGAGGAGCTAGGTGAAGACCAACTCAAAGGTCTGCGTGTTGAGGTCTTGCATGGTCGGCTTCCTGCCGAGACGAAGGATGCCGTGATGCTGGCCTTCGCTGCTGGTGAGATCGACGTACTCGTCTCAACCACCGTGATTGAGGTCGGCGTAGACGTACCCAATGCCAGCGTGATGGCGATCATGGATGCCGACCGCTTCGGGGTCTCCCAACTCCACCAACTCCGGGGCCGGATCGGTCGCGGCGGCCACGCTGGAGTCTGCCTATTGGTCACGCGTGCAGAGCCGGGCACGACCACGATGCAACGCCTAGAAGCAGTCGCAAGCACTCGTGACGGGTTTGCGTTGTCACGCATCGACCTTGAGCAGCGCCGTGAGGGTGATGTCTTGGGTACGGCGCAAAGTGGCGGCGCCAAGTCACTGAAGAAACTGTCGGTGCTCAACGACGAAGACATCATCGTGGCGGCAAGAGAGGCCGCCACAAGCTATGTCAGGACTGACGCCACTCTGGCTGGATTGCCCGACTTGGCTGATGCC
>Ga0209607_1001638_pt1 | contig 18659 bp, 10 predicted proteins | sample AD_UKC117_MetaG_FD_184413 | JGI IMG/M metagenome (GOLD analysis project Ga0209607, IMG submission 184413) | Active sludge microbial communities of municipal wastewater-treating anaerobic digesters from Hong Kong - AD_UKC117_MetaG (SPAdes)... | ecosystem: Engineered > Bioreactor > Anaerobic >... | reverse complement strand
ACGATGAGGTGGTGGTGGCCGGTGTCCATGCCCTTCGTGACGGCTGGAAGGTGGAACGGCTGGCAGAAGCTTCGGAAACCAATGTGGGAGGGTTGTTGTGATGCACATTTCCGAGATGGTTTTTCAGCGGAAGATCCTCTTTTATTTTCTGCTGGCGGCAATGGTCATCGGGGGGATCTTCTCCTTCCGCTCCCTCAGTAAGCTTGAGGATCCTGAGATCTTGGTCATGGTGGCTCGGGTGGTGACCATTTACCCGGGGGCATCGGCCCATGAGGTGGAGCTACAGGTGACCGACATCCTGGAGAATGAACTGAACACCCTTTCCGACCTCAACCAGATTCTTTCGCAGTCGGAGGAGAACGTTTCGATGATCACGGTGGAACTGAAGATGACGGTTCCCCAGGAGGAGATTCCGCAGCGGTGGGAGTTTCTGCGGCGGAAGGTCGCGGCGGCGGTGCCCAAACTGCCGGCGGGAGCGCAGACTCCGATGGTGATCGACGACTTCGGCGATGTCTACGGCCTGTTTTACGCGATGACAGCCGACGGCTACTCCTATGAGGAGATGAAGAAATACGCTGAGTTTGTGAAGCGGGAGCTGCTGGAGGTGGAGGGGGTCAGGCGGGTATCCCTTTACGGGGCACCCGAACCGGTCGCCGATATTATCCTGCCGGCCGAAACGATGGGCGAGCTGGGGGTCTTCCCCCTGCAGATCATGTCGGCCATCAGCGGGCAGAACCAGACGGTTTACCCCGGTGTCCTGGAGAGCGGCCACCAGCTGGTCCGCGTGGGGATCAGCGACAAACTCACCTCCATCGAAGATCTGAAGAACATCCAGATCAGGGGGATCCGCGGCGACCAGTTCCGGCTGGGAGATATCGCCACCATTCAGAAGGGCTATGCCACGCCCCTGCGCAACACGATGACCCTCAACAACCAGAAGACCCTGGCCATCTCGGCTTCCATGGAGAAGGGGGAGAACATCATCGATGTGGGCAAACGGGTGGAACAGAGGATGGAAGAGCTTCAGGAGCGACTTCCGGCGGGTTTTCATTTCGAGAAGGTATTCTTCCAGTCTGATGTGGTGAAGGAGGCCATCGACGGTTTCATGTGGAACCTGGTGGCCTCGGTGGCCATCGTTATTCTGGTGTTGATGCTTACCATGGGTTTGCGCAGTGGGGTGATCATCGGTGTGGGGCTGTTGCTGACAGTGCTGGCCACCTTTCCGGTGCTGCTGGCCACGGGGGGTACCCTCCAGCGCATCTCCCTGGGGGCCTTTATTATTGCCATGGGAATGCTCGTCGACAATGCCATCGTGATTGCCGACGGCATCCTGGTTGACCTCGGGAAAGGCGTGAAACGGAACATTGCCCTGACGCGTACCGCCAGGCAGACGGCCATGCCCCTGCTGGGGGCTACCCTGATCACCATTACCGCCTTCTTACCGGTGTTTCTCTCCAAAGATACAGCAGGCACCTATGCCCGCGACCTCTTCGTGGTCCTCTGCATTTCGCTGCTTTTCAGCTGGATTCTGGCGCTGACCCAGATCCCCCTCTTCGCGGAAAAGTGGCTGAAGATCAAAGGGGAGGGCGATGCCGGGCCCCGCCCTGAGGGGAAAACCCACCGGGCAGTACGCCTGGCCCTGAGCTTTCTCATCAACCACAAGCCGGGCACCATCGCCGTGGCCTCCCTTTTAATGCTGCTGGCAGGCCTGAATGTGAAGAACATCCAGAATGCCTTCTTCCCTGACCTCAACTATAACCAGGTCTATATCGAATATAAGCTTCCCGACGGCACCTCTCCTGACCGGGTCAACGGGGATCTTCAGAAAATCACCGCTCATCTGCTGCAGATGGAAGAGGTGAAGATGGTGGTGGCCAGTCACGGGATGACCCCCACGCGCTACTGTCTGGTGCGGGCCATCGGGGAGGCGGGCGACCACATCGGTGAGCTGATCGTCAACTTTGAGGACTATAATACGATGGTCCGCATGAAGCCGGTGCTGGAGAGGTATCTTCATGAGAACTACCCTGATGCGGCCGTCAGGATCAGGAAATATAATTTGTCGGTGAAGGCGACGCATACCGTGGAGGTGGAGTTCCGGGGGCCCGATCCGGCGGTCCTGCATCGTCTGAGCCGCCAGGTGCAGGAGATCATGCGGCACACGCCCGGCGTAGACAAATACACCATCGGTGACGACTGGAATGCCATGGGCAAGTCGATGACTGCCCAATATGATCCCACGCTGGCCACCCGGGCGGGGGTGAGCCGCTCCGACCTGAGCAACGCCCTGCTGGCGGCGACAACGGGTCTTCCCCTCGGGAAGTACTATGAAGGGGAGACCGCCTACACCATCCTGATGAAGACGCGTGCGGCCGACGGCTCTCACCTGCAGGACCTGAGCGACATTCCGGTGTGGAGCATGCTTCCCGATGTGGGGCGGCTATTGGGCACCGACGCCATGGAGCTGCTCTATGGCACCAAAACCACCGATGACCTCACCAAAGAGCTGATTAGTCCGGTGCCCCTGAGTGCGGTCACCGCGGGCATCGGCCTGAGCTGGGAAGAGACGCTGGTGCACCGCACCAACGGGCAGCGCTCTATACAGGCCCAGTGCGACCCCGCCGAAGGTTTCAGTCCGGCCGACGTGCGCCGCGCCATGATGAAAGAGGTGGCGGCCATCGACCTGCCGGAAGGTTACACCTACAAGTGGGTGGGCGAATACGACCTCCAGAGGGACGCCCTCAAGAATATTTTCAGCTACCTCCCCCTTTCCATCGTGATTATCCTGATCATCCTGTTGCTCCTCTTCAACGACCTGCGGAAGCCCTTCATCGTGCTGGCGGTGATTCCCCTGACGGCCATCGGGGTGGTGCCCGGACTGATTCTCACGCGGTCGCCCTTTACCTTCATGGCCATCGTGGGGGCCATCGGGCTTATCGGGATGCTCATCAAGAACTCGGTGGTGCTGCTCGACGAGATTACCCGCCAGACCGGAATGGGGATTCCCCGCTTCACGGCGCTGGTGAATGCCACCATTGCCCGTACACGGCCGGTGATCATGGCCTCGGTGACCACCATCCTGGGGATGCTCCCCCTGCTCACCGACCCCATGTACAAGAGCATGGCCGTCACCATCATCAGCGGCCTCATCGTGGGAACCCTCATCACCCTGATCTTCGTGCCCATCCTCTATGCTTTTACCTTTCATATCCATAGGGATGAGACAGGCGAAGCCCCGGAAGCCCTTTCAGGAGGATTGCCAGGTGTACCCCGGGCGATGGTCTCCGGCGGTACTTCCGGAAGCCCCATGGATCCGGCGGCTGGTCCCGGCGTAAGTTCCCAAACCCCTGAAAAATGAGAATGACCATGAAGCGATTGTTGATCCTATTTTTGGTGCTGGTGACGCTTCCGGAGGTGAAAGCACAACAGAGGCTGACCCTGGAGGAGTGCCGCCGGCTGGCCCTGGAGCAGAGCGAAGAGATGAAGATTGCCCGTTTCAGGGTGGAAAAGGCCGGTGCCGAGCGGGCGGCCATGAAAACACAGTACCTTCCCTCGCTGTCGGGGAGCGCTACGGGACTCTATCTCCACAATAACATCGAACAGGAGCTGACGCTGCCTACGCAGGTCCCTGATCCGGCCACAGGCCAGTTGCGGCCCAATGTGATGGTTCATCCCCAGACGGGGGAGGTGGTGATGGGGCCCGACGGAAACCCCGTGTTTAACATGTATGCCTGGCTGCCTTTGGAGATCAGCCTTCAGGGGGCTTACCTGGCGGGGATCTCGCTGCAGCAGCCCCTCTATACCGGGGGAAAGATCGCCGCAGGCCATGCCATGACCCGCATCGGTGCGGAAATGGCCGCCGACAACCTGGAACTGCAGCGCGCCAATACCCTGTGGGAGACCGACCAGGCTTACTGGCTTTATGTGTCGGTGCAGGAGAAGGTGAAACTGGCCGAAGCCTATGAGGGATTGCTCAGCCGGTTGGAGGAGCGGGTGCAGAATGCCTGGGAGACAGGCATGACCACCCGCAACGAGCTGCTCAAGGTGACCGTGAAGCATAACGAGGCCCGCCTGCAGCTGCAGAAAGCCCGCAGCGGACTGGAGCTGACCCGGATGGCCCTCTGCCGCATCACCGGACTCCCCTTTGACACGGCCCTTGAGACGGCCGGTGAGGAATCCCTGGGGCTACAAGCTGATACAGACACTACTTCCGGGGGTGGCGTGCCAGGTGCACGAACTCACGCGGGGGAAAGCGTGAGGGATTCCTTCTCCCCCATGGCGGTGGAAGTGGTCCCGGAACCGGCGAACCATCTGCCCGGAACCGCGGTTGATTTGTCGGCCCGGCCTGAGTTCCGGCTGTTACAGAAAAACGTGGCCCTGGCCGAAGAGCAGGTGAAGCTGGTGCGTGCTGATTTCCTGCCCACGGCAGGTATCAGTGTGGGCTATAACCATGTCGGGGGGATCGAAGTGGGACCTGAGAAGTTCAGTTCCTCCAATCCCAGTGTCATCGCCTCCCTGAAGATACCCCTGTTCCATTGGGGAGAGGGGCGGCAGAAACAGATCTCGGCGCAGCGCGACCGGGCAATCAGGGAGGCGGAGCTGGAGAAGAACAGCCGGCTGATGGCCCTGGAGGTGGAGCAGGCGCGCCTTAACCTGAGGGATGCCCGACTGCGGCTGGAAATGGCCGCACCCGCCATGGAACAGGCCGAAGAGAACCTCAGGGTGAGCAGCGACAACTATGAGGTGGGCCTGGGACTTCTCACAGACCTGCTGGAAGCACAGGCGCAGTGGCAGAATGCCCGCAGTGAACAGATCGAGGCGGTTGCCGACTACCGCCTGAAAGAGAGCGCCTGGCTCAAAGCCACCGGTGCCCTCCAATGATCACCGTGAAGGAGGGGATCCGGGTTCCAGTGGGCCGCAGCCAGAGCAGTGTGTTCTGGACCGGCCTGACCACCCCGTTCCATAACGCACGGGAATGCTTCCCGGAACAGCCGGGGATTCCGGAGAAAAGGTTACGGAATAATGGACCGCGGAATAATGGACTGCGGATAACAGGTCCCGGAATAATGGACTGCGGATAACAGGTCCCGGAATAATGGACTGCGGATAACAGGCCCCGGATGTTGCAGGATGGCCTTTATGGTGATCCGGAGCCGGAAATCCGCCCAGGTTGAGTATATTTGATGGAACATGGATCACAGAGCGTAACCACACGACGATGATGAACAAGGAACTGGATTTCATCAGCAATCTCTCCTCCTATAAGTTGCGGTCGATCCTCTTCAGGGTAGGATCGGTAAGTGCCGTGGCTTTGGTTTTCATGCTGGTGACCACCAGAATCATCGGCGGCAATGCGGCACATATCCCTCCGGTCCAGTATTTCAAGGTGATTCTGATCTTCAACATCGTCACCGAATTGAATGTTCTGCTCGACAATCTCTCGGAACGCTATTTTCCGATTCCTTCCAGAATAAAAACGCGGGTACTGCTCCATTTTCTGCTCAGCCTGATGATCGGCCTCTTTGCGCTGATCTATTTCGAAAGTCAGATCAAATACCTGGAGGTGCTGCAGGAACCCATCACGTGGCTGATGGTGGCCTTCGGGCTGATCTTTGTTTTTATCCTGATTGTCATCTCCCTGAGCCTGCGCATCGTTTCCAAGTGGATTGCCTCGCAGCGGGAGGTGGAAGCCCTCAGGCAGCTGCAGATGAAAAACGACTACAATGCCCTTCAGGACCAGCTGAATCCCCATTTTCTCTTCAACAATCTGAGTGTGCTGAAGTCAATGATCCGTTACGACCAGGAGGCGGCGGTAGCCTTCACCCAGAATTTCACCGATACCTACCGGTATGTGTTGCAGAGCCGCGACCGGACGACGGTCTCCCTGGAGGAGGAGCTGGAGTTCATCAGGAGTTACCTGGAGCTGCACCAGGAACGGCTGGGGGAGGGCCTGCAGGTGTCGGTCGACGTGGATCCTGCGCTGAATCCCCGGCGGATTCCTCCCTTGTCGCTGCAGTTGCTGGTAGAAAATGCCATCAAGCACAACGTGGTATCCACCGACCGGCCGCTGAACCTGAAGATCTTCACTTCGGGGGAATCGATCAGCGTCGATAACAACATACAGGTCAGGGAGACCTCCTATTCGACCGAGAAGGGACTGGCCAACCTCACGGCGCGCTATGAATTGCTGACCGAGCGAAAAGTGACGGTCACCGATGCGGGAGGTGTGTTCAGGGTGGAGTTGCCCCTGCTTTGAGATTCAAGGGCCATGGGATATTGAACGCAGAAATAAAAGGAGAAGAGATGAGAGTAGCCATCATAGAAGATGAGAAGCCCAACTTGCGGATGCTCACCGATATGCTGCAGAAGCTGCGGCCCGGCTGGGAGGTGGTGGCCCGGCTGGAGAGTGTCAGTCAGAGCGTGGCTTTTTTTGCGGACGGGGAACAGCCCGACCTGGTGCTGATGGACATCCAGCTGAGTGACGGGATCTGTTTTACAATTTTTGAGCAGGTGCATGTCACCAGCAACATCATCTTCACCACGGCCTTTGACCAGTATGCCATCCAGGCCTTCCGGGTCAACAGTGTAGATTATCTTTTAAAGCCTGTCAGGGAGAGTGATCTGGAGCGGGCGCTGGAGAAATTTGAATCGTGGCGGGGGCCGCAGCACTCCGGCAGGCACCCTGACCACCGGGCCTTACCGCAGGGAGCAGACTATGGGGAGATCCTCCGGGCTATAAGATCGGGACAAAAGGAGTACCGTAAGCGGTTTCTGATTTCGGCGGGCAACCGGTATTACAAGCTCGACACCCCCGATATCGCCTGTTTTGTAAGCGAGAACCGGATCACCACGGCCATCACCTGGAGCGGGGAGAAGCACGTGGTCGATTTCTCCCTCGACCGGCTGGAAGAGGAACTCGACCCCGACCACTATTTCCGGGCCGACCGGCGGACCATCGTCCACATCGACCTCATTGCCCGCTTCGAGGACTACTTCGGCAACAAGCTTGTCGTCAGGCTGAAGAGCCCTGTCAATGACAAAATCACCATCAGCCGTCTGAAAGCCTCAGCCTTCAAGATGTGGGTGGGGAAATAATCATCAGACGGTATGGGAACAGGATGAACATCCTTGATGTAATTCATAGAACTTTTCTATTTTTAGAGCTGATCCTTTAATTCTGCAGTATGACATCCTCTTTGCCTGACCAGGTCGCCGGGTCGTCTGATCGCCAGTTCACCGCCGGAATGTGGTGTCCATCCGCGAATTTCTTCTCCCTATTCATCCTGGTTGGCGTGGTAAGCCTGTCTTTTGTGATTCTTCCATTGGCTTCCCGTGCAGGCGTCACGGATCCCTGCACCAGTTCGGTTTCAGGTTCAGTGTCAGGAGCCAGCTACGGACTGGTATCCGGTGTATGGGAAGCCCCTTCAGACACTCCTTCCGCCAAAGGGGAAAAGGGGAAAAGGGTGCTGGTTCTCTCCCCCTCACCTGAAAACAAGAGAAACAGCGAGGGGAGTTTCATCACCCTTCGCGACGGGAAACTCCTCTTCATTTACACCCATTACGGTTCAGGCGGAAACGGGGACCATGACTCTGCATGCCTGAAGGGGCGCATTTCCGGAGACGGCGGAAAAACCTGGTCTGAGAAAGATCAGCTGATCCTGGAAAATGAGGGAGCGATGAACATCATGTCGGTATCCCTGCTGAGGCTGCGCAACGGCTCGATAGCCCTTTTTTACCTCCGGAAGAATTCCACCGAAGATTGCATCCCGGTGATGCGCCTCTCGGCGAATGAAGGAGAGAGCTGGGGCCCGCCTGTGGAATGCATCACCGACCGGAAAGGGTATTTCGTCCTCAACAATGACCGGGCGATCCAGCTTTCCGGGGGAAGGATCATTCTGCCGGTGGCCCTGCATAAGGTTCCGGGCGATCCCACCTGGAACAACAAGGCGAAACTCTTCTGTTACTATTCCGACGATAACGGGCAGAGCTGGGCGGCCGGAAACCAGGTCCCCGACACCACGGCGATCATCACCCAGGAACCGGGAGTGATAGAAATGAAAAACGGCCAGCTGCTGATGTTCATCCGTGCCAGCGGCGGGTATCAGCAATTTGCTCTTTCTGCGGACAGGGGAGTCACCTGGAGTCACATCGGAAGCCTTGGGGTGGCATCACCCCTTTCCCCTGCCAGCATTAAAAAGATCCCGTCGACCGGCGACTGGCTGATGGTGTGGAACAATAACGATGGGAGCCGGCCGCAGACGAAAGGGGAAAGGACGCCCCTGACCGTTGCCGTTTCGCGCGACGAGGGGAAAACCTGGCCATATATCACGGATATCGAAACCGATCCCGATGGCTGGTATTGCTACACGGCCATTCATTTTTACAAAAGGCACGTGCTGCTGGGCTACTGTGCAGGGAGCCAGCAAGCGGGTACCCATCTCGATGTGGCCGCCATCAGAAGGATCAGGGTCAGCGATCTGTACCGCTGATATTTTATTTAACTAGTGGATGGAAAATACCATAAGGTCAATATCTCTTACCTGATCAGGGTCATTTTATTCACTGAAATCATGATTTCTATAAAAGAATAAGTACTGATAAATAAGTCTTATTGTTCTGTCAATTCCACAACGATACTGTCGTATTCATTGTTTAATGGCAAGGCTATTCCTTCTTTTATCAGGATCTCTCCTGTGATGACTTTCCCGTTGACTGACAACCAGGAGGATTTTCCATCGGCCAGGTTAATCTCCTTCATCATGTAATTTTTGGCAGGATCCAGGCCATCAAGTTTTACTGGCGGCATGAATTCCCCCACTTTACGATGAAGAAGGAATCCGAAGAATACTGCTCTCTTTTTTTCTTTGGTGACATACATCAGAGAAGCTCTGTTAGAAGAATAAGGAGACTCAAGCCTGAAAAGGTCTCCCTGAAAAATCACCTCCCTGATATTTTTATAGGTCTCAATAGCCTTTTTTGAAAAGGCAAATTCCTCAGGAGTCATTTGTCCGGGTTGAAGGTCCATCCCCATTTTCCCCATCATGGCCACATCAAACCTAAGTTTAATGGGGGTTACCCTTCTGGTCTGATGATTGGGCACCACTGAAACATGGTTACAAGATGCGTGGCCGGGAAAAAAAGGGAACCACCCCACTGGATAAAGATCCGCTGAATCGCATCGGTATTGTCGCTTGGCCAGTATTCGTGGAAATAAGGTAAAGAGCCATATTCCATTCTTCCTCCTCCTCCCGAACAAAGCATCATTTGAACGTCGGGATGGGAAGTTTTTACTTTTTCAAAAACAGAAAGGAGCCCATTGGCATAGTCTACCTGCAGGTTAGATTGTTTGCCAGCCGGAAGCCAGTTGGATCCTCCATTCTGGATAAACCGGTTGCAATCCCACTTTACATAGGCAATGCCAGGATTTTTTTTCAGCAGGTCATCGACCGAACTGAAGACAAATTGTTGTACTTCAGGATTAGCCAGGTCAAGGATTAGCTGGTTCCTGAAAAGTATAGGTTCACGATGTGGTTGTGCGATGACCCATTCCGGGTGTTTTTCATATAGTTCACTTTTCGGGTTGACCATTTCCGGTTCAATCCAGATCCCGAATCTGACATTGTTTTTCTCAGCTTCCTTCACGAGATAACCTATACCATTGGGAAGCTTTTTGTGGTTCACCTGCCAGTCCCCCAATCCGGCTTGGTCATTGTTCCTGGGATATTTATTTCCGAACCAGCCATCGTCCAGGAGGAAAAGCTCCAGGTTGAGGCTTGCGGCATCTTTCATGATTTGGGCCAATTTCTGTTCGTCGAAATCGAAATAGGTAGCCTCCCAATTGTTCAGGAGGGTCAATCTGGATTTATCGCCATCGCGGACACCGTATTTCCTGGCCCAGTCATGGAAATTCCGGCTAACCTGTCCCTTTCCTGAATTGGTATGGGTATAAAGGAGGGCAGGAGTTTTGAAAAGTTCCCCTTTCCCTAGCAGGTATTGTGAGGCAAAAGGATTAATGCCAGCCAGGACCCTCAGCTCCTGGGTCCTGTTGATTTCCAGGGCAATCTGAAAGCTTCCGGGCCAGGCCAGACTGGCACCGATCACCTCTCCTTCTTTTTCGGTAGCAGGTTGGTTTAGTGAAACCAGGAAGGAGGGAGTGGCATACATGGTCGCCCGGGCTCCAAGTTTGGAATCAATGATTTTAATTCCTTCAGTCAGACAGGATTCCTTAAGGTTCATTTCGTTACCCCAGTCCCCGTGTAACTGGGTCAGCCAGTAAGAATAGGCCTTAAAGCCCAATTGCGCAGAGGCAAAATTGTAAAGAGTTACGTTTCCCTCTTCATTATGGGAGATCTCCGCCCACTGCTCTATGATGTTTTCACGGGTATAAGCCCTGAATACCAGGTCCACATGAAAGGGGTAATAGGCGTCTCTCAGGGTAATCCGGGTGGTCGTAATGTTTTCATCAGTTTTGACCACAGTAACCTTATCAAATACCAGTTCAGTGGAAGTGTTCCCGTCAACGTGGCTAGCCCGAAGGGCCACCTCATTGGTTTCACCGGTACCAAAAGTGGAGTAGGCCTCAAGCACTACCGGAGTATTCTCCCTGAGCCGGTCGGTACCGATATTGTCACCATACCATACCTGCCGCAACTTCTGATGATCTACTCTGAAAATAAGGGCGTTGTTGTTAGTTTCGATCCTGATGAACTCCTGGGCCGGTGCTATTCCGGAAGCCAGAAGAAGTAAGATAAAGAGAAGACGTTTCATAAATGGTATATTTGATTTATTCTGTTGTTTTAAAACTGTGATTAAGCAATTATAATTATTTAAAAGTCTTTGTCAGTGATTTTTTGATCTTTAATCACTTCTGAGAACCTGAACCGGATAAAATGGTCGTATACTTCATCCTCCATGAGCAGGCAGCCCGGAAAATGGGGATGGTGAGGGGTGTCTGGGAAGAATTGGGCCTCCAGACAGAGTCCATTGTACATTCTGAAGGTTTTAATCCCTGTTCCCGGTTCCGGGGAGTCGAGATAATTTCCCGTATAGAGGAGCAATCCAGGATAGGAAGTGAACAATTCGATCTTTCGTCCTGTGGTGTCCTCCCAAAGGATAGCCTCCGGAATTCCGGGATTCTCTTTATCCAGGACAAAGCAGTGGTTGTAGCCCCGGTTCCAGGTTAGTTGCTGATTATCATCAAAAATGTGGTTCCCGATCTTTTGTAAGGAGCAGAAATCAAATGGGGAATCCTTAACCGGAATAAAGCGACCGGTAGGAATATAGTCTTCGGAGGTTTCCAGGATTTTCCTGGCCCTTACCTGCAGGCTGTGCTTTAGAATATCGTCGCTTCCTGAAAGGTTAAAATAGGCATGGTTGGTCAGGTTAAGAAAAGTGGGCTGGTCGGAGGTTGCTCTAAACCTTATTGTCACGTTATTCTCCTCATCCAGCTGATAAAAAACTTCGGCATGCAGATTTCCGGGGTATCCTCCTTCCCCATCCATGCTATCCAGGGTAAAAATGACACCGTTCCCGGGAAACTCCATATCCCACACCTTATGATGAAATCCGGAGAATCCTCCATGGTTGGAATTCTTGCCATCATTGGCTTCCAGCTGGTAGTCCATGGGCCCGATTGAAAACCGGGCATTACCGATGCGGTTGGCAAAACGTCCAATGGTGGCCCCCATATAAAACCGGTCGGAGATATAGCCTTCAGGTGTGGGATATCCCAGCAGCAGATTATCTGTAGTGTTATTTCTGCTGGGAAAACGTGCGGAAATCCAGGTGGCTCCCCAGTTGGTGAGTTCAACTGCAAAACCCTGGTCATTGGTCATGCGGATCAAGTCAATTGACCTGCCGTCAATGATCCTTCCTCCTGATTCCCTGGATATTTCATTCATGAGAGGGATCTACTTTTTAATCACTTTACACCGGTACTGTGTTCCTTTATGGTCATTCACTGTTAATATGTAAATTCCGCTCCGGAGATCAGCCAGATTCAGGATCTTATCAATCGGGATCACATTCCTTACCAGCATTCCTGAAGAATTCCAGATGGTGACCTCAGGATTATCCATCCCCTGGTACTGGAGAGTCAGATGGCTGATAAAGGGATTAGGGAAAGCGGTGAAAGTGGGAAAAGGCCTGCTGATCCTGGAGGATGTAAGCGTTCCGGGATAAATCTTGAGAAATTTTACGTCACGCCTCGGGACATATACGTTCCACGAAGTGGATCTCTCTTCTTTAGTGCCGTTCCACAGGTCGAGAACGATATAGCTCATGCCTGGTTCCAGTCCCACTCTTTTAAAATCAACCGGTTTGTCCCCGGAAGTGGTGGTATAGTTAAAGATGGCCAGATAAAGCGTATCGGCGAGTTGTGTCGAAAAAACGTCAGCTGCGTTATTCCCGTTAGCTGCTTCCACGGGGGAGAAAGCTTTAGTCAGTCGGGCGACACGGTTCACTTCAACGTTGGTCAGGTATGTTTCAGCACGCAATTTAGCTGAGGAGTATCCCGATTCGCTGAAATCGTCACCTGAACAAAATAGGCCAGTGATGACCGAGGATGTAACCCTGGCCCGGTTCTCTCCTGAGGATACTCCATTGAGGACTACATTGTCGGCATCGTTAAAGGTATACAGGTGATCGAGCCACCACCCGTACGTAAGGCTGTTGAGAGTATATTCCGTATTATCGATGCTGGCATAGGCGTCGCAGGCAATCCTTCTACCATGCCCATACTGTGAAGGGAAAAGGGGAGAAATTGAAAAATTGAGGAACATCCTGCCGTCGAGGTAGTCGACAATATATTGAAGTCCCTGGTTATAGGCCTGGATGCCGGTCTGTACTTCAGCATCATAATAATGGTCACTTTCCAGGCTTCCATGGGTCATGAAATCGAGTTTCAGGAAGGTGAATCCCTGGGCTAGAAACCGGTTGAGGTAAAGGTTGATTCTGCTTTTTGTTGCCGGATGGGTGGGGTCGACCGCCCAGGCTCCCGCAATCTCCTGTGGTTTACCATTGGCATACAAGTAGATATCTCTGTAATAAACATCGGTGGTTCCCTCTACCAGCCGGTTAGGATTTTTGGCCCAGTCCACAAAGGGGGTCCAGTATATTCCTGCATTCTGGCCACGGGCTTTGGTTTCCCTGACAAACCTGAAAATATCAGAATAGGAGATGTTGTCCCAGTAGGAATCCAACCCGATATATACAGTGCTGTCATTCTGGAAGTTGTTGTTTTGCAGTTTGTCTGCAAAGTACTGGGATACTTCGGTGGCGTTTTTATAGGAGAGTTTGGTTTGGATGGCACCCCAGCTGTTCCAACAGAAGGGTTTACCCTTACTCCAGGGGAGTCTGGGAGCCAGGGTTTCAGTGGCATCGGCATAAGTTTCCATGCCCCTGCGCCAGTCTTCGAAATAGCCTGTGAAAATCCTGGGAGACTTTATTTTATGGTTTTTCACGGCACCATGGTCTAGGACATCGCGGGTTTCATTTGAGGTCACTCCCCCAAAGATTTCAAGCCTCTCCAATTTATTTCCCGCGGATGTAGTCGCCCGGATCCCGGTCTTCCATACATTATGTTCCATTGACCCGGTCACAAAACCTTCCCGGGTTTCCTGGTTAATCAGAGCGGCTACCTCATATCCGGCAAGAGGAATACCGAAATTCAGGGACTGGTACCTTACCCATTTATCATTATCAAAGGGAACCCAGACCGAATTATTGGTGCCGGCAGGTAATAGTTCCAGCGGAACCGTGGTGAGTAGGGGTGCCATGTAATTGGAGACCAGCTCCTGTGATGATTCGATTGAAAAATCGGTTGTAAAGAAATCCTGTCCCTCATAGAGATAATAATTTTGTTTCAGAAGGATCCTATTGTCAGATGTCTTGGCAGTGATGACTACCTTCATACCTTTGCCGGTTGCATCAGAGAAGAGGCTGTCAGTGATCTCATGACTCTTCATCTCTTCAATAAATGTCCTCTCCCCCGATTCTATGAAGGAAGGCTGGGTTTGCATGACCAGGGGCTTCCCCCTGAATAAAAGGTCAGCTTTGCCGGTTGGGTAAATCCTTATTTTCCAGTTACCGAAGTTGCGATTGTATGTTCCTGTTGTGTCGGGGAGGTCTGTGATTGTGTTTTTCAGAAGAATCAGATCAAGGTCGGGGGCATACCCGGAGGAGTTGCCTACCACCAATTTGTTGGTGCCTGTCCTGAGTTCAACGGAGGTTTCCAGATGACCGGGAGTGTTCCAGGTTCCAGTAGCGGGACAGGCCAGAACCACCGGAGTTGCTTCATTGACTGAAAGCTCGAAATTACGGCCTTCTCCGGCCAGGTACCAAAGAGAGAGCTGATACATACCACTCTGGCTCACGGAAAAAACAAACTCAATACTTCCCTTTCCGGTCACACCACCCATGTTGCCCACTTTTCTACCGCCGGAGGAGAGGGTCGAGTTGATCACGGAAGCCGATCCTGTCAGTTTACCCTTTTCTGCTTCGATAACGATTTCTCCGGCCCGGGAAGTCCATAGACTATAACCCGGGATTAAAAACAATAAAATGACTATTACTTTTCTTATTCTCATTTTCAATTTAGATTACGTTATCCTGCCGGCGGGCTAATATACTTAATGACAAAACCGCCATAAGGCAGAACCTTAATTTTTTCTGTTTCTCCCTGAGCTAAGCTCCTTTTCTCTGATGAAAACTTCTTATTGTTCAGGCCATCGCTGATCACCAGTATTGTTTCAGGAGGATTTGGTGTATTTATTGCTTTGTTTCCTCCTCGTGATTCTCGAATGGCTTTATCCTGAATAGCCTGCGTTCCTTTTTCGTGGGCTATGATGGAACTGAAGTCGACGTCTAAGGTTTTTTCCTTGTTTTCGGCGTTGATCCCACCGACATACCAGATGTTTCCTTTTCTGCGGGCAATGACCACGTCGCGGCCGGGATATCCCGACAGGAAAATCGTTTCATCCCAGGCCGCAGGGATTTCTTTAAGAAAATCCCTGACTTCAGCCGGAAGGCTCTGGTACATTTCAGGAGTATCGGCAAAATGCTGTATTCCCGATTCAAATGCAACAGTCAGGGCAAGCTCATGGCCATATGTGGTTTTGTGGGGCACCTGTTGTGTAGAGAAGGCGCCGACAGTGTAATCCATGGAACCTGTTACATTCCGGGTATAGGGCAGAATGGCGTTGTGAACAGGTGCTTTTTCTTCAAAGTCACGATGGTAGATATACGCTTCCTCTCCTTTAACGGCCTCTACGGATATGAGGTGGGGGTGGGTTCTCTGCCAGCCCCGGGGTATGGTCGCCCCGTGAAAATTCACCAGCAGCTTGTAACGGGCAGCATCTTTCAGGATATCATGGTACAACTGGATGTACTCCTGTTTATCGCTGCAGAAAAAGTCCACTTTAATGCCGCTGATTCCCAGATCAGAGATTCTTTTCATCTCTTTATCACGCATTTCCGGGAAATACATGACATCACGTGGGCCGGCGTTGACCTTGTTAATGGGGCCACCTGAATTGTACCACATCAGTAGTTTGACATTCCTGTCCGCAGCATAACGGGTAATCTCAGTGAGGTCTAATCCTTTGCGGGAGTTCCACCCTGCATCGACCAGGGAGTATTCCCAGCCCATGGTATGGGCCAGGTCAATGAATTTCTTTAATTTTTCAGGAGTATCCGTTGATCTGTCAAGATATCCTGACCACCAGGCCCAGGAGGCACGGCCCGGCCTGACCCAGTCAAAGTTCTCCTCTGCCGGGGGATCAGAAAGATGAAATATCAGGTTGGATGCCCCTATCTCGCCGGGGGTCCTGCCCACGGCCACCACTCTCCAGGGCATCTCCCAGGGCAAAGTGGAGGTAGCTGTGGCACTCCCTCTCCCAAAGGCTTCTTCAGTCTCTGGGGGGGAAATCCGGTAGGTCCCCTCAGGGGAGAGGAGTTTCAGATGAGAGGCATAAAAGTTCTCCCTGAGGTTGGCCTCTGAAATCATAAGCCAATGGTCATTGACCTGGAAAAGGGCAGGAAAACACCACCCTTCCTTCCCCGGGGAAGGAGACCCGATCGGAACCGGACCTTCGTAATTTCTTTCATAAGCCGGGGCATAGGCGGTGGCTGTATCATAGGGCTGAATCCATGCTAGCCCCTTCGGTAGACAAAAAACCGTAGACTCCCCTATAACCGTGTATTTTTCATTTCCTGTTTCCGGAAACTGGTACCTGAAGGCCAATCCTTCGTCGTACATCCTGACATCCAGCTCCAGGGATGTTCCATTTTCGTTTTTAAATTGGAGTATCTTCTCGTTGTAATGGTTCCTGTTGACCTTTCTTTTCCCTAAATGAAGCAAATAGGTTTCGTCAACAGTTTTCGTTTTTCCTGCCTTCACGAAAGTGAGTTTTGTGAACTTCTGGTCCGTCCTGCTGATACCCAGGGAGGACAATTTAACCAGCTCGGTTTTGTTTTTTCTCACCGGGACTGTCAGAGTATAAAAGAGCTTTCCCTCCAGGTCGGTGATGAGGGTGACCTGAAGGTGGCCAGACGGACTCCTGAGGGTGGTCAAAGTACGGCCAAAGCCAGGCAGAACAATCAGAGTCAGGAGAATAAACGGCAGGAATCGTTTCATTTTATTCTTTAAAAACAGGAACTAACGGGAGAAGCTAGGGCTCCCGTTAGTCCTGTAAACACTGATTAATAAACAACAACTTTATCTGTACTTACTGAGACTTTATCAGTGGTTGTCACCATGTAGAGGCCTTTGAGAGCTACCGGGAGTTCCAGCCGGGTGTTGCCCTGGCAGGTTCCATTAGTGATATTCTGACCGTTCACAGCTACTACCTTGTAGATCAATGGCCTGCTTGTGTTGTTATTGATGATGATCTTCTGGTTATGGCTGAAGATCAACACGTCGAGGTCATTATTTCTGAAGGAAGAGGTCATCGGAGAGGCCACTGTGAATGGGCTTCCGGTGTGGGCGTTGTCGATGGACTGTACTCCGAAGGTGTAATTTTCGGTGGAGAAGCCTTTCAGGGTGAATGTAAGGCCGGAGATAAGGGGTCTTACACCGCCATCGGCGGTCAGCATACCCGTAGCCGTATTTGCGGGGTAGAAGGTGAAGGTTTTGCCGTCGGTTTTTGATTTGGCGTAGACGTTATAGCGCAGGGCATCGGCCGGTGTGGTATCGTCGTTGCCCTTGCTCCAAGTGAGGATTACGTTTCCGTCCTGGTCTTTAGCCTTAACGTTGGTAGGAGCCGAAGGGGCCTGGTTGGATGCGATGCCGTTGGCGAGTTTGTTTTTGAGCAGGAAGTCGGGCCAGGTGGGGTCCTCGGGAGTGCCTTTACCACCATCGCGATAACCGAAGATGGTGAAGTCCAGGTTTCCGTCTTTTGTGAAGTCCACGAAGTTTATGCAGCCAGAGCGGGCGCGGGCCATATCAGGCTCTATAGGCTTGGCCAGGAAGGTATTGTTACCCTTGTTGTAGAAGAATGTGGTGTTGGGTCCCCAACCGGAGATGGCCAGGTCGTTCCAGCCGTCGTTGTTGATATCGCCTGAGGTGATCACTGCGCTGCCTCCGATAAGTCCGGTGACGCTGTTTTCGCTTTTGGTAAAGGTAAGGTCCTTGTTGTTGATGAAGAGGTTAGCGAAGCTTGCCCACCCTTTATTGACGTCACGGCCTACTTCGACGATGTCAAGCCATCCATCATTATTAATGTCGGAGAAGATGGTTTCCCCCTGGGAGTGACCGTTGAAGGTAGTGCGTGAGTTGGCGAAGTATTCGAAGGTACCATCTTTCTTGTTGATATAGAGGTCTGTGACGGTTTTGATGGCATCATCGACATAACCGGTGACGATCATGTCGGTCCATCCGTCGTTGTTGACGTCGCCGCAGTGGATACCTCCGCCGTTCATTGAGGTGAAGTTGGCAGTACCTCCGACGGGAGTGGTCTGAAGTTCAAAAGTTCCTTTGTTGTTTTTGTAAAGGGCCACTACCCTGGCAGTTTGAGAGACGTCCCACTGGGATCCGGCGTTTCCGCTGAGGAAGACATCGGTCCAACCATCGTTGTTGTAGTCGACAGCTTCAATCAGGCGTGTGTTGTTGTCGCCTCCCTCGGCAGAGATTCCCACGAAGGCGGCCGCTTCGTTGAGTACGAGGTTGTAGTTGGGTGCTCCGGAGTTGTGGTAGAGTTCAGTAAGGGTGGCGGTTGTGGTGCCGTCGGCTGAACCGGCTATAATCAGGTCGAGGTTTCCGTCGTTGTCATAGTCGAAGAAGACGGCGGAGGCTAGGGAAAGCATGGTGATGTCGGTCAGGACCTCGGTGAAGGTTCCGTTTCCGTTGTTTTTGTAGAGGCCGCTGAATGCTCCTGCTCCCTGTCCGGTGACCATGAAGAAATCAAGGAAACCGTCGTTGTTGTAATCACCCCAGATTTGTTGTCCGCTGGCGGTGAAGGGCAGATCGCCGTTGGTCAGTGGCGTTGCCACGATTTCAAAGCTGACCACGACCGGGTCAATGGGTTCGCCGGCAATGGAGGCCACTGTGAATGGGCTTCCGGTGTGGGCGTTGTCGATGGACTGTACTCCGAAGGTGTAATTTTCGGTGGAGAAGCCTTTCAGGGTGAATGTAAGGCCGGAGATAAGGGGTCTTACACCGCCAT